>WNGG01003548.1_pt1 | contig 18757 bp, 16 predicted proteins | sample 5400661 | NCBI WGS metagenome assembly WNGG01 (sample SAMN13153372, study PRJNA577476) | soil metagenome | isolation source: 100 cm soil or saprolite under Garry oak tree replicate 1 | place: USA:California | collected 2016-06-15
GTGTGATCGAACGTCGCCCGCATGACGAGACGCGACACGCCCGAATCACCCAGCAGCATCCGGCCAAAGTATTGGTCCTGCGATTCGAGGTTCAGCCATTCCCTGCCGAGCGTGTACAGCTGACCGCCTGGACTGAGCAGCCGCTCGAGCCATCGCCGGTCATACGAGATCGGACGCGGCGACGCGAGCACCACGAGATCGGCGGTGCCGCCGAACCACACATGGACGTAGGGGAACACCTCACGCAACGAACGCACGATACCGGCGACGATCGGCAGCGGCAGCTGGTACAGCTGGATCCACTGGCAAAAGACGCCATCATCGGCGAGCCGGGCCTTCGCGATGCGGAAGAATTCCGGCGTATACAACGTCGCGATGCCCGCGACCCACGGATTCGAGGGCTCGGACACGATGACGTCGTAGCGGTCGCGGTCGAGCTGCAGAGCGCTGCGCGCGTCGTCAACGACCGCATGCACGTTGGGACGCGCGAGGACGCTGTCGTTTACACGCAGAAAGAAGCTGTCCATTTGCAGCACGGCCGGCTCGATTTCCACGACCTTCACGCGTGTCATGCCGGGCACGGTCGCGAGCACGCGTGTCGTGACACCGGTACCCTGTCCGATCAAGAACGCCGATGTGGCGCCGGAGCGCGCGACGACCGGAGCGAGGCCGATCATGATCTGCGTGTCCATGTCGCCGCGGTCGGACGCGTCCACTTTGCCGTTTACGCGCAGCGAGCGGCCTGTCTCGCCTTCCCAGACGCTGACGGTCGCATTCGGACCTTCCCGGAACGAGAGCTGTCGCACGCCGCGGTGCTCGAGGAACCGCTGCCGCGCCGCTTTGTCCATGGGTTGCCGCGCGTAGATCGTGGGGCCGAGGTCGATGAGGCGCGTGCTCCAACCAGGTGCGGCCGCAGCGGCGAGCAGGGTCATGGTCCCGAAAACTCCCGCCGTCAGCACGCGCACGCGGATCCGCCGGTCTTCGGCCGAGGCCTCGGCGATGCCGCGCGCCGCGAGCCCGGCAAGCGCCAGCGCGGCGATACCGTTTGCGATCAACCCGACACGCAAAGTTGCCTGCGTGCCCAGCGCCACGACGAGCACGAAGCCCGTGAGCACCGCGCCAAGGATGCTGCCGATCGTGTTGAGCGCGTACGCGGCGCCGACGTCCTCGCCGCGCGCTTTCGCGCTGCGGGCCGTGAGATCGGCGCTCCAACCGCGATCCCCATCAGCAGAAGACGGGACGCGGCGCTGAGATCCGCAATCTGGAACACGGCGATGATGTACGATGGCAGAAATCCGAAGAACACGAATAACAGCGCGGCGCCGATGCCGGTGATCCCCTGCGCGAGCGCCGCGCTGGCGGCGGTGTCGAGGCGCGGCGCGCTGCGGCGGGCCACGATGATGCTGCCGAGGCCGATACCCAGCAGAAATACCAGCAGAATCAGCGTAAACGCGTACGTCGAGCCGCCAACGATCATGATCAGCACGCGGGTCCAGGCGATCTCGTCGAGCAGTGCCGCAAAGGCGGTTACGCCCAACAGCACCAGGGCGACAGTCGTCAGGTGATCACGAGCGGCGGGGGCGGGCTGGACCTGGTCTTCCCCAGGCTGACGCCCGGGGTCAGCCAAGCCTTCCCGCCTGCCGAGCGAAATTGCGGCGACGCCAATCGCGAGGTTGACCGTGGCGGTCGCCAACAGCGAGGCGCGTACACCGATGAACTCAATCAGAAAGAATCCGGCGAGCGCCGTTCCGGTCATCGCGCCGAGTGTGTTCAAGCCGTACAGGCGGCCCAGGGACGGCTTGAGGAGTCCACGATCTTCGCCGGTGAGTGCGCGCGTCAGGACAGGCAGTGTCCCACCCATGAGCGTGGTCGGAATCAGCAAGACCAGCGCCGCCAGTCCAAAGCGCAACGCGACGCTGGCTGCGCCGCCGAGCGCGAGCGCACCCGCCGTGCCGAGGTACATCCAGTGCGCAAGACCGAGGACCAGCGGCGAGAGGATGCCGAAGACGCCGATCGCGATCTCGAGCCAACCGTACAGCACCGCCGGCCGCGGCGTGCGATCGGCACGCCGTCCGAACAGCCACGCGCCCAGACCGAGGCCGCCCATGTAGGCGGCGACCACAGTCGTGACGGACTGGATGGTGGAGCCAAATGACTGATAGAGGACGCGAACCCAGAGCAGCTCGTAAATCAGACCAGTCGCGCCCGACAGAAAGAACAGAACGCCGTATGTAAGCGCCGGCTTAGAACGCATGCAGCTCGCGCATCGCTTGCGCGAGGTCCTCCACCTGGGGAAGGATGTAGTCCTCGAGGTCGGGTGCATATCCGACGAACGTGTCGGTCGACGCCACGCGCTTCACCGGCGCGTCGAGCCACGGGAAGCAGCGGTCGGCGATCCGGGCCGCGATCTCGGCGCCGTAGCCCCACGAGAACGCGTCCTCGTACGCGACGATCACCTTGTTCGTCTTCCGAACCGACGCCTCGATCGTCTCCCAATCCACCGGCGACAACGACCGTAGATCGATGACCTCGACACTCACCCCTTCTTTCTCCTCGAGCTCCTTAGCGGCGACGAGCGAGCGCTGCACCACGGCGCCGTAGGTCACCACTGTCAGCGCCGTCCCTTCCCGCACAACCTTCGCTTTTCCGAACGGGATCATGAAGTTCGGGCCGGGATTCGGAGCCTTGTTGTAGGTCTGGCGGTAGAGGTGTTTGTGTTCGAGGAAGATGACGGGATCGTCGGAGCGAATGGCGGTGCGCAACAGCCCGTTGGCATCCAGGGCTGTGGACGGGCAAATGACCCGCAGCCCCGGCACCGACGTGAAAATCACTGCGCCCGTCTGTGAGTGATAAACGGAGCCGCCCTTGAGATAGCCGCCGTACGTCACCCGGACCACGGCCGGGGCGCTGAACGCGTTGCTCGAGCGCCACCGCAGGGTCGCGAGCTCGTTGCGGATCTGATGATAGGCCGGCCAGATGTAGTCGAAGAACTGGATCTCGACGACCGGCTTGAGCCCGCGCGTGGCCAGACCTATCGCACGTCCGACGATGTTGGCCTCGGCGAGCGGGGAGTTGTAGACGCGGTCGCTGCCGAACTGGCGCTGCAGGCCCCAGGTGACCTTGAAGACGCCGCCCTTCCCCTTCACTTCTTTCAGGTACTGCTCCCGGCTGACGTCCGCGACGTCTTCGCCGAACACGAGGATGCGCGGATCGCGCGTCATCTCGTCTTTCATGCACGCGTTGAGCAGATCCACCATCGTGGTCGGCTCGCCCGTGAAGTGCGGATCGTCCTCGGTGTCGAATTGCTCCGACGTCGGATCGACGTCCGGCGAGTACACCCACTGCAGCGCGGTCTCCGCCTTGGGCTGTGGCGAGGCGAGCGCCATGTCGGCGGCCACCTGGATCTCTTCCTCGACCTGCGCCTTGATCGCTTCGATTTCCGCTTCAGTCGCGACGCCCTCTTCGATCAGCCGTTTCGGGAACGCGGTCACAGCGTCGCGCTTGGCCTCCGCCTCGCGCTCGCGCGGCGGCTTGTAGAGGATCTCGTCGTCGGACAGTGAGTGCGAGTAGGGGCGAATCACGTGGGCATGCACGAGCGCGGGGCCCTTGCGCTGGCGGCACCAATCCGCGGCGCGGGTCAGCGCGGCATAGGACGCGATCGGGTCGCAGCCATCGACTTCCTCGATCAGCAGATTGGGGAAGTTCGCGACGAGCTTCGACACAGACCCGCCGGCGGTCTGCACCTCGATCGGCACCGAAATGGCGTACTTGTTGTCCTCGATCAGGAAGAGCACCGGCAGCTTGAGGTTGCTGGCGCTGTTCATGGCCTCCCACCATTCGCCTTCACTCGTGGTGCCATCGCCGGCGGAGACGTAGACGACCTCGTCCCCGTGGATCGGCTTGTCCTTCAGATTCTCGATTCGGGAATAGCGGAGCCAGGCTTCGGCGCAGCCGACGGCCTGGAGGAACTGCGTTCCCGTCGGACTCGATTGGCTGACGATGTTCAGCTGCTTGTGGCCCCAGTGGGAGGGCATCTGCCGGCCACCGGAGTTCGGGTCGTCGGCGGCACCCACCGCGGCAAGCAGCATTTCCGTGGGCGTCATGCCGAGCGTCAGGGCCAGTGCGCGGTCGCGGTAGTAGGGGTAGAACCAGTCGTACGATGGCCGCAGCGCTTTGCCCGCGGCCACGAGAACACCTTCGTGGCCCGCGCCCGAAATCTGGAAAAAGATCTTGTTTTGCCGCTTGAGCTGGATCTCCTTGTCGTCGATGCGCCGTGACATGAGGATCAGACGGTACATATCGAGCAGATCGGCTTTGGAAAGCGTCGATGATGCTTTTGCAGGTCGGGTGGCCGTGGCGGCCGGGGTCGCGCGGGAACGTGATGCCATAGGGTTGGAAAATAGCCTAGATTCTCACTTCAGTCATGGACGAAGCCGCCAAGAAATCGATTCTCCGACACTTCCCCTATGGTCTGTACGTCGTCACCGTCACGCACAACGGCGAGGACCATGGGATGACCGCCAATTGGCTCACGCAAGCGGCGTTCGAGCCGCCGATGGTCGTGGTCGCGATCGAGAATACTTCCAAGACGATCGGTCTGGTCCGCGATTCGCACCACTTTGCGATCAATCTCTTGCTGAAAGGGCAGCGCGATCTCGCCGGCAAACTTGGTCGCAGCTCCGATCAGGCACCGCAGAAGCTCAAAGGCATCAAGACGAAGCCGGCTCCCGCGTCGGGCGTGCCGGTTCTGGTGGATGGGCTAGGGTGGGTCGAGTGCCGTGTTGTGGCGACGCTCCCGGCGGGCGATCACACGCTCGTCCTCGGCGAGGTGATCGGCGCCGGCGTCGAACATGAAGGAGAACCGCTGACGCTCGCCGAAGCTGGGTTCAAATACTCAGGCTAGGACTGTTTTCGGTAAACGATTTTCCCCCCGACAATCGTATAGCGCGGCTTGATTGTTCCGAGCGATTCCGCAGGCACCGCAAACGGATCGCGATCCAAAACGACGACATCCGCAAATCTGCCTGGCGCCAGCGTTCCCCATTTCTGCTCGTTGAACGTGGCCCACGCATTGCCGTAGGTATACGCGCGGAGCGCTTCTCCAACCGTAATCTTCTGCTCGGGCACCCAGCCGTTGGGGTTCTTGCCGTCGAGCGTGCGTCGAGTGACGGCCGCGTACACGCCGAGCATCGGATCGAGCGGCGCGACGGTCCAGTCCGACCCGAACGCCAACGGTGCGTCAGTGTCGAGCAAAGTCCGGAACGCGTAGGTGGTCTTGATGCGCACCGGACCGATGCGCTGCTCGACCCACCGGCCGTCGTCGATTGCGTGGTAGGGCTGCATCGATGCCACGACCCGCATTGCGCCGAAGCGCGGAATGTCGTCTGGACGCAGGTGCTGCGCGTGCTCGACTCGGAATCGCCGGTCGCGCGCACCGTGTGCGCGGGCGACGCTATCGTAGATCGCCAGAATGATGGCGTTGGCGCGGTCGCCGATCGCATGGACGGCGATCTGCAGCCCAGCAGAATCCGCGGCGCCCACCCAGGCGCGCATGTCTGATTCCGGCTGCTGCATCAGACCGCGATAGCCTGCCGAGTCGCTGAATGGCTCGAAGAAGAATGCCGTGCGCGAGCCGGCGGATCCGTCCATGTACCCCTTCACGCCACCGATCCGAACCCAGTCATCGCCGGGGTTCCTCGCAGCACTCTCTGCGACGACCTTCCAGTTGCTCAGCGGCAAGTAGAGCAACACGCGGACGGTTTGCCGATTGGCGCGCTCCAGCCGGCGGTAGCTCGCGAGATCCGCGAAGGAAGCGGACATGTGGCCGGTGGCCGTCACGCCGAGAGACGCGGCATGCACGAGCGCGCGGGCGAGGGCCGAATCGCGCTGTTCCGGCGACGGATCGGGCGCGGCGCGCCAGATGAGATCCATCGCACGGTCCTTGAAGACTCCTCCGCTTGTGATCTCGCCGCCAAAAGGCGACGGCGTCGCGTTCGTGACACCGGCGGCGCGCATCGCGGCGGCATTGGCCAGCGCCTCGTGGCCGTCCAAACGGTTCACAAAGACCGGGTTGTTCGGCGTCACGGAGTCAATCCATTCGTGCCGCGGAAGGGGTGCGCCGCGCCAGAGCGTATGATCCCAATCGCCGCCCGTGATCCACTCGCCCGGCTTCAGATGCGCCGCGTACTCCTTGAGCCGGCGCACGAACTCCTGCGGAGTGGCAGCGTCCCGCAGGTTCACGGACGCCAGCTGAAAGCCGCCGTCGATGAAGTGCGTGTGGCCGTCGGCGAACCCGGGCATCACGAGGCCGCCGGCGGCGTGCAGCACTTCGGTCTTGGAACCCACGTAGCGCGCGATCTGCGCGGAATCGCCGACCGCGAGGATCCTGTCGTCCGCGATCGCGACCGCGCCGGGCTGGCCGCGGCCGGTCGAGAGGCCGGTCCACACCTGGCCACCCTGGATGACGATGTGGGCCTTTTGTCCGCATGCGGCGAGCGGCACGATGGTGACCAGACTGGCGAGCAGCAGACGACGCACGGCTACCTCCTAGCGCAGTTTGGTGATTCGACGAATCGCGTCGAGCGCGGCGATGGGATTGCCGGTTTCGGACGAGGACTTGGGCTTGGCCGGCCCGCTCATGCCGTCGCGAATGTCGAGCAGCACTTCGAGCAGCAGCTGTTCGCGTTGATAGGCGGCATCGAGATCGGCCATGCGGCGTTCGTCCTTGGCGGCTTTGGCGCGCTCGTACGCTTCACGATAGACCGAGTCGAGATTCTCGAGTATCTGCTGGCGTGGCCTCACAGCCGCCAAAGATATAGGTTCCCCGCATGACGCTCAAAGGCAAACGCATCCTGTTTTTCGCGGCTCCATTGTATGAGGACCTTGAGCTCTGGTACCCGAAGATCCGGCTCGAGGAAGAGGGAGCCAGCACCACCGTTGCGGGAATGGGCGAGAAAACCTATCCCGGAAAGCGCGGCTATCCGGTCACGGTCGACACCAACCTGGATCAAGTTGAATCCGCCGACTTCGACGCCCTCGTGATTCCGGGCGGATTTGCCCCCGATCAGCTGAGGCGCTCCGAGAGGGTTCTGCGATTGACGCGTGAGATCTACCAGGCCGGAAAGCCGGTCGCCTTCATCTGTCACGCCGGCTGGGTCCCCATCTCGGCGAAGATTCTCAAAGGCAAGCGCGCGACGAGTGTCCGTGCCATCAAGGACGATATGGAGAACGCCGGCGTGGTGTGGGAGGACAGCGCGGTCGTCGTCGACGGCAACCTCATCTCGTCGCGCACACCGGCCGACTTGCCGCAGTTCTGCAAGGCGCTCATCGCCGCACTACGACAAGGGCCTCACGACTAACCCACTCGGCACCTTTGGTACGAAGTACGTGGATTTCGGCGGCATCACGTCGCCGGCATCCGCTACCGCAAAGACCTGCTCGACCCGGGTGGGATTGAGCAGCACGGCGACCGTGGCGCCGCCCTGTTGGACCATCCCGAGCGCCTCCTTCGCGTCCGCCACGTAGCGCACGATGGGCGTCGTCGTCCCCGCGCCGAGGACTTCTTTCACGACCAGCGACTCGATGCGCGCGACATCGAGATCGCGGACGGCGGTGCTCTGGGCGAGGCTCGGCAGCCGGTCCGGCAGGGCGCCCTGCTTGAGCAGCAGCGCGAAGATGCGCGAGCGGTCGGCCACGAGACACGCGGTGCGGTCGCGACCGAGTGACGCGAGCGCCGTCACGGGATCACGGTCCGCGGCGAACGGCTGCACGTCGAACCATTCGCGCCACCGCGACAGCATGCGCTCCAGCTCGCGCCCCGTTCCGAAGATCACCCGATGCGTCGGCAGCACCGCGAGTCCCGGATCCTCAGCCGACACGATCAACGCGAGCACGCGATCGGCCGCCCCTCCCGGATTCTCCAGCGCATAGGCGCTCGCCGTTTCGTAGCGGTGATGGCCGTCGGCGATGTAAAGCGGGGAATCGGGAAACGGGAAACGGGAAACGTCGCGCACGATCCACAACCGGATTCCCACACCATTCAGCTCCGCTGTCGCGTCGGGCGTCCCCTGTGAGACCGCCGCTACGGCGTGCGCCAGCGTCCGATCACGATCGGGCGCGAGCAAAAAGATCGATTCGATGTTGGTGGCTGTCGCGCGCATCAGTGCCAGACGATCGGCCTTCGGCCCGGCGTGCGTGCGCTCGTGCGGCCGGACGCGGCGCGGTTCGTAGCCTTCCGCGGCGACAGCGGCGAACACGCCGTGTCGGGTGAGCCGTTCGCCCGTCGGCAACGTGAAGTCCTGGGCGAGCACATACAACGCCGGTCGAGAATCGCGCCGCAGCACGCCTGTGCGGCGCCAGGTGGCCAGTCGTTCGGCGGCGACGCGGTAGCGCGCGTCGTCGGGCTCGCCAGGCGGCGCTTCCGGCAACATGACGTGCACGATATTCTCTGCGGCGAGCGCTGCGTACCGCGCGCGCTCGACCTGATCGATGACGTCGTACGGCGGCGCGATCAGCGAGCTGAGGCGGTCGACGGCGGCGTACCGCTCACCCTGAAAGGGCGCGACGAGGTCAGACATGAGCTTTCGTGAGGCGCAACAAGCGGTGGATCAATGGGTCGGCCAGTTCGAGCAAGGGTATTTCACGCCGCTCGCGAACGTGGCGCGCCTCGCCGAAGAAGTCGGCGAGCTGGCACGCGAAGTCAATCATCAATTCGGCCCGAAGCCAAAGAAGCCGGACGAACCGCCCGGCTCGATTCCAACGGAGCTGGCGGACATCCTCTTCGTCGTGATTTGCATTGCCAACTCGCAGCACATCGATCTCGACGACGCCTTCGCGCAGATGATGGCCAAAGTCACCTCCCGCGACGCCGGCCGCTGGACCAGGAAGGCTCGCTGACCTCTTCATAGATCCGCTCGTAGGACACCAGCCGATCGGGATCGATGGCGCCGGCCCGCGCGCCGCGCACGGCACAGCCGGGCTCAGCGAGGTGGCGGCAGTTGTCGAAGCGACACTGGTCGAGATACGGGCGGAACTCCGGAAAACAGGCGCCCAGCGCGTTGGGATCGATGCCCCAGGCGCCGATTTCGCGGAGGCCTGGCGTATCGACGACGTAGCCGAGGCCCGCGACCGGCACGAGTTCGGCGGCGGTGGTCGTGTGTTTCCCGGTGCGCCATTTCTCGCTAATCGCGCCAACGCGCAGCTTGAGGCCCGGCTCGAGGGCGTTGAGCAGGCTCGACTTCCCCGCGCCCGAGGCGCCGGTAAAGACCGAGTGCCGACCGCGCAGCAAGTCGCGCAGCGCCGGGAGTCCCTCATCCGCCTGCACCGACGTTCCCAACAGTTGATAGCCCGCGGTCTTGAAGCGCCGCGTCAGCGGTTCCTCGATCGCGCGGTCGAGCTCGATCTTGTTGAGGACCACCGCCGCCGGCAGGCCGTTCGCTTCCGCGATCACCAGAAAGCGGTCGATCATCCGCGGGCTCGGCTCTGGATCACGGGCGGAGGTCACGACGATCACCTGATCCACGTTGGCCGCGACGGGTTGGGAGCGCCGCGGACCCGCACCGCTGCTCCCCTGCGCCGCACGCCGGGCCAGCACCGACCGCCGCGGGCGGATCTCGGCGATCGTGGATCCCTCGAGGACAACCACGTCGCCCGGGACAACGCGGTCCGAGTCCTGGTACTTCAATTTGCCGCGGAGTGAGGCGGTGATCTCACCGGCGTCGGTGTGAACGCGGTAGCCGCCGCCTGTGCGCGCCAGGACCACACCACTCGTGGCGCTCACACGCCGCTCCGCGCGACACACTGATCGAGATGCGCCTTCACCTGCTCCAGCGTAAGAGCCAGGACCGGTGCGAGCGCTTCGTCAGGCGTCGAGCCGAACGCGAGGTAGTCGGTTTCCAGGTGGCCAACCGGTTTTTCCCCTTCGCCCCACCGGACGAACAGCAGCGCCGCACCGTAGCGGCCCGCCTCGGCCGCGTCGTCGGCAAAGGTGGCCACGGAGTAGGCCTGCCCGTCCGCCGCACCGAACGCCGGCGGACGCCCGTGCACTTGCTGATAACCACCTAACGTCGTGTCGTCCATTCCTTGAGAATGTTGGCCGTGATGAACGCGATATTAGCCGGGCGTTCGGCAAGACGGCGCATCAAATACGGATACCAGTGCGTCCCGAACGGGACGTACACGCGCATGTTGTAGCCTTCGCGCCGCAGTCTGTACTGGAGATCGCGCCGGACCCCGAACAGCATCTGGAACTCGAATCGCTCAGCCGAAATCCCCTGCTGTTTCGCAAATGCTTTCGCATGATCGATGATCTTCACATCGTGCGTCGCGATGCCCGGGTAGTTTCCTCGTTCGAGCAACCGCTCCATGCAGGCGATGTAGTTGGCGTCGACGTCGCTCTTCTTGGGAAAAGCAACGTCCTCGGGCTCCTGGTACGCTCCCTTGCACAGTCGCACGCGCGCGCGCAGGGCGATCATCGCGTCCACGTCCGCCGCGGTGCGCCGCAAGTAGGATTGCAGCACGACCCCCGCCGCGTTCCCGAACTCCGGATGGAACACGTCGCTGAACAGCTGCAGCGTCTTGGCGGTGTAACTCGACTGCTCCATGTCGATGCGCACGAATGAATCGTACTGCTTCGCCTTGCCGATGATCGCCCGCATGTTGCTCACGCACAGCTGCTCGTCGATGTCGAGCCCCATCTGGGTGAGCTTGACGGAGACGTTGGCGTTGGCCTTGGCGCTGTGAATGCGCTCGAGCAGATCGAGATAGATGTGGCAGGCGCGCTGCGCTTCCTCGGCGTGCAGCACCGACTCGCCGAGCAGATCGAGAGAGGCGGACAGGTTACTCGCGTTCAGGTCGCGCACCGTCGACATCGCTTCGTCGATCGTCTCGCCGGCGACGAACCGCGAAGCGAGCTTGCGGGCGAGGCGATTCTTCCGGACGAACCTGAAGATACGCGGTTGCTCGCTCAGCCAGAGAAATACGGCGCGCAGCATCAGGCGTAGAACTTGGTCCCGGCGCGAGCATGCTCCTGGAGGACTTCACACGGCGCGAACCGGGCGCCGTAGCGCTCGGCGAGCCGTTCCAGATCGGTGACCACGCGCTCGGCTCCCAGATCGTCCGCGTAGCGCAGCGGCCCGCCGCGGAACGGCGGGAAGCCGAATCCGAAGATCGCGCCGATGTCCCCATCGCGAGGACTCCGGACCATGGCCTCACCGAGGGCCCGGGCGGCTTCATTCACGATCGGGAGCACGAGCCGTTGCAGAATCTCGGCGGGGCGAGGGCCGCCATTGGGATGCACACCGAGCAGGCTGTAGACGCTCTCGTCCACGCCGCGCTTCTTGCCATCCTTGTAGATGTAGAAACCGCGGCCCGACTTGCGCCCCAAACGGGCTTCCTTCACGAGCACCGCGATTCCCGGACCGGGGGCCGGCTGGATGTGGTCCCCGTACGCCTCCTGCATGACACCGGCGACTTTGAGCGCGACGTCGAGTCCCACCTCGTCGAGCAGCGTCACGGGTCCCACCGGGAAGCCGAAACGCACGGCCATGCTGTCGATATCCTCGATCGACGCCCCCTCTGCGAGGAGATGGCCGACTTCGTTGGGGTAGGGCGCGAGAATGCGATTGACCCAGAAGCCCGGGCTGTCCTTCACGACGATCACCGTCTTGCCCATGCGCCGCCCGAACGCAACGGCGGTGCTCACGGTTTGCGGCTCCGTGCGGGCGCCCGGGATCACTTCGAGCAGCGGCATTTTCGCGACGGGGGAGAAGAAGTGCATCCCGATGACGCGCTCGGGCGCGCGCGCGGCTTCGGCGATGCGCGTGATCGGAATCGTCGAGGTATTGGACGCGAACACTCCCGTGGGCGGGAGCACCGCTTCGACCTCGCGGAGCACTTGCTGCTTGACGCCGAGCTCCTCAAAGACCGCCTCGATCGTCAGCTCCGCACGGCCGAAACCTGCGTAGGTGTCGCCACCGGACAGGAGCGCGACGAGCCGCGCGTATTCGAACTTCGTGATGCGGCGCCGCTTCAGCCGGTCATCGAGGATGGCGCGCGCCGCGAGCACGCCCTGCCCGACGCGGGCGAGGTCGGCGTCCTTCATCCGCACATCGACTTCGGCCTGGGCGACGGCTGTCCCGGCTATCCCGGCGCCCATGAAACCTGAACCGATGATGCCGAGTCGCTGCACGCGGACGGGCGGCGGCGCGTTCGGCACGCCGGGATCCTTCTTGAGTTGATTCGTCGCGAAGAAAATCTGTACGAGCTTGCGGGAGACGTCCGTGACCGCCAGCTGGCCGAACAGTTGCGCTTCTCGCTTGAGTCCCTCTGCCATCCCGTGCCGCAGGCCGTACTCGACCGCCTCGAGCGCGGCGAGCGGTGCGGGATAGTTTCCGCCGGTCCGTTCGAGCACCTGCTTGCGCGCCCGCCAAAACACGAGGCGCCGGCCGAGCGGATTGCCATCGCGCAGAAACCCCACGAATCCGCCTGGCCGCCTTCGCTTGGGGCGCCAGCCGTCCGCCAAACGCCGCGCTGCGGCAAGGGTGACGTCGGTAAGGATTGACGGTGGGACCAGCTCATCCACGATGCCGAGCCGGAACGCTTTGGCGGCGCGTTCGGTCTTGCCGGCGAGGATGATGTCGAGCGCGGCCCGCAGGCCAATCAGCCGCGGCAAACGTTGACAGCCACCCGCCGCGGGAAGGATGCCGAGCTGCACCTCGGGCAAGCCGATCTGTGTCTTGGGGTGGTCCGTCGCGACGCGGTAGTGGCAGGCGAGGGCGAACTCGAGTCCGCCGCCGAGACAGGCGCCGTGGATGCCAACGGCGATCGGCTTTGGAAAGCGCGCCACCTGCTCGAGCATTTCCTGACCGTCTGCCGACAAGCGTTCCGCTTCGGCGGCGGAGGTGAGCCGGACGAACTCCTCGATATCGGCGCCGGCGATGAAGTTCTCGGGCTTGCCGGAAAAAAAGGCGACGGCACGCACGTGCGCATCATCGGCCAACGCCGCGAAGCAGGCGAGGAATTCGTCTTTGACCGCGCGCGAAAGGACGTTGACCGGCTGACCCTTGACGTCGAGCACGACGGTCGCGATGCCGTCCGCGACATCCCAGGTGACGGCGGGCGCGGTACGCGTCGACGGAGGAGCGATGGTCGACACTAGCGGCGTTCCAGCACGAGAGCGATGGCCTCCCCACCCTGCGCGCAGATCGATATCAGCCCAAACTGCACATCGCGGCGCTTCATCTCGTTGGCGAGGGTGGTGAGGAGGCGCCCGCCCGTGGCGCCGAAAGGATGGCCGATCGCAATCGAACCTCCCATGACGTTGATGATGTCCTCGTTGATCTCCCACCCTTTCGCCGCGAATCCCTGGAGATTCGACAGTACCTGCGACGCGAATGCCTCGTGCAGCTCGATCAAGCCAAGCTCCTTCCACTGGATACCGGCGCGCTCCAATGCCTTGGGCACGGCCCAGACCGGCGCCTGCAGCAGCTGCCAACCGGGGTCCACCGCCGCGACGGCGTGCGACCGCACGTAGGCGAGCGGCGTGTAGCCATGAGCACGCGCCGCGTCGTCGCTCATCAGCAGTACTGCTGAGGCGCCGTCGGTGAGAGGCGAGGAGTTCGCGGCGGTAACGCTGCCGTAGCGGCGATCGAAGACGGGCTTGAGCTTCGCCATCTGCTCGAGCGACGTGTCGGTTCTGATGCCGTTGTCCTGCCGCACGATCTCCGCACCTGGACGGGTGGGAAGCCAGGGGGCGATCTCCGCCGTGAGGCGACCGTCGGCCGTGCCTTGCGCCGCCAGCTTGTGGCTGCGCAGCGCCCAGCGGTCCTGCTCCTCGCGCGAGATGTGATTCTCCTTCGCCATCTTTTCCGCCGACTGGCCCATCGTCTGTCCGGTGGACGGCTCCGCGATCGCAGGCGAGACCGGGACCAGGTCGCGCGGGCGGATCTTGGCGAACGTGCGCAGCCGCGTCCCCAGCGATCGGGCCTTGCTTGCCTCCACGAGAATGTCCGCGAGGCGGCGGGAGGCGAGGATCGGGATGTCGGAGAGCGATTCCACGCCGCCCGCCAACACGACGTTCGCGTTGCCGAGGGCGATCGCATCGGCCGCGTCTGCCACGGCTTGGCCGCCGGAGGCGCAGGCGCGGTTCAGTGAATAGGCGGGGATCTCTTTGGGGAACTGGGGGAGGAGGCTCACCTCGCGCGCGACATTCGGAACGAGCGGTGAGGCAACGACCTGCCCGAAAATCACGTCGTCCACCTCGGCGCCATCGAGATTGGTGCGCTCGAGCAGCTCGCGCGCGGCGTAGCGCGCGAGGTCCACGGCACGCGCGTCCTTCAGCACGGTGCCGGCTTTGGCAAACGGCGTACGGACGCCGGCGATGACACCCACGCGACGACCGTTGAGACTCGGCATTAGATTGCTCCTCCCTTGCCTCACCCCCTGTCCCCCTCTCCACGTCGTGGAGAGGGGGGACGATCTTTGAGATTCGTTCCCCCTCTCCGCATGCGGAGAGGGGGTCAGGGGGAGAGGCCCGAAACCTACCACCAGCCCCAAGTGGAGGGGAGTTGGAGCAAACGCGGGCCGCAGCCTGGGCGTCCATGGTCGAGACGCCCGTGGATGTATTGATCATCGGCGGCGGCATAACGGGGGCGGGGATTGCGCGCGACGCCGCGATGCGCGGGTTTCGCACGGCGCTCGTCGACAAGTCCGACTTCGGCGCGGGCACATCCTCGCATTCGTCGCGCCTGATCCACGGCGGCATCCGGTATCTCGAGCAGCGCGCGTTCCACCTGGTCTTCGAAGCAAGCCGTGAACGTCGAGTCCTGCTCAAGATCGCGCCGCATCTGGTGCGGCCGCTCGCCTTCCTTTTTCCCGTGTATCGCGGCGGCCGGATTCCGGCGTGGAAGCTGCGCGCCGGCATGTGGCTCTACGATCTGCTGGCCGTCTTCCGCAACATCCACTGGCATCGCTGGCTCCGCGCCAAGAAGGTGCGGCGCGTCGAACCGGCGCTGCGCGACCGCGGCCTCGTCGGCGCAGCGCTGTATTACGACGCGCAGACCGACGACGCGCGCCTGGTCATTGCGACGGTGCGTAGCGCCATCCGCGCCGGCGCGCTCGCGGCCAACTACATCGAGACGACGGCGCTGCTCAAGCCCGACGGACGAGTGCGCGGCGCCGTGGTGCGCGACGCATTGACGGGCGAAACCGCTACCATTCGCGCCAACGTCGTGGTGAACGCGACCGGTCCCTGGTCTGATCGCCTCCGGCAGCTCGACGATCCGCAGGCGCCGCCAATGCTGCGCCTCACTAAAGGTGCGCACGTAACCGTACCGCGCCGGCGACTGGGCAACGAGCACGCGGTGACGATACTCTCGCAGATCGATGGCCGGGTCATGTTCGTGCTGCCGTGGGGCGAGCTGTCATACATCGGGACCACCGATACCGATGCGGATGCCGCTCCCGATCACCTGCGCGTGCTGCCGGCTGACGTCACCTACCTGCTGCGCTCGGCGAACGCCGCATTTCCGGACGCGCACCTCGCCTCGAACGACGTCGTCTCGGCGTGGGCGGGGCTGCGTCCCTTGCTCCGCGAAGACCACGCGAATCCGTCGCAGGTGTCGCGCGAGCATCGCCTGCTGGAAAGCCCGCATGGCCTGATCTCGATCGCCGGCGGGAAACTGACCACCTATCGCGTGATGGCACGGGATGTCGTGGATCGCGTGGCCGCGCGTCTGCACGAGCTCGACGGCCGTCCGATCGCGGCACGCGCGCCCACCGATCGGCAGCCACTGCCGGGAGGTGAGGCGGCCGAGCTCGAGGTGCTCGTCGAAGCGGCGCGGGCGCGCGGGGCATCCGAGGCGACTGCGAGCCACCTGGTCGCGTACTACGGCAGCGAGGCGGCCGCCGTGCTCAATCTCGTCGATCGCGATCGACGGCTCGGCGAGCCGATCATCGCGGGCCGCCCCGAGATTTGGGCCGAGGTCACGTACGCCGTCGAGCGTGAGCTGGCGGTCCGCGTGCAGGACGTCCTGGTCCGCCGCCTGCATCTGTACTACGAGGTGATCGATCAGGCTCGATCAGTCGTTGCCAGGGTCGCCGCACAAATGAAACAGCTCCTCGGCTGGGACGATGTCCGAGAAGCCGAGGAGCTGCGGGACTACTTTCAGATTCTCGAGCGGGGCCGCATCAAGGCTTGACCTTCACGCGCGGCCGCACACGCACGCGCACATCGTGATCGTCGTTGTCGTCGATCTGCCGCAGGGCCCACGTCGCCGCACGACGGACCGAGCCCACTTCGTCGCGCTGCGCCGCCGTCAGTCCGGCGACGGCCCGCGGGCTTTCGATTTCTCCCAACGCCCAGGCGGCGGTCGCGCGGACGTCCTCGTCGCTGTCCTTCAACGCTCCAACGAGCGGCTCGACCGCCCGCTCGTCCTCGATCTCGCCGAGCGCCCAGGCGGTCAGGACGCGCACTTCCGGGTCGCTGTCTTTCAGTGCCGCCGAGAGCGCGGCGACCGCGCCGCCGTCCTCGATTTCTCCCAGGGCCCAGATCGCTGTCTTCCGCACGTCAGCCACGGGATCGCGCATCAGCGCCTCGAGCGGAGCGATTCCCTGCGCGCTCTCGATCTCGCCCAACGCCCAGGCGGCCTGCTGTCGCACGCGCGCGTCGCGGTCCTTGGTCGCAGTGGCGAGCAGCGGGACCGCAGACGCGTCATCGATCTCTCCCAGTGCCCACACCGCCGTGAGGCGCACCTCCAGCGCGGGATCGTCGAGTGCCGCACTGAGCGGCCGGACGGCGCTCTTGTCCTCGATTTCACCCAGGGCCCACGCGGCCGTGCGCCGCACTTCGGGCGCACGATCGTCGAGCGCGCGGGTGAGCACGCCGACCGCCGTTTTCTCTTCGATTTCACCGAGCGCCCATGCCGCGGTCGTTCGGACGACCGGACTCGCATCGCCGCTGAGTGCATCGCTGAGTGGCCCGATCGCGCGCGTGTCCTCGCGCTCGCCGAGGCCCAACGCTCCCGTTTCGCGGAAGTCGGCGCGAGCGTCCTTGAGCATGCCGATGAAGAGATTGTAGGTGTCCGAGCCCCCATGGTTTCCCAGCACGCGCGCGGCGACGTTGCGCACGCAGCGATTGTCGTCGCGAATCACCCCCTGAAACGCACGGAGCACGGCTGGGTCCATGTCACGGGTGTGCTGGTGCATGTCGACATGGACGCCACCCGCGCCACCGCCCGGCATCGGCATCGGTGTAGGCATCGGCTGGGGCATTGGCATGCCGGGATCGGCGAAGGAGCGTCGCCAGAACCCGCCGTAATTGGTGAGCGCCTCACCGGCGAGCGCGCATACCACCGAATCGCTGGCCTTGAGTTGATTGAGCACCCGCGTGACGGTTGCCGAATCGAGGCCGGGACGGTTTTGGGCAACGAGCAGCAGAGACGCGAGCAACGGCGCGATCATAGCAATCCTGAGTGGAGGATACGCCCGTTTGGATAGGGGCACCGCACGAAAGGTTGCCGCCTTCGGAAATGCCGGTATTATCTCGCCCAGTGCGCCCCAGCACCCTCGTCGTTCTCCTCGGAATCGCCACGCTGGCTGCTTGCTCCCGGCCTGCGCCGTCCCGGACGGCGGCGGCACCGGATTCGGTCATCCCCGCCGGTCCGTACGGCGACGCGGTCCGGCGAGGTCGCGCGCTGCTCACCGCGACGCGCGACAGCTTGCCGAGCCACGTGGGCAACAAGCTGAGGTGCACGAGCTGTCACCTCGACGAAGGGCGCCGCGAGACCGGCTCCTGGGTGGGCGTGTTCGCGCGGTATCCGCAGTATCGGCCCCGCAGCGGCGTCGTCGAGACGATCGAGTACCGCGTCAACGATTGCTTCCGCCGCAGCATGAACGGCACGGTGCTCGATCCGGCCGGACCGGACATGCGGGACATCGTCACTTATTTCGCGTTTCTCTCGAGCGGTGTGACGGTGTCGCCGCCGGCGGGCGCCAACGCGCGTCTGCAGAAGTGGGCGAGCTTCACAGCCGACAGCGCCGCCGGCGCGCAGGTGTTCGCGGTGTCGTGCGCCAAATGTCACGGCGCCGCGGGCGAGGGGACGGCAGGCGCACCTCCGGTGTGGGGGCCGGAGTCCTACAACGTCGGCGCCGGCATGACGCGCGTTCGTACCGCCGCCGAGTTCATCAGCCGAAACATGCCGTTCGACACGCCCGGCACGCTCACCGACAGCCAGGCCTTCAACGTCGCGGCGTACGTGAACGCGCATCCCCGGCCGGACTTCCGGGGCAAGGAAAACGATTGGCCCAATGGCGATCCACCACCTGATGTCGCATATCCAACCCGGTCACACCACTGAGGAGGTTTCGCATGTACAGGCGTGGGTTTCTTGGTCGTCTTGCCGCCACGGCGGCCGCTGGAGTCGCAGGGCTGACCCCGCTTCGCCTCGAGGCGCAGCCGGCGCGCCCCGATCCCATCCTGGGGGCAGACCCGTCGTTCGAGACGTGGCTCAATCGCATCAACGGGAAGCACAAGATGATCTTCGACGCACCCGAGGTGAACGGCGGCATGCCGGTCGTCTGGCCACGCGTCTGGCTCAACGGCAACAACGAGAATTACGGCACGAAGGACGCCGACAATTCGGCGGTGGTCGTGCTCCGTCACTCGGCGATCCCCATTGCCATGCAGGATGCGCTGTGGGCGAAGTACAAACTCGGCGAAGCGCCGTTCGGCATCAAGGAGGGCGAGGCGCCGGCGACACGC
>WNGG01005711.1_pt1 | contig 18752 bp, 18 predicted proteins | sample 5400661 | NCBI WGS metagenome assembly WNGG01 (sample SAMN13153372, study PRJNA577476) | soil metagenome | isolation source: 100 cm soil or saprolite under Garry oak tree replicate 1 | place: USA:California | collected 2016-06-15
TTATCGCGCCCATTCATCATCAACAGCAGGAGAGAAATAGACATGCTTTTCACCAACGCCACCATCATCACTATGAACCCCAACCGCGAGATCATCACCGACGGAGCCATCGCCATCGATGATAACCGCATCGTCGCCGTTGGTAAAACAGATGTGCTCAGGTCCCAATATGGGAACGACGAAGAAATCGATGTAGAGGGCAAGCTCATCATCCCCGGTCTCATCGATACCCACGTTCACCTCGCTCAGGCGCTGATTCGTGGATGCGCAGATGATATGGCACTCATCCAGTGGCTGTGTGAGCGTGTCTGGGTCTTGCAGGGCAATTTCACCGAGAATGATGGATATGTGAGTGCGCGCCTGTGCATTGCTGAGATGCTCAAATCCGGCACGACCACTTTCCTTGAATCTATGCTGGCCCATCGCTACGGCTTCAATGGGATCGCCCAGGCGGTCGAAGAAAGTGGCATTCGGGCCTGCCTGGCTGGTATCGTAATGGACATTGGTACATATGCGACACAAACCAGCGCGATGCATCCAGGCATGATCGAGAGCCGTGAGACCAGCCTGTTTGGTGTGCTGGATATGCATAGCAAATGGGAGGGTGCTGCTGATGGTCGTATTCATGTCTGGTTTGGCCCGCGTACTCCTGGAGGTGTCAGTTCTGAACTTTATCGTGAGATGAGCGACCTGGCTCGCCAGCGCGATATGGGCATTACGATGCACCTTGCCGAAGTCGAGGCCGATAAAATCTTCCTCCAGGAAAAGTATGGTCTCTCACCCGTCCTCTATGCCGAAAGCGTTGGACTGCTCGGCCCGAAAACGGTGCTGGTACATATGGTCTGGCTCACCCCAGAAGATATCGATAAGCTGGCAGCCACACGTACAAGTGTTTCCCACAATCCTTCCTCCAATAGCAAGCTGGCCTCCGGTGTATGCAAAGTCCCACAGATGCTTGCTAGTGGCGTGAATGTAGCTCTGGGCTGCGATGGTGGCCCCAGCAATAATGACTATGATATGATCCGTGAGATGAAACTGGCTGCAATTATCCACAAAGCTGTCACGCTCGACCCGTTGATTGTACCGGCTGAGACAGTGCTGGAGATGGCGACCATCAACGGTGCGCGGGCACTGGGCCTGGAGCAGGAGATCGGGTCGCTGGAGGTTGGTAAAAAGGCGGATCTTGTGGTGATCGATCTCAATCGCCTGCACACGACACCCTCGCTAAATCCCATTTCTACACTGGTCTACGCTGCCACAGGTGGCGAGGTTGATATGGTGGTTGTTGATGGGCAGATTGTGGTAGAGCAGGGGCAGCTGTTGACGATGGATGAAGACGAGGTGATGGAGCAGGCATGGCAGCATGCCAATGCACTCTATCAACGCGCTGGCATTGAGATTAAACCGAAGTGGCCCGTTCTGTAGCCGATTTATCGCGCCCATCGCCGATTTATCGTGCTCCTAATTTCTTGCGCTTAATGTTATAATCGTCTGGCAGAGAATGAGAGCAGCAGACAGAGATGGTGGGGAAGGGAAATTGTTTATAGTAGGGGCCACGCATTCCTTGCATGCGCCTGAGCCGAGGGATAGCCGCGCTAGTGGCATTGGCGCATGGCTTTCAAGAATCGCTCTTGCGGTCGCCTCACTAGCTCTACCCCGGTATTCGGACGGAGTTTTGTGTCATGTGCCCTCTCCTGCAGAACGGGAGGGGCTTGTGAGAAGCAAGCCTGGACATGACCAGACCCCCTCAAAGGAGGGAGCCGTTACTGGTGAATGAGGATAGGTACCGGAGGATGACGCTTCCAGTCCTCCGCTCTACGGTGGCTCATTAAACAGGCACACAGGGTGGCAGCCAGTGTGAGTCACACAGCAAGGAAACCACCAGATAACCCGGTCGAGGAAGACATTACCTGGGAAACCAGAGGCTCGAAGGAGCAATCGATGTCCAAAGTGTTTGTTCTAGATACCGAAAAATATCCCTTGAATCCCGTCCATCCAGGCAGAGCACGCCTGTTACTGACGACCGGACGTGCGGCGGTCTACAAGCGCTATCCATTCACGATTATTCTTAAGCGGACGGTGGAACACCCCCAGGTGAAGCCACTGCGCATCAAACTGGATCCTGGCAGCAAAACCACCGGTATTGCCATTGTCAATGATGCATCGGGAGAAGTCATCTTCGCGGCAGAACTTGTCCATCGTGGACAAGCGGTCAAAGCCGCGTTGGTGACTCGGCGTGCGGTTCGGCGCTCTCGCCGCCACCGTCATACGCGCTATCGCCAACCGCGGTTCAAGAATCGGCGGCAGCGGGCAGGTCGGCTTCCTCCCTCAATAGAGAGCAGAATAACCAACGTTCTCACATGGGTCACGCGTCTGCGTCGCTTGTGCCCGATTAGCGCCATCAGCCTGGAAGTGGCCAAGTTTGATACGCAATTGATGCAGATCCCTGACATCAGTGGGGTGCAGTATCAGCAAGGAACCCTGGCCGGGTATGAAGTGCGTGAGTACGTGTTAGAGAAGTGGCAGCGCCAATGTGCCTATTGTGGAGCCAAAGAGGTGCCCTTGCAAGTTGAACACATTCAATCACCTGCCAAAGGCGGCTCCAACCGTGTCAGTAATCTCACACTTGCGTGTGAGGTGTGCAATGTCGCCAAGGGCACACAGGATATCAAGGCCTTCCTGGCTCACAAGCCCGATGTGCTCCAGCGTCTTCTCACGCACGCCAAAGCGCCTCTGCGCGATGCCGCTGCCATCAATACCACTCGATGGGCGCTCTATGAACGTTTACAAGCCTTGGGGATGCCTGTCGAGTGTGGAACGGGCGGGCGGACGAAATACAACCGGGTGAAACAGGGCTTAAAGAAAATGCACTGGATCGATGCGGCTTGTGTCGGGGCAAGCACCCCAGAGCATCTGAAGGTACAAACCATCACCCCCTTGCATATCGAGGCTATGGGGCGGCAACGTCGGCAGATGTGCCTCATGGACAAACATGGCTTTCCCCGGACGAAAGCGAAACAGAGAAGTACCAGGCATCCCTTTCGGACTGGCGACATCGTGCGAGCAGTGGTAGCAGCCCATCTCAAGCATGCGGGAACCTACGTCGGGAGGATGGCAGCGAAAGCCAATGGAGCTTTCACCGTTACGACGGGTAACGGAATGGTTCCAGGTATTGGTCATCGGTACTGTACTCGACTACAACGCGCTGATGGGTACGGCTATCATCTCTGAAAGGAGGGCGCGACTTCCTCTCACTCCCATAAATGGAAGGAGTCCCGGTCGCGCAATTTCTATGCCAGGATTAGAGGGAAAAATCCTTGATCGCTATGAATTGCGGAGGTTGATTGGTCGAGGTGGCATGGCGGATGTCTACGAAGGATATGATCCACGTTTTGATCGTAAAGTGGCTGTAAAGGTCTTCAAACGGGAAGATGAGGAGATGCTCAATCGCTTCATTCGTGAAGCGCGTTTGATGGCGAAGTTGAACAATAAACATCTTGTGCCCGTCTACGACTCGAACCAGAGTCAGATCGATGGGGTCACCTGGCACTACATCGTGATGCCCTTCATGGAAGGTGGAACACTGCGCGCTCGTATCCGTCGCTCACCGCTTCCCCTCAAGCAAGCCTGCGAGTACCTGCGCGATATTGCTGATGCCCTGGACTACATCCACAACCAGGGAATTATTCATCGCGACATCAAAGCCTCGAATGTGTTGCTCGATTCTGAGGGCAGTTGTTATCTCTCGGACTTCGGCATCGCTCGTATAACAACTGATGCCACGCAACTCACCAGCACAGGCAATGTGCTTGGCACGGTTGATTATGTAGCACCAGAACTCTTTGAGGTCAATCGCAGAGCCGATGCTCGCAGCGACCTGTACTCGCTTGGCGTATTACTCTTTGAAATGGTCACAGGCCAACTTCCCTTCTCCGCCGAAAACCAGCTTGCCCTGGTCTCGATGCATATGAACAAGCGTCCACCCTCACCTCGCAGCATCTCTGTAGTGGGCCGATTTATCGAGCCCATTTCGAACCAGGTCGATCGCGTCATCCTCAGAGCTTTGGAGAAGAAGCCTGAGCAGCGCTATGGAAGTGCCAGCGAATTAACAGAGGCATTTTGCCGCGCCGTGAACAAAACAAGTGGACAGGATCGTGGAAATGCCTCCAAACGTAGACCATCAGAGTCGCTTGTCCCATTGGTTCCCACTGTCCCGACTGCTTTGCCTGCTCTACCTCCTGAGCGCAGCGAAGGATCAGCTGACCAGCAGGTACCAAAGCCTCCAGTGGGGCCAACCGTCCCTTTAAGATCCTCGCCACTGGCTGGTTCCCTTGAGACTCCACCTGCCGTGGTAGGGGCACCCCTTGCGGGTGCCCTGGGGCGGGGCAAATCTTCAATAGATGATCAGGCAACTGTGGTAGGGGCACCCCTTGCGGGTGCCCTGGGGCGGGGCTCACGTCGTCGCCCTCTCCTTATTGCGTTACTGGCACTCGTAGCGCTTCTTGTCATTTCTATTCCACTTTTCTTTGTCCTGATGCCGCATGGGAAGGTTACTCCCGGCCCGCAAAGCACGACTACCAGCCAGACCTCTGGAACCCAGACTCAGCAGCTGTCACCGACTGCTACACCGAATCTGACCGCCACTGCCACTGCTATTGCTCAGGCTATCGCTACACAAACTGCTGTTGCCAAGCAAAATGCCACTGCTACTGCAGTCGCTAATGCAACGGCTACGGCAGTAGCACAGGTCACCGCGACCGCCGGAGTGCTTGGAACTGCTACATCTGGCACTCCTGATTACCAGGATACATTGATGGATGCTAATAGCTCTGCCACAGTGGCGGCACAATGGGACCAGGACAATAACTGTAGTTTTCAATCAAATGGCTATCATGTGCAGCGAAATTTCAGTCAGCTGTCACTATTGAACTTTCAGGGGTGTCATGAGGCTGCGCATGCCTATAAAAACGTTGCCATCACGGTGGATATGGATTTGCTCAAAGGTCATTCTGGCGGCCTCGCTTTTCGTGTGAATATTGGTGCTTTCAATAGCTATAATGACTACCTGTTCGAGGTACAAAGCACAGGGCTATATAAAATTTCGGTTCAAGCTGGTGCTACTCTCACCACTTTGCAAGACTGGACCACTTCATCCGCTCTGAAGAAAGGCTATAATGTGAAGAACACCTTGCAGGTGATTGCGCATGATAACACCTTCAATTTCTATGCCAACGGGACATTCCTGGTGCAGTTGCAGGACTCAACCTATACGACCGAAGGCAATATTGCCCTTTTCGCCACCGCCGACGAAACTGAGACGAACACAGAGGTGGTTTATAGCAACCTGAAGGTCTATCCTTTATCGTAGCATAGTAGTGGCACCCACGTGCTCGATAAATCGGCACTCTACTGGGTGCCAGGTTGCTTGGTAGGAGGCTCTGAATGCGTACACTCATCACCAACGGACACATCGTCACAGCAACTGACGATTATATGGGTGACATTCTCATCGATGGTGAGAAGATCACTGCCATCAGTTCGCCCGGTGCGTTTGGCCAATTGCAAGCTGACAGTATACTTGATGCCCAGAGGAAATATATCTTCCCTGGTGCCATCGACGTACATACGCATATGGAACTTCCCCTGCCCACCACAGTTGCCAGCGATAATTTTGAGACGGGCACTATTGCTGCTGCCTGCGGTGGCACAACCACCATCATCGATTTCGCGAACCAGCAGCGCGGCCACAGCCTGGCTGAGGCATTACAATCCTGGCATGCCAAAGCGGAGGGAAAAGCTGTCATCGACTTCGGATTTCATATCACGATTACCGACCTTGCCTCTGCACCCGAAGCGGCTATGGATGAGATGATTACTGCAGGGGTAACCAGTTTCAAGCTCCTCATGGCCTACCCTGGCACCTTCATGGTCGATGATGAGACCATCTATCGTGTGCTGCGTCGCTCTGCCAAATTGGGTGGATTGGTGATGGTGCATGCCGAGAATGGGATTGTCATCGATTTTCTGGTGCGTGAGGCGGTTGCGGCTGGTCATACTGCGCCGATGTATCATGCCCTGTCGCGTCCTGCCATTCTGGAGGGTGAAGCTACCCAACGTGCGATTACCCTGGCAACCCTGGCGGAAGCTCCTCTTTATGTCGTGCATGTCAGTTGTGCCTACTCGCTTCACGCTGTTGCTGCTGCTCGATCTAAGGGGCTGCCTGTATGGGGTGAGACCTGCCCGCAATATCTTTACCTCAATGATAGCCTCTATGCTGCTCCCGGCTTTGAGGGAGCCAGATTTGTCTGTACGCCCCCTATGCGACGTGATAGTGACAATGATGCACTCTGGCTCGGTCTGCAACGCCATGAACTCTCGGTAGTCTCCACCGATCATGCCCCTTTCAACTATCATGGACAGAAAGAACTTGGCCTGCATGATTTTACAAAGATACCCAATGGGATGCCCGGAGTAGAGCACCGCGTTGTGTTGCTCTACGACGCTGTGCGGCAGGGGACACTGGATATTTCTCATTTTGTTGATCTTGTTGCTACCATGCCTGCCAAACTCTTTGGACTCTTCCCTCGCAAGGGCACCATTGCTCCCGGCAGCGATGCCGACCTTGTGATCTTTGATCCAGAACGTAAAATGACGATCAGTGCTGCTAATCAGCATCAGCGTGTTGATTATACGCCGTATGAGGGGATGCATATGCAGGGCGTTCCGGATACAGTGCTCCTGCGCGGGAGGTTGATTGTGCAGGATGGGCAGTATATCGGTGGGCAAGGTGGTGGGCAGTATCTGGTTCGGCAGACATTTGCTGGGATCTAACGAGTCTCCTCTGTCCCATTGTTTATCAGAATACACCAAAACATATTTTTCTCTTTTTGACACTGGCAAACGGGTGTGTTTATGTGGTAAGGTATACTTATACCTTGTATTTCCTGCCTGGGGTTGAGAACAGAAACCAAAACCTCCAAGGGGAAGAGGCAGTGTATCGTTGTCCTATTAAAGAAAGGCACGGTTAATGGTCATGAAGAAAGCCGAACGGAAGCGCTCCTCGTTGTTGGCTAATCTGGGCGATCTCAACCGACCTTTGCGTGTTCGGCCAGTACGCTTTTTGGGACGTGAGTGGTGGGCCGTTGATCCTGAAGACACCTGGCCAGGGATGGTTATGGACCTCCGCCGCCTGGGCTTTGAGTCAATGGCATGGGAGAACGAAGTGTTGGTGCGCGAGGGCGCACCAACTTACGAACCGCAGATGGATGGCCCGGTGGTTCCGGAAAATTTGAAGCCTTTTCCAACCATCCACCCGACGATCCAGATTCGCAAAGAGTCTTATCCGACCAGCTATACCGACTATAGCAATTTGGAGTACCTGGACGAGTACGACGAAGATGAGGATGTAGAGGAGGAAGTGGAAGAGGATGAGCTTGAGCCAGAAGACCTGGATAACCTAGATGAATCCGAGGAGCCTGGCGAATAGCTTGCCCAGGTCCTTTTGAGAGTAAATAGTTCGTCACTATATGTGCTCATAGAGCCTTTCGGGATGCTGTGTGCCTCGAAAGGCTTTTGTATTGGAGTGTTGCCTACATGTCTATATCACCCATCGATGGCTTTGTCTCAGCGAACGGACTTCAACTTCATTATCGCCGCTGGTTTCTTCCTGAACCTGATCCCAATCTTCCACCTATCTTATTGCTGCATGGCCTGGCTTCGGCCTCTCATATCTGGAACCTTGCTGCTCCTCTGCTTGCCGCTCGTGGCTATGTTGTGACTGCCCTCGACCAGCGTGGACATGGCGAAAGCGACAAGCCGAGCACAGGCTACGACTTTGCCACAATTCTTGCCGATGATGCAGCTGCCGTACAGGCTCTTGATATTGAACGTCCTGTGATTGTTGGACATTCATGGGGTGCAATGGTTGCGCTGGAATACGCCGTCAGACATCCCGATGCGGTGACTGCCCTGGTACTGGTCGATGGTGCTGCGAATCAGCTTTCACTCCGTCCCGGCTGGTCTCGTGAGCAGGCTATGCGCGACCTTGCCCCTCCACGTTTTGCCGGTACGCCGCGGGAGACCTTTCTGTCCTACTTCCGCAATGGCCCACTTGGTTCACAATGGACGCCCGAACTCGAAGATATCGCCCTGCACATTGTGCAACTACGCGACGATGATACCGTGGCACCCCGTCTGGACTTTGAGAATCACCTGCAGGTGATTGGAGCGATGTGGGATCAACCGACCTTTGACCTCTACCAGCAAGTCCGTTGTCCTGTCCTGCTGATTATAGCCCAGCAGGAACCAACGAGTGAAACACAAGAGATGTTTTTCCGTATGCGACGTGATGGGCTTGCGCGTATCCAGGCATTGCGTCCGGATATTCCTGTTGTCCGTATGCCTGATACGATTCATGATATTCCGCTGCAACGTCCGGGAGAATTAGCAGAAGAGATAGTTCGCCAAGCCTCCGAGAAGCCTCCTGAATTTTTCGTTTAAGCGAAAAATTCAGGTTGCTTCTTGGAACTTATGTATCCGTTCCTCCTGATTCCGAACTCCTCACCAATTGCCTTGACGATTAAAAGACTCCGACTTCTTCCGGCCCTCAGTAACCACCATGTCTATAAATTCATCCTTGACTTCGCCATCTGCGAGTTCGTCTGTACTCACCTTATCTATCTTGCGGCGACGATTGAGGAACCACCAGATAGCACCCGCCGCTAGCAGAATGAGCATCGGTTCGATAGGAGCGCGAAAACGGGGACTGCCATAGAAGACGATGCATTGCGCAATGGTCATGAGTATCATCAGGTAGATAAACGTCAGCTCCCGCCATCGCTTTCGTGTGACGACCAGGCCGAGGGCTGCCAGCGCGAAGATTGGAATGGGGAAGGTCCTCATCATAAAAAGAGTCACAACTGAGGTGGGGCGGTCGGGAAAGCGATTGGTAATCAGGTCTGCTTCGTTTGTTGCTGGCTGCCACATGTTGACAAAGTGGATCCCAAGCAGGAATGGCATATCCGTGACGTGCTCCTCTATCCATTGGCCTGCATAATACTTATAGGTAGTTTCCCGCCTGATCTCGCAACCTGCTGCACAGTTCTTCTCAAAGGGTTGGGCGATTGATGGAGTGGACTCGTCTGGTAAAATCCACATTCCCAGGTACTCTGGCCTCGTCAGGATCATATCATTGTATGCTCCCAGGAGCACCTTTCCGTCTCCTGTGGCTACTGGTACGAAGGCATGAGAGACGGCATAGTTACGGATTGTCCAGGGAATCACGAAGATAAAGGAAATCAGGATAATCGCAAGGACACTTCTAGAAGCGGTTCTCCACGACAAGATTTTTTTCCAGCCCATAATGATTGCCCAGAGGATAACCAGGGCAGTCACAAGCAGACCATTTGGACGGGTAAGTGAGAGCAATCCGAGCAGTACGCCGCATGCAATTATCCAGTTGCGGTGTGGGGTACGCTGTAAACGATAAAGGGCGTAACAAAAAGCCAGCAGCAGGAATATATAGAGAGATTCCGAGTAGAGCCAGCCATCATAAATATAGAGTTCAGGATAAAATGCTGCCACTATCCCGGCCACGACAGCAATGCGTTTGCTAAACAGGTCTCGTGCAAAGAAATAGATCAGGACACAGGTTCCTGAGCCAACGAAAGACAAAAAGAAGCGCACAAAATGATCATGGTCTCCTAGCACCCAATAGATGATGCCAATGACAAAAGGCCACAGGGGCGCACGATCCACGGTTGACAGATATGGGTGTAGACAGTAGCAGTGTTCATGGTGCAGGTGAAGGGCTATGCTCTGATAGAAGCCGGAATCGTGCAGTGGGTAGTAGTCACGGTCTACGACGACATTGTAGACGATGCGCACGAGCAAGGCGAGCGTGAAAATGCCTGCCGGTGGAAGAAATGCTTGCAAACGCTTCATACACTGTCCTGACTATGATACAAGGCTTTTCTCTATTAAACGTCCAACAAAGTCTAATCAGAGAAACGAAAAGTGCCCGTGCTGGTAACGGATCTTTACTATGAAGTACCATCTAAGCCGGTTTGAACATGCTTGCTATTGCCTGCTATAATGAAAAGCGAAATAGCACCCAACCCGGACAGTAAGTAGATAAAGCGAAGGATCAGGAGCAACCGATGGAGAAGGAGACTCACAAACAACCCCAACCTGAGCCAGTTTTCACTGACGAAAGCACTGTTTTGCAACACAACCTCTTTACTGATGCGCCAACTGTTATTGCCGAACCGCCAGACCCACAGGAAGTGCCCTTTCCGCCTCTCACGCGCACTAACCCGCTTACTGATCAGACCAGCCTGGCGGGATGCAGCCTTCCCTATCAGCAGCATTTAAAGCTTCAGGGTAAATCAAACTATACCATCACCTGTTTCCTCTCAGATTTGAAAATGTTCAGCGACTACATTGGTCGGGATACTCCCGTTGGGCGTCTTAGTAAGGAGCAGCTGACAGATTGGCTGATGAAGCTAAAGTTTGGCACGAAAGGACATACTCCTGCACCCAAAACCATGGCCCGGCGTGTCACCTTCCTCAAAAATTTCTTTTCCTGGTTGGCTCGTGACGGTGTCATTCGTGAGGATCCTTCGGCGAACCTTGTGCTGGAACGCCCCCTGCCGCCTCTACCAGAGCTACTGTTCGATGACGAAGTACAACGCCTCCTTGCTGCGGCAGCAGAGGACGCACGCTGCCATTGCCTGGTCTACCTTGTGCTCCATGCGGGATTGAAAAAAGAGGAAGTGATGGGTCTGAAGCTGGATCACATCGATCTTTCTAATGAACAGGCTCCGATGATTACGGTCCACTTCCCTGCCTCAACTGGCAAACAGCACCGTGAGCGACGCCTGACTCTCCCGGCAGCCTTTACTACTATTCTCAGGCAATATTTGAACAAGTATCACCCTACAAATGAGCTGTTTCCCTGTACCGATCGCAACCTCAACTATATCCTGGCGCGAGCAGTAAAGGCGGCTGGCATCAAGAAGCGCGTCACCCTCCAGTTGCTGCGCGATACTTTTGCTGTCCAGCAACTTCGTTCTGGTGTCACGCCTGAAGCCTTGCGTGAAAAACTGGGGCTTTCTGAGGAGGCCTGGCTGGAATCACGCGAGAAATATCGTCGCCTGGCCTTCCCAAAATAAAAGTCTTCCGTAACTCTTCAGGTCACACTCTTGTTGACTCCTTGACTGCCTACGGCAGTTCGCAAAAGTTTTGTATAGGTTGTGGACTTTGCCGCCGCAGGCGGCAAAGTCCACAACCTATACATGTATGAACGAGCCGTCGCAGGCGGCTCGAAGACCTGAAGAGTTACAGTCTTCCAAAAGAGTCACCCCGAAAATGCCGCCACGGCGGCATTTTCGGGGTGACTCTTTTGGAAGATTCTATCTACCTTGGCTGGACCATTACAAACTGGGCTGCTTTACGCTTCAACGTATTGTTGAGAAGGATGGGATTGAGAACGAGCAGACCGATATGGAGTGGAACAAGGCATAAGAGGCCAATACCAAGTGTAAAGAACGATATTACAGCGAAGAGCGGCCAGTAGAGGAGATAGCCACAGATGAGCAGGACGACACCAGTGGTGGTTTCTCCCGCCATGAGCCAGCCGACACCAAAAAGGCCAAGGAATATGTTGAGGAGCACTTCCACAAGTACAGGTGTACTGCTAGTACTGCTTGTATTGGGGGTATTGACAACGGTAACATTGACGCCCCCCGGTTGATACATCGGTTGAGGATAGCCATAGCCAGGTTGTTGTATATAAACCTGCTGAGGTGGGACGTAGACATATCCTGGCTGTGGTGGTGGCATGTAAACCTGCTGAGGTTGACCATAGCCGTAATCCGGTTGTGGAGGCGGCATGTAGCTCTGCTGCTGGTATTGTTGATAGCCATAGTTTGTTGGTGGTCGTTCAACTGGCTGCGAAATGGGAGTGCTTGTGCCACAGTATGGACAAATGGCAACATTCTCGGATATCTGGTTTCTACACCGTTCGCAGGTTATCATAAGTGCCTTCCTTCTCTGACATCCACTCAGAATTAGTTCGTCGGGCCTGCGGCCGCCCTTGAGGGGAAAAAGAGAGAGCGGGGACACCCCGCGCCCCGGCAGGGGGCAAAGCCCCCTGCACCCCCAATTTTTGTATTAGTACATCATCTTTTATTAAGTATACGTGGGAAAGAGAGGCAGGGTTGTTTCCCTGACCTCTGATGGATGCGTGAATTGCATGATGATACACTACCTGGTCTGAACCATCACGACCTGGGATGCCTTGCGCTTCAAGGTTTTACTCAGGAGGATGGCATTCGTGACAATTGTGGCAATAACGAGAGGCACAAGCAGACAAAGTCCGACAACCGTGATAGCCAATACGAAATCAACGGCCCAGTAGAAGAGACTTCCTATAAGCAGGATGATGCCAACAGTCGTTTCTCCTGCCATGAGCCAGCCAACGCCATAGATCCCAAATAGGGAGAGGATCACCTCAAGTATCAACGGTGTATTGTTGGTTGTATTGGCAGTATTCACCACAGTAACGTTCACACCTTGCCCATAGCCATAACCAGGCTGCGGCTGTTGTCCATACGCATTGCCAGGCTGTTGTGGTGCATAGCCACCATAGCCTGGCTGCGGAGGGGGCATGTAGCCAGATTGCTGTGGAGGTGGTGTGTAGCCAGGTCCAGGTTGTGGAGGCGGCATATAGCCAGGTCCAGGTTGTGGAGGCGGCACATAGCCAGACTGTGGAGGTGGCATATAGCCAGATTGCTGAGATGGATAGCCACTGGGCACTGACTGTGCTGCCCGCGTAGCTGTTCCGCAATTGGGACAGGTGAGGGCGTCAACGGGTAGCTCTTTTCCGCAACGTTCGCAGAGCATGAGTATACTCTCCTTTTCTTTAATCACGTTTCCGATTACCTACGATGGATGGAATAACACAGCCTATCATACCATGGAACAATTGTTGTGGCAATGAATTTTATGCATCATTTTGACAGAGATCACAAAATTTTGATCAAGCTGTATTTATGCTCCATCCACTTTCAGTACTACTAATCTCCATTGTTCCCTCCTCGGCAGTCTGCACTACCTGTGGTACTGGTACTAATGGGGGAGCCATGATCGGTTCCCCTCCTGGTGCGCGTTGTTTTGGGGTTAGTGCTGATGGGGTTATCACAAGCAGTGATGGTTGTGCGACCTGTAAAACCGCGCTCAATTCAGATGGGAAGGCTTTGCCTGCTTCGCCGACAATCTGTACAACATCGGCCTGAAGATAACCCGGGTCAATGTTCATGAGACCGGGAAGGGCATATTTGCTCAACGCTGCCGTGCCTACAAGAAGTACACGGAGACCAGGAGAAACGAGGCGCACAATCAACGTATCGAAATTAGTTTTCAAAAATATAGCGAAATATTGCATTTTCTAGCGTTTTATGACAGACTTTGGAGGTATCGAAACTAGTCATGTCTTTTCTCTCCAAGTATGATCAACTCTCCCCATTTCTTGCCTCTTCCTCCTTGACATTGATAGCTGTCTCTGGTACAATTGTCCTAGAGCACATTGACCATTCAAGAGCGTTTCCGAGGTTCCGTGGTAAAACGTTCCCACGGGTAAAAGCACTCGCGTATTGGGCGGAGTCCCAATGTGGAGCAGAGTCCATTCCCACTCCAAACGTTTTGGAGGGACGAATGTTCCACTCATCGCTCAAGTGTACTTTCGTGCACGCCGGTTGGCCGTAGTCCAACCGCCCGCCTAGTTGTTTCGTCAACGGGCGTAGGTCAAGGCAAGAACAATCATCAATGCACTATTTGGTGAAGGTTTTTGCAACTATCCGTCGAAGGATGATTTCTTGCGCTCTTTACGCCTGCGTCGATTTTCAAGAAATTCTTCATAATCACTTTGAAATATTCTATAACCTTGACCTGCGTCTATAGCTTTTAATTCACCACGCTGTATCCACTCTCGCACAGTTTTTGGGGTAACCCGCAATTTCCCCGCAACCTCTTCTGTTGTGTAGACTTCTTGATCTTGCCGCATTGGCCTGTCTCCCACGTTCATTATAGGATGCATTGTAACATTTTTTACGTGATTGCGTCAATGAGCCCTAACAACGTTGACATACGGTTATTTTGTATTATATACTGGTTCATATGGATATTTCGTGGCGCTAAGTTTAGAAAAAGGAAGGCCTACATATACTCGACGTAGGCCAGGTACAGATACTAGCGCGTTAACTCTATTCCAGACTCTCCACTCTGCAAGCATAGCGGAAGGAGGGCCAGTCGTCAAGTGAAAGGAGCAGAGGAACAAGCATGAAGCAGCGCCAGAGTGGACCGCAGGAACAAGGCACACCACAACGGCTCACCAAAGCCGTGACCCATATTCGCCTCATTGAGGTCAACCCAGGCAAGCTTGCTGCTCTGGATGCCCTCGCACTGGTCTATCTGACGCTCTGCCAGCAGTATGTGACCTTCTTTTGTACAGAGAAACCTCCTGATAAGTTCCATTCTCCTCTATTTGCAACTCCCCTCTCAGAACGGTGGCATCGAGTGGCCATTCAACAGGCGGCAGGTATCGCTCAATCGTGGCGTACCAATCGTGAACAGGCGTATCAAGACTATTTAGAAGCATTAGAGGACTATCAAGAACAACAAGCGAGTGGCATGCTCGACTCTCAAGAGCAAGTACCAGTCTGGAAGGAGTGGAACGTTCCTACTCTGCGCCAGGTGTGTATCCAGGCCAATGCTAACGTGGTCAAGCTCGAACCCTCCACGGACTCCACCTTTGATTACTGGCTCAAGATCAGCACCCTGGAATTTCGCCAGCTCTTATTGGTCCCGATCAAGCTGGCTGAATATCACCGTCAAGCCTTGGAAGGCAAGACGGTCAATACGAGCATCCAACTCAACAAGCGCGAGGATGGCTGGTGGTTAACGCTTTCGTATGATGAGATGGTTCCTGTCCAGACCGAACCATTAGCCCCGGTGGTTGGCATTGATGTCGGCGTTGCCAATTTTGTGACCACCTCTGCTGGTGAACACTTTGGGACGTTTCACGGCAAACTCCGCGAGCGGCAGAAGCGCGACCGGGAGAAGCGCCGCCGCAAGGCCAAGTTACGGGAGTGTCTCAAGAAAAAAGGCATTGAGAAGCTGCCTTCCACCAGCAGTAAGAGTGGGCAACGGCTGATCAGGCATATCCGCCAGGAGATCAATCGTGCGGTGAATGAATGTTTTGCCACGCATCCCCATACACAATTTGCTTACGAGCAGCTTTCGGTGGCGACGATGAAGCACAAAGCGCGTGCCATGAATGCCTATATGCGTGCTTCTAATCTGGCCCATATTCCCGAACAATTTGCCTGGAATGCTGCCAAGCGAGGCGTGTCCGCAACCAGGGTCAAGAGCGCCTATTCCTCCCAGGAGTGCAGCGTGTGTCATTTTGTCGATGAAGGGAACCGACCGAACCAGCAAACGTTTTGTTGCCAGATCTGTCATCTTCAGATGCACGCTGACTTGAATGCCGCTCTCAATGTGCAGCATCGCTGGGACGATACCCTATTACGGGCATGCAAGGACCGCAAAGAGATCAAAGCCTTGCTCATGAGGCGGCATGAGGAATGGAAGAAACAAAACGGTTGGCCGTAGTCCAACCGCCCGCCTAGTTTATTCGTTAACGGGCGTAGGTCAAGGCGAGGAATGTAGGCAATGCAATATTTGTCTATATTTTGAGCAACTATTATCCAGTTCTTCTTTGCTCCCTGTATGCAGAGGTGAGGTGGGCCAAAACAGCTGTTTTTCAAGAGCAGCCAGGCCGTGCTCGGACACTCAAGAAATCCTCCTGCTTGAGAAACGGGTGAGCCTCCCAGGAGTGTTACTCAGACAAATGGACTTCGTTCTATCTGTAGCACAACTATATGAGAAAGACTACGTGCATGATGGAAGGGGTGTCACATGAGCCAACAGCCTCCCTGGCAACCACCGCAGCAGCCCTCAGGACAACAACCAAACAGTCAACCCCTCTGGAACCAGCAATCATCGACTTACAGACAACCATCACCCTCTCCCCAACCCCGTCCAGGTCAGTTCCAGTCCCCACCCTCATGGCAAAGACAGCAAGGCGGGTTGTGGCAGTGGTATAAGAGACAAACGCGAGGCGCAAAGATTGGCCTGGGTTGTGGCGTACTCATTGTTCTGCTGGTACTGTGCTCCTGCGTGGGTGCCGCCTTTGGGGCGGCAAATTCCTCCGTCACCACCTCGGCCTCAACACCGCCATCCGGTCAGATCACCGGAGCAAGCCCGACAGCCACCACGGCATCTGCTCTCACTCCGGCCTTGTCACCCACCGAGGCCCCAACATCGACCGCAGCCCCAACCCCCACGCCAAGGCCAACGGCAACCCCGACACCGATCCCGACTCCAACCCCAACTCCACCACCGACACTCCATCCAACCCCAACGCCAACGCCTTGTATTGCCGTCAATAACAATCCCTGGTGCTACAATTTCAACCCTGGCAATTTCATTTACCATCCCCCATCGGCGTTCTGTAACTACTTTACCTGTGTCTCCACGTTCTGGACAGCGACAAGCGGGTATGTGGTCGAATGTTACGATGGGCACTACAGCCATTCGGGTGGGGTGTCTGGGGCTTGCTCCCACAATGGAGGCGTCTGGCGTCCTCTCTATTCCCATTAAGAAAAAGAAAACGTGCTCCGTCGTCGTTTTCTCTTTCTCCCCTTCATGTCGTCAAGTGTCTATTCTGCGTCCTGCCTCCTCAGGCGTTAATACTGGTAAAGGGGGGTGCGGTTCATTTTTTGCACAGCTCTACAATTGTGAGCGTAGCAGATTTGACTCATCCAAATCTCCCTGTGCATAAAAACTCATCTTTGCAAAAAATGAACCGCACCCGGTAAAGGGGTATCGGTTGACGAATTACAGCCTCTACTGTTAGAATTGCTAGGAACTGCCGATAAGCCAGACAAAATAAGATCGAAGCAGGGAAGTTAGAGGAAGGTATCAGTTTTGTCATTTCTTACCTATCAGCCTGATCTCTCGGACACTATTTTTGCTGCTCAAAGCCAGTATCTTCAAGACATCCGTGATTATCTTGTTGCTGTAATAAAGACAGTCGCCCCAAGATGGTTAGACAGTCCTCAAGGAATTTTGGGAGAACTTTGGAGGAAGGACGAAGGAGATGCAATCTGCTATTTGATATGGATAGCAACCATGCTTAGGGATATTAGCGCGAAGATCGATCAAGAGTCTCTGTCGCGATTACAAGCTAAGGTTAAAGCACTTCTTTACGCCAATGAACCAAAATTCTCAGAATATCGGGCTGAGTTAGAAGTAGGCTGGTACGTTGCTAACCTTGTGGACTCACTTCTTATAGAACCACTGGCTAGGAGGGACGGGAACACTGATTTATCCAATCAGGCGAAATCACCTGATTTTGCTTTTGATTTAGTAGATACAGTGTACTTAGAGGTGACTGCTTTTTATGGTGGCATCCTTGATACCTGGCAAAAAGCTGTAGACTATATTACTTCCTCTCTACAGTATAAGCTGTTTAAAAAGGGACGGCACCTCAAGCTTCATCTTCAATTGCCCCTCCAAGCATTTGCGCCGAAACAGCCACAGAAATTTGATGCCAACCAAATCATCCAATACATTTGGGGGAAAATGCGTACCGATAGAGGCGAGCTGACTCTCACCCATCACGGGAAAATTCGATGGGAACCGTATCCAGTCGCGACGGTTCTAGAAGGTTTGCCTCTCTCTCCGCAAGAATTAGATAAGGGGACGAACATCATTTCACCTTTCGGAAGTTGGGGGGCGCAAGTTAGTTTTAATATTCGAGACAACCAAGCGGGTAGCATGCAAATCACACCCTTTGGAGTATTTACTAGCCCCAATATTGTCGTAGACCAAGCCGCTTTCGTGAAAGAGCCAAGTATTGTAACTCTACCAGAGGAGGATGTTCGCGCCGCAGATGAATTAGTGCTGAAATCTCTAAAGCACAAGCTGAAGACCGATAAGCATGTGCAATTTCCTCTTCGGCACCAGAAGCCATATCTTCTTGCAATGAAGCCAGGGCATTATCGTCTACAAGGTGTCGGACTTTTCAAGCTAATAGAGGAATTTATTTGGTCTAATGACGACTTCGATTGGATATCAGGTATCATCCTGTTCACGTCGCGACAAGGATTTAAAAACACAGACCCTAGCAATGAATATACCTTTTTCCTCAACCCAAAGGCTGTTTGCCCCATAGATGCGTCGCTTGAGGAAAAATTTCATCTTGAGAAGAGGGGACATCAAACGACTTAAATAACATCCCAAAGGCTCACAGTCCCTGCACTCACAAACAGAACCGTGTGCGAAGTGGCTGATATTCATCTACAGAGCAAAAAATTTGAATGGATGAAGTAACATAGTCTTTTTGTGCTCTCTATCTTGCTTTCTCTTGTCCTGGTAGTATAAACTGTGGGCTAGCAGAACAGTTTACCAAATATCCGCTCTACCTCAGAAGAAAGTAGTTAGGGAAGGGAGTCATGCATGTCACCACAGCCTATCACCGAGAATATCCTTTTAGGTATCCTTTAGCCTGCTGTATTAAGCACCTTATTTGCTCAAAATCATTATCCGATAGGAGACTAACGTTTAGACCGAGCTTATTTGGGATGGAAAGTACAAAGATGGTAAAAAAGTTGCGCCTGTACGCATTTCTC
>WNGG01003106.1_pt1 | contig 18740 bp, 20 predicted proteins | sample 5400661 | NCBI WGS metagenome assembly WNGG01 (sample SAMN13153372, study PRJNA577476) | soil metagenome | isolation source: 100 cm soil or saprolite under Garry oak tree replicate 1 | place: USA:California | collected 2016-06-15
GGTGTCGGGGTGGCGGTCCGGGTCCTGCAGCGCGTCCTGGCTTTGACCGCCGTGATCTGGCACAACGACAAGACTGGGCAGGCGACCATGCGGTCGCTGGTTGCCTATGACCACTGACCCCTTGGAATCAATCGTCTAGGTGACCTCCTGCGTCTCCTCAGATGAAAGCTCGTCCTCGAAGACTTTGATCTCCAAGAACGGCATCGTTTCTCCTTAATCTTCATCTTCGCTCTCAGCCGGCTGAGCGACCGCCCGGCATCCACGCCGCGTCGCCTTCAGCGGACAGTGACGGGGATGCGCTGCACGACGTTGTTGCCCATGCCCTGGTAGTTCCAGGGCGCTTCGAGCGGTTGCTCGTTCCCGGCGGCGTCGGTTGCACGGCAGGCGAGTTCGTGCTCGCCCGGCGTCGCCTCCCAGTCGAACGACCAGCTGCGCCAGCCGAACGCGCCGACGGGCGACCCGAGTATCGCCTCTGCCCAGCGGCCGTCCACGGCGACCTCGACGCGCTCGACCAGCCCGTTGCCCGACCAGGCACGGCCGGAGAGCTCGATGGGCCCGGGGGCGACGAACCGGCGGCGCGAGAAGAAGTCCGGGATCCCGGGCGGGATCATGAGCGCCCGAACTCGAATCCGCGCAACGGGCTCGCCGGGATCGTCGGCATCCTGCTGGTACCGGTAGGCGACAGCCTGTTGGAAGCCCCCGAACGGCTCCGCCACCACTTCGATCGAGGTCAGCCACTTCACGCTCGTCATTCCGTACCAACCGGGGACGATGAGACGGAGCGGGAAGCCGTGCTGCGGCTCGAGGGGATGCCCGTTCATCTCGTAGGCGAGCAGCACCTCGGGGCACATTGCCTCGGCGACCGTAAGGCGGCGGGCATACGCCTGTTCGTCCTCGCCCTGGATCCCGCGGTCGGCGCCCCGGAACACGACCTCGACGGCGTCGGGCAACAGTCCCGCCTCCTCGAGCACCGCCCCGAGCGCGGTGCCGGTCCACTCGGCCGTGCCGATCGCTTCGCCGAGCCATGGCAGGCTGACGGGGCGTGGACTCAGCCAGCCGCGCCCGTTACCAGCGCACTCGAGTGTGATCGGGATCGTTCGCCGCGGGCGGGCGCGAATCTCGTCGATCGTCAGCTCCAACGGCTCGCGAACGCGCCCGCCGATGCTGAGCCGCCAGGTCGCCGGGGCGACCTGCGGGATGTCCCAGTGGGCGACGAGGTAGTGCAGGCCGGTCGGCGTCAGGTCGTAGCGCATAGCCTCTAGCGGCATGCCGCGGTTGCGGAAGGCGAGCTGCAGCTCCTCGGGCAGGAGCGGACCGTCGGTCGGCTCGAGCGGGTGCGCCGCCCCGACTCCGACGGATGCGGTGGTCGTCTGCGCGTGCATAACCGGGACCTTCACACAGGCGCGCTCTGTTGTCAGCGACCTGGGTTCCAGTGGCCCGTGACCTGCGTTCCAGTTCCACCGTCATAGGCCTCGACGGCGAGCCGCTCGGGGTCGATGAGCACGATCCCCTCGCGCCCCGTCCGAAGCAGGCCGTCCTCACGGAGTTCGCGCAACGCTCGAACGACGACCTCGCGCACCGTGCCGACGGCATCAGCCAGATCCTGCTGCCCGATCGCCACCACCAGCTCCGAGCCCCTCTGGCTCTCGGAGGCAAGGTCGAGGAGGTGGCGGGCAACGCGCCGGCGGATGGTCGCGAAGGCGGTCGGGATCTCGGCGATGAACGACAGCACGCGCTCGCTCAGCTCGTCGAGCAGAGCCCGCGCCACCCGCACGTCGCGCTCGGCGGCTCGCCGCACCAACGATGCACGCAACACCAGCAGATCGGCGTCGGTCACCGCCTGGATCGTTGCGGGCAGCAAGAAGGGCGACGCGAACAGCGACACCACGCCAATGAGGGCAGCCGGCCGGCAGTACCGGACGGTCATCGTCCGGCCATCGGGCGCCGTCACGTACACCCGGACGAGGCCTGTCACAACGATCTCGAAGTGCGGCGACGTCGTGCCCTCCCGGTGGAGCATCGAGCCCGCAGGGACATGCAGCCGCGAGGCATCGGCGGTAAGCCCGGCGATCACCTCGGGCGGCAGCGAGCGCAGCTGCGACGCCTCGATCGCGGCGCGCTCGTCCTCGTCGAGCGGGCCGCGACGTGCAGAAGAAGCACTCCCCGACGCCATCGCCCAAGGCTAACGCTGGTCCAAACGCCGGGGCCAGCGGCGATCCACACGCGCCAAACGGGCGGACAGCCACCCTCTGGTGGAGCGGACTTTCGGAGCGATCCAGAGTCTGGTGTTGGAGCACCTGCTCGGCTATCAGGGCGTGGACGTGGCCGACCGGGGTGTCGACTCGGAGCCGACCGGCACTTCCACGACCTGACCGGCATCAACCCTCGCCACCTGCGCCGGTCCGCCTCGATCACGCTGGTGCAGATGACAGCAGGCCGCTCCCGGCAGGCTGCAGCCAGGCAGCTTGGACTCCCGCCTGCCAGATGCCGCGCCACCAGCTACCGCATCCAACGCTGGGCCCGCGACACGTCGAACTCGACACGACTGCACGCCGCCCTGGACGCGCTGGCCGGCGAACTGGACACTGCCAGCGACCTGATCGACTACCGCCAGCGACGCGACACCCTCACGGCCTGGTCCATCCCCACCGACGACTGGCACGAGCTGATCGCCGACGTCAAGCAACGGCAGCGTCGACACGCGTCAGCCCAGACCGACTGGGGCGAGCGCAAACGCCGGGTCGCGTCAGTGCTGGTCTGGGCCCGCGTCACCGACGGCGAATACCGGCTCGCCCCGCTCCTTGCCGACCAGTGGCCGCCGAGCCGCCGCCGCGAACTCGCCCGCCGGGACGCAGCAAGCGTCGTACTGGGGCCGCACCGGCCGCCCTGAACACCACTACGTCGCGCTGCTGGCAGCGCTGGACGCCTACGCCGACCAGCTCGCCGCCCGCATCGACGCTGAATGGACACCACCACCCCCAGACCAGCGCAGCCTCCGCCAACTTCGGTTGCGACATCCCGCCACATAGCATTGCGAACAGCGGAAACCCCGCTGCTCAGCACTCCACCTCCCGCCAACCATGGCTGCGAGTCACAATTGGAGCAGCAACCGCAGCAGCTCCTTCGGCGAGCGAGACTTACCTGGTCAAGCGGTTCGCGTCCTCGATGACGCAGGTCATGAACGCCGCCGCCTCGCGAGCCTGGGCGGTCGTCAGCCAGGCCGGCCGTCCCGCGCCCTCGCGTCGAATGCGCAGGCACTCTCTGACGATCGGAGCCCAGCGGTCACCGAACTTCGCAAGGGCGTACTCCCCCGCACCGGACTTGGAGGTGATCCCACCCGTGACAAGGGTGTAGTGAAGCCGCGCGACCCCGAGCACGCCCCAGACGGCCATCCGCGCATCCACCCGCCCGATCCATCTGCCGCCGACCGACAGCGCTGTGTGGGCCCGCTTTGCGAGCCCGGTCCAGTAGCTGTTGAGGTTCTCGATCGTCCATGCGGCCAGCGCCGTCCGGTCGTTCCAGATCCCCAGCTCCGGCGGTGCGGGCCCGCGCACGCCGGTGGATCCGCTCCAGCCTGCCGAGGTCGGCGTCGTCGAGTGGCTCGGCCGTGACGGCGAGGAAGTCGACGTCGCTCACGCCGGCGTGAGAGTCGTCCAGCGCAATCGATCCGACCAGGTCCAACCCTGGACGACGCCTGGCAACCGGGCGTCCGCCAGCCGCAGGAACTCGGCGACCGGCCGTCGCGCCAAGGGATGCAGCGGTGCGGGCATGGCGGTTGTCCACAGAAATTCGCGAGCGGTGGCTTCGGCTGGAGGCGGGTGCTAGAACAGGCCGGAGGTCGGATCAGCCCCGGAGGAGGGGCTCACGCAGATATTCGAGGAAGTCGTGGTCGTGATAGTAGCGAGGCAGTCGGGCGACTTGGGTGAAGCCGAGCCGCTCGTAGAAGCGGCGGTGCCGCTCGGTGGCTGGACAGCGCAGATAGCAGCGGGCCGCGCCCAGGGCGGCGGCGCGGTCGCAGAACGCCTCGACCAGGCGGCCGCCGATGCCTTTATCCCGGCAGTCTTCAACGACCAACAGGTCGTGGAGGCGGGCGATGCCGGCGATTACCTCGCCCAGCACCGCGCCGACGATCTCGTCCCCGGTGCGGGCCTCGACCACCACTGGTCGGCTGGTCCAGTCACAGTCCTCACCGAAGATGGCCCGATCGGCCGCGGGCCATTCGCGCGCCAGGAAGCGGCGCACCTGCTGGGTCTCCTCCTTGGCGAGCCGATAGCTGACCTCGCCGTAGGGTCGTCTGGCCAGTTGGGGACCTCCCTCGGTGGGACGGACCGCCCGCCCGAGGCGGCGGGCAAACTTCACTATGATCGTGCAACGCCGGGCGGCCGTGACAGCGCCCGGAACGCGAAAGGAGCCCGATGGACGTCCGTCTGACCGACGTGCTGGTTGCCGACGCCAAATTGCTCGCCGACGGGCTCTTGCAGCCCGAGGACGACATGGCGGTGTTCGTCGGCCGTGGGGGCAAGGGCAGGATCGCGCCGTTCACGGTGCGCCGCTCCTACACGGGAGCTGGCGGCTGGTACGTGGAGTCAATGGCGCTGCTCGCCCCCAACGGGGACGTGGCCTGGCGCGGCAATGAGCAGCCGATCACGCTGCAGGGATCGAGCAAGATCGACCTGTTCAGCGACGACCTCCACGGCGTGATCGTCGACTCCTCGGACGACCACGAGCTGGTCTTCCTCATCGGTGGCGACGAGGTGGGCCGCGTCCCGATCGCGATCCTGGACGAGGACCCGCCCTACGCCACCGCCTCCCCGACCGACGTGCTGGGCGAGGTGCTGAAGAAGAGCACGATCGTCTGGATCGAGGTGCCCGGTCCGGGCGGGACCGGCGGCAAGGCGGTGCCGGCCTGGTACGGCGGCCTCGACGGCCGCGTGTACGTGCTCACCGGCGGGTCGGAGCAGCGCATCCGCGGGCTCGACGAGAGTAGCCAGGTGCTGCTGTCGGCGCGCTCCAAGGACCTGCAGTCGCTGGCCACCACGGTCGAGGCCAGTGCCAGAGTGATCCCGGCCTCCGATCCCTTGTTCGGCAAGCTGCTACCGATCCTGCTGCCACGTCGGCTGAACCTCCGCGATGGCGAGGGCGCCGCCGATCGCTGGCGCAAGGAATGCACGCTCGTCGAACTCACCCCCTCGGCGATTCCTGCCGAAGCATGATCAGTGCCCGTTTTTCATCTGTCGGACAAGGGCAATTAAGGGAGTAGGCAGGGCAGCAAGCCAGGAGCCACCGGCGCAAGCCAGTCAAGGAGGCCCCATGTTTCGGCGAAGGAGCAGATCGAACCAAGCCAAGCGGGCGGTCGCCGGCCGCCTGCCGAGTAGCGACGAAGTGCGGGACCAGGTCGCCGAGGTGACCGACGAGCTCGGCCTGGCCCTCGACGCCGCCAAGGACGCAATCGCCAAGGCGATGTCGTCGGCTGGTCGGCGCGGCACCGAGGCTGGTGCCGAGGCGACGCGCAAGACTGCGACGGTCGGCAAGAAGGCTGGCCGCAGGGGCATGGCGGCGGGCAAGCGGGCGAGTCGCCGAGCTCGTGGCGCGACCCTCGAAGCGGTCGGGCGCCGGCTCCCCGAGCCCGAGCAGGTCGCCGAGCTGACCCGGCGGGCCACGGAGAAGGTGTTCCCGGAGCGCGCCAAGCACCACCGCAAGGCCGCCCGCAAGCGGCGTCGCCGCCTGCTCTTCGGCGGGGTGGGGCTGGCCGGCCTCGGCATCCTGATGGGGTGGCTCACCGCTCCGAAGAAGGGAGACGAGACACGCCAGGCGCTGAAGCAGCGCGCCAATGCCGCCAGCGACAAGGTCGCCGAGATGCGCGCGAGCGCCGGAGCCCAGCGGCCGACCGGCACCTCGACCACCACTGGGATGGTCGCCGACAGCGGCATGGGCTCCGGAAGCATGGCCGGCAGCGGCACTACATCCCGGGGGACGGCCGGGACTGACTCTGCGGCGCAGGGCCAGCAGGATGCCGACGTGACACCGATCCACCAGGCCGACGGCCCCGCCCCGAGCAAGCGGCGGTAAGGCGACGGAGTCTGGCGGGTTGCCCGTCCGGGCGGACCTAGGACGGCCCGGCGAGTCGGCTTGCGACGCTAGGTGCCATTGGGCAGCCGGTAGACTCCAGTGCTCTGCTTGACCACGCGGCCCTCCTTGGCGAGGGCCGCGAGGGTCTTCACCACCGTTCCGCGCACGTCCCGAATGGTGAAGGGATCGAGCAGGCGGTCCTTGAGTGCGCGATCGAGCACGACTGTCCAGTGGAGCGGCTCCGGCGCCGCGTCGGCGAGGACCTTGAGGCAGACGTCTTGTGGTTCCATGGCGCCAGCCAGGCTACCGGTCTCTGGTCGCCTCGCCAACGACCTCGGAGGTGCACGATCGCCGCGCCGACGCCGCCCCGCCCCTCCTCGGTCGCCTTCGACCGCGCTGCCGGGTACTACGACCAGACGCGACGGTTGCCGACCGAGGTGGGCGAACGGATCGCCGACCGGATCGAGCGCGCCGCCGGGGTCGATGCCGGGGCTCGGGGCGGAGTCGCCGTGGACGTCGGGGGCCGCTTCCTAGAGATCGGGGTGGGGACCGGGCGGATCTCGCTGCCGCTGGACCGGCGGGGTCGTCGCGTCTTCGGCATCGACTTGTCGGGGCCGATGCTCGACCGGTATCGGGCCAAGGCGTCGGCGGAGGGCTTGGAGGCGCCTGCGCTGGTGCGCGGAGACGCGACCCGGCTGCCCTTTCGGGCGGGGTCGTTCGACGCGGTCATCGAGGTCCACGTGCTGCATCTGATCCCGGACTGGCTCGAGGCGGTCGCGGAGGTTCGCCGGGTGCTCGTGCCCAGCGGGGTGCTGCTGGTCTCGCGGCGACTCTGGGACCGGTCGGAGGGCGACGGGCCGCGCGCACTGGTGCGCAAGCGCCACGCGCGGATCCTTGCGGAACGGGGCCTGCGTCCCGCGCGGATCGGCGTGCGCGGCGACGACGAGATGATCGCGAGCCTCCTCGAGGCGGGCGGGTGGGTCGAGGAGCTGGAACCCGTGAGCTGGCGCGAACGCGAGACCTGGGCGGAGAACCTGGAGATCCTGGAGCGGCGTGTCTGGTCGGAGTCCTGGCTGATCCCGGAGGGCCCCTGGCGGGACGCCGTCCGCCGCCTTCGCGCCGACCTCGCCGCCGAAGGTGTGGACCTCCACGCGCCCATCACCGTCGAACGGCACGTCGACCTCGCGGCGATCCATTTCTGACCGGCTCTGACCCGGCGGCCACCGCGCCGCGCCAGCCAGCGGCGGGTGCCGGTGCACTTCGCCTACGCGGCCGAGAGCGACCCCGGCCCCTATCCGATCCGCCTGACGCGCCGATCGAGGGCGGTTCGCAGGCCAGGCGGCGATCGGTACGTCCTGGTCGTCCAGCCGGGGACCTGCCGCCTCTACGAGCTGTTCGACGCGCACCGGAATGGCGGGGGCCGGCAGCCGGGATCAGGCGCGGTCTACGCCTTGGACGTGGATGCGGCCGCGGGGCCGGGCCGGGCGAGCGCGTCGCGGTCCGGAGGGGCCGGCGCGGCGGAAGGCCATGGCGCCATTGTGGGATTGGCGCTGGCGGTCCCGATCGCCGCCGGGCCCACGCTCCTCGTCCTCGCCGCCCTCGCGCTGATCGCGCTCGCCAGGACCACGGCGCCCGCGAACGGACGCGCGGGCCGCGATGCCCGCCCGCGCCGCGTGCACGCGCGACTTTGACGCGGAGGTGGAGTCGGGCACGCGGGGGCCCCAGGGGCCGACGCTGGGCACGCGGAGGCCCCGTGCGGAAGTGGAGCCCGCGACGGCGCACAGGGCGATGCCCGCGGGCACCGAGACCGCGAAGGCGGCAAGTCGCCTCGCCCTCGCCAGCGCGGGCGCCTGTGCACCGGAGCCGTCCACGCCTCAGGCCAGCCGCGGCAGCACCAGCTCCGCGATGAGGTCGAGCTGCTCGTCCTCGAAGACGGCGAAGGGGGCGTTCGCAAAGGAGCACACCACCTGCTCGACGCCCCGCTCCTGCCAGCCTCGGAGCTGCTCGACGATCTGGTCGGGGGTGCCGACCAGCCGCGGGGCGGCCCACTCCGCCAGCTCAACGCCGTCGAGCCCGCCGCCAGGAGCCCACGCCCGCAACCGCCGCCAGCGCTCGGCCAGGTCGTCGGCGTCGCGGCCGATCAGCGTGGCCAGGCCGATCGAGCGGCGCACCCCGTCCAGCGGCCGCTCGACCCGGGCGCAGGCCGCGCGGAGAACCTCGAGCCGCTGGTCGTACTCTTCCGGCGTGATGGCCCAGCAGACGTTCCAGCCGTCGGCGGCGCGGGCGATCAGGCCGAGCATGCGGTCACCGCTGCCGCCCACCCACAGCGGGGGTCGCGGCCGCTGCACGGGGCCGGGGATCACCGGAGCGTTGTCGACCCGGTAGTACTTTCCCTGGTAGGAGGCCGGCGTCCCTGCGTCGGTGAGCATGCCGCGCAGGATCTCGAGGCACTCCTCGAGCATGGCGAGCCGCTCGCCAGGGGACGGGAAGGGCAGATCGTTGGCGCGGAACTCGTCCTCGTTCCAGCCGGCGCCAAGTCCGAGATCGAGCCGCCCGGCGGAGAGCTGGTCGAGGGTGGAGGCCATCTTGGCGAGCAGCGCGGGCGGGCGGAACCCGAACGCCAGCACCAGGCTGCCGAGCCGCACACGATGGGTGCGCATGGCCAGGGCAGACAGCGTCGACCAGCACTCCAGCGTGCCCTGGCGGCCGGCAGGGCCGCCGTAGCGCGACAGGTCGGACCAGAAGTGGTCGGAGACCCACAGCTCGGCGAACCCGGCCGCCTCGGCCCGCTCGGCGTAGCCGGCCACCCGCTCGAAGCTGAGCGAGCCGGCGGTCTCGCCCGCCCCGGCCGTCCCCGAGCCAGCCCCGGCGGTCCCCAAGTCGCCCGAGGGCGGCCCAGAGCCAGCCACGGCCGTCCCGGAGCCAGCCCCGGCGGTCCCCGAGTCGGGGAACGAGTAGGCATAGTGCGGTAGCGCGAACCCCAGCTCCACGGGCGGCTCCTCCCTCGACGCCTCTCATCGAGTGTTCCGGCCCGAGCTTTCGATCGTCAACGCGGCCGGCGGGGTTGACACCGGCGGTCGCGGGCCCCTAGCGTCGTCCCATGCGCACGTCTGGATCAGCTCGCTGGTGGTGGTCGCCCTCGTAGGCGGCCAGCAACCACGCGCATCCACAGGAAGACCGGCCGCCTCGGGAAGAGGCGGCGCTTTCGTCTCCGGACCAGGTGGCGGCTCCCTCCTTCTCGTGGCGGATCTGTCGAGGTCGAGAAGGAGACACCCGTGCAGGCAACCCCAATCCAAGCTCCGGCGCCCGCTCGCACGCCGGAGGCGCACCGGCCGGTGGCGGTCACCGGCATCCAGTCGAGCGGCCGGCCGCATCTCGGCAACTACCTCGGCATGATCCGGCCGGCGCTCGCCCTGGCCGGTCGCCACGACGTCTTCTACTTCATCGCGGACGCGCACGCGCTGACCACGCAGCGTGATGGGCGGGCGACGCGGCGCCACACCCACGAGCTGGCCGCCACCTGGCTCGCGCTCGGGGTCGACCCGCTGCGCATGACCCTGTACCGCCAGTCGGACCTTCCCGAGGTGTTCGAGCTGACCTGGGTGCTGGCCTGCCACACCGGCAAGGGGCTGCTCAACCGCGCGCACGCCTACAAGGCGGCGGCCAGCGCCAACCAGGCGGCCGGCAGGCCGGCCGACCACGGCGTCAACGCGGGCGTGTTCGCCTACCCGCTGCTCATGGCGGCCGACATCCTGGTGCTCGGCGCCGAGGTCGTGCCGGTGGGGCGTGACCAGAAGCAGCACGTGGAGATCGCGCGCGAGGTCGCGGCGGCGTTCAACGCGATCCACGGACCTGTGCTGGTCACGCCCGAGGTCCTGATCGACGGGCGGGTCGCCACCATCCCGGGGCTCGACGGCCGCAAGATGTCCAAGAGCTACGGCAACACCCTGCCGATCTTCGCCGAGGTCGACGAGCTGCGCTCGCTGGTGGCCCGGATCGTCACGGACTCGCGCCCGCCGGAGGCGCCCAAGGACCCGGACACCTGCAGGCTGTTCGCGCTCTACCGACATCTGGCGCAGCCCGCGGCGGTGGCCGCGATGCGCGCCCGCTACCTCGAGGGCGGCCTCTCCTACCGCGAGGTCAAGGAGGAGCTGGTCGGCCTGCTGGAAGCCGGCTTCGGCCCGGCCAGGGTGGCCTACCGGTCGCTGCTGGCCGATCCCGCCGAGCTGGACCGGGTGCTTGCCGCCGGGGCCGAGCGCGCCCGCGAGCGTGCCGCCACGGTGATCGAGCGCGTCCGCCACGCCGTCGGCCTGCGCGCCGGCGCCGCGGTGGGCCTCGCCGGTGGGGGCGGGGCGGGGCATGCTGGAAGGGGAACAGGGGACGTCTGAAAGGCGGGCTGCATGGCGATCCGCTACCTGCCGGGGTTGCCGCGCACGGCGGAGCTGGTGGTCATCGGCGGCGGCATCGTGGGCGCGGCCACGGCCTTCCACGCGGCCAGGTCCGGGCTGCGACCGCTGGTGCTGGAGCGGCGGCCGGCGCTGTGCTCGCTCACTACGGCGGTGGCGGCGGGCGGCTTCCGGCTCCAGCTCGAGACGCGAGAGCAGCTCGAGCTGGTGCGCGAGTCGGCCGAGCTGTTCCTGCACTTCGCCGAGGCGACCGGCCAGCGGGGCTACGACCCCGCGGTCCGCCAGCAGGGCTACCTGTGGTTGACGACCACCGCCGAGGGCGCGGAGCGGCAGCGGCGGCTGGTGGAGCGGCAGCGCGCCTGGGGGGTCGGCGACGTCGAGCTGCTCGACGGCGACGAGGCGCGGCGGGCGTTCCCGTTCCTGGCGAAGGAGGTCGTGCAGGCCCGCTTCCGCGCGGCGGACGGCCTGCTCGACCCCAAGGCGGTCACCATGGGGCTGGCGGCGGCCTCGGACGCAGCGGTGGTGGTGGGCTGCGGCGTGGTCGGCCTCCGGCTGCGCGGCGGCAGCGTGGTCGAGGTGGAGACCACGCTGGGCAAGGTGGCCGCCGGCGCGGTGGTGGTGGCGGCCGGCCCGTTCTCCGGCGAGGTCGCGCGGTTGGCGGGCGTGGCGCTGCCGGTGACGGCCGTGCGGCGGCAGAAGCTGGTCATGCCCGAGGTCCCGCAGGTGCCGCCCGACGCCCCGATGACCATCGACGACGACACCGGGGTGCACTGGCGCCCCGCGTTCCGTGGCGCCTCGCTGCTGCTCGCCGAACCGGACACGCCGCCGAGCCCGCCGAGCGAGGACGTCCCGCTCGACCACCGCTTCGCGTTCCGGCTCCTGGACCCGGCCAGCCCGGTCTCCGCGAGCCGGGTGACGAGTTTCTGGCGCGAGGTCTGGGCCGCGTGGTCGGCACCGTGGATGCTCCAGGCTGGCCACTACACGATGACGCCGGACCACCGGCCGCTGATCGGCCCGACCGAGGTGGAGGGCCTGCTGGTCAACACCGGCTACAGCGGCCGCGGGGTGATGGCCGGCCCGGCGGGGTCCAGGCGGCTGGTCGACCTGCTCACCGGCAAGCTCGACCCCGCCGCCGACCCGCTGCGCCCCGATCGGCCCTTCGACGCCGAGCCCGCCGTTGACATCTTGTGAGAGGGGAGGCTAGGCGAAGCGGAGGTCGCCGGCTTCGTCGTCCTCGACGATGCGGGCGCAGGTGGGGCAGTACCAGCGGGTCTCGAGCTGGGTCCCGCACTGGAGATGCTGGAGGGCGTCGCCGTCGCCGGAGCGCTGGGCGCCCCACTGGGCCAGCAGGCGCAGCGCGCCGGCCAGCTCCCGACCGGCCGCGCTCAACTGGTAGGCGAACCGGGGCGGGCGCTCGGAGTATGGCTGGCCGACCACCAGCCCCCAGCGCTCCAGCTCCTTGAGGCGCTGCGAGAGGATGTTGGAGGCGATCCCCGGCAGCTCCTCGGTCAGGTCGTTGAAGCGCCGAGGGCCCTCCAGCAGCGCTTCCACGATCAGCAACGTCCAGCGGTCGCCAACACGGACGACCGCCTCCTGCAACGGCGAGCCTGGCGGCCCGTCGTGCACCCTGTTCTGGCGAGGCTCCGGCATGGCGTCATCGTACGCTGACGGCGTCCCCAGGCTTGCGTCCCTCCGGGTCGGCTAGTAGCTTGCTACTTGCAAGTCAGTTCCCGGCGCGGTTCCCCGCCCGGGCGCCCAAGGAGGGCAGCGATGAGCGCACTCGAAGAGCTGGAGCAGGCGGTCGGGCAGGTCGCCGGCCAGGTCGGCGGCGCCGTCGTCGGCATTGGCCGGGGATGGGGTCGGGGTTCGGGCGTGGTGGTGGCCGACGGCCGCGTGGTCACCAACGCCCACAATCTTCGCGGTGACCAGGTCACCGTGGTGTTCGCGGACGGCCGCTCGGTGACCGGTCAGGTGTCGGGCGTCGACGTCGACGGCGACCTGGCGGTCGTGGCGGTCGACACCGGCGGCGCGACGCCGCTGAGCTGGGCCGACGAGGCCTCGTCCGTGGGAGTCGGGTCGGTGGTGTTCGCGCTGGCCAACCCGGGCGGGCGGCCGCGGATCACCACCGGGCTGGTGTCGGCGGTCGACCGGGCCTTCCGGGGCCCGCGCGGCCGGCGCATCGCCGGTTCGATCGAGCACACCGCGCCGCTGGCGCGCGGTTCCTCTGGCGGTCCGGTGGTCAACCGCGCCGGCCAGCTCGTGGGCATCAACACCCACCGGCTCGGCGAGGGCTTCTACCTGGCGCTGCCGGCCGACGCGGAGCTGCGCCGGCGGATCGACGCGCTCTCCAGGGGCGAGTCGCCAGCACGGCCGCGCCTTGGCGTCGGCATCGCGCCGGCTGGCGTGGCCAGGAAGCTGCGCCGCGCGGTCGGCCTGCCCGAGCGCGAGGGCCTGCTGGTCCGGGTCGTCGAGGAGGGCAGCCCTGCGGGCAACGCGGGCGTCCAGGCCGGCGACCTGATCGTGACGGTCGACGGCGAGACGGTGGCCGACGCCGACCAGCTCTACGCGGCGCTGGACCGGGTGAGCGGCGGGCGCCTGGCGCTCGGCATCGTCCGCGGGGTCGAGGAGCGCACCGTGACCGTCAGCTTCGGTGAGGGCCGGCCACAGGACGTCGGCTCGGCCTGACCTGACCCGCCGCCGGTCCCGCCAGAGTGGGGTGGGCCCCGGTGGGAGGCGCCTCCCGGCCTCCCTCGGCGGCCCGATTGTCCCTGGGGCCTCGCGCCTGGCGGGACCGGCGGCTTCCCCCAGCGGGCCGCGAAAGGCCGGCCGCGCGGCGCCCGCTGCCCCTGAGCCGGCCCCGGCTTCCCCCCCAGCGGGCGGCCAAAGGCCAGCCGGGCGGCCCCTGAGGCGGAGCTTCGGTCCGCTCAGCGGGAGCGGAGGCGGAGGGCTCGGCGGGTGGCGAGCAGGCCGGCGCCGATGGCGGCGCCGGTGAGCAGCAGGGGGCGGCGCTGGTCGGCGAGCGCCTGCGCCGCGGCCAGGTCGCCGCAGGCGCCGTGCACGCCGCCGCCGGGCGGCACGGCGGCGCTGGCCAGGTAGAGGCCCTTGAGCGGGCTCCCCCATCGCCACCAGGCGGGCCCCGGCCGGAACACCAACTGCTGGTCGATCGCGAACGAGCCGTTGATGATGTCGCCACCCAGCAGGTTCGGGTCCGCCGCTTCCAGGTCCGCCGGCGTCCAGGCCCTGCGCGCCAGCACCAGCTCGCGGAAGCCGGGCGCGTGCGCCTCGATGGCCAGCTCGACCCGCTCCAGGAACGATTCGGTGGAGCGGGACCACTCCCCCTTGGCGCGCGGCCGCAGCGCGTCCCCGACCGGCACGGCGGGCGCGTGCGCGTAGCCCCAGAGGACGTGCTTGCCCGCCGGCGCCCTGCTGGGGTCGGCGAGCGTCGGCTGCCCCAGGATCAGCGTCGGCCTGGCCGGCAGGAGCCCATGAGCGGCCTCCCAGGCGGCGCGGCTCATCGCCCGCACGGTGTCGCCGACGTGGACCACGCCGGCGCGCCGGCACTCCTCCGCCAACCAGGGCACCGGGCCGTCGAGCGCCCAGTCGACCTTGAAGGTGCCGAGCCCGAGCCGGAAGCGGCGGATCTGCTCCAGGGCGGCCGGCGGGAACGACTCCGGACCCGCCATGCGGACCACCAGGTCCGGGTGCACCGCGGCGATCAGTGCGCGGCGCGCCTCGAACAGCTCGCCTCCGGCTTCGGCACCGGTCGCGCGGCCGCCCGAGACCGCGATCCGCTCGACGCGCCGGCCGGTCAGGATCACCCCACCGGCGTCGCGCAGCTTGGCGGCCAGGGCGGCGCTGACCGCGCCGGTCCCGCCCTCGGCGACCGGCATGCCGTGGCGCTGCCCCAGCAGGTTCATTAGCAGCGCGTAGACCCCGGCCCCCGGCGCCTCCGGGGCCAGGTCGGCGTGCATCGCCGGCGCCACCAGGAAGGCCCTGGCCTGCTCCGACTCGAACCGGCCGGCGATCACGTCGGCGCCCTGGAGCAGCACGCGGGCGAACTCGACCCCGCGCTGCACGCCGCCGAGCCGGCGCGCCATCGCGGCGAGCTGGCTGACGGGCCAGCGCACCATCTGGGCTCGCAGCAGCAGCTCGATCAGGTCGCCGTAGTCGTCGTCCAGACCGATCCAGGTGTCGCCGTCGCCGTGGTGGAGCTTGTCGATCGATGCGGCGGTCTCGGCCGCCGAGCGGGCGAGCGCGGCCGCCTGGTTCCGGGGGAACGGGTGCGCGGCCGGCAGCGGCGCATGCAGCAGGCGCAGCCCGTAGGCGCCGAGGTCGCGGCCGGCGATCGCGGGCGAGACCTGCGCCAGTGGCAGGAACGCGGCGCCCAGGTCGTGCCGGAAGCCGGGCAACGTGGATTCGACCGTTCGCGCGGCGCCGCCGACCTCGTCGCAAGCCTCGAGGAGGCACACCGACCAGCCCGCCTCGGCGAGCCGGAGGGCGGCCGCCAGCCCGTTGGGACCGGCGCCGACGACGATGGCGTCGTAGGCTGGCATGCGGGGGATTCCTCTCTCAGGGACGGGTCATCCGTGTTGCTACACTGCGAAAGTGTAGGGGCATCCCCCCGACTTGCTCTGGCGCTTCGCGCCCTGTGAGGTGAACGTTCCCGATGGTCACTCGTGAAGAGGTCTACAGCGCGCTCGGCCAGGTGATGGATCCGGAGATCCACCGGCCGATCACCGAGCTCGAGATGGTGAAGAGCGTCGACATCGATCAATCGGGTGCCGTGCGGGTCGAGGTGCTGCTCACGATCCCGGGCTGCCCGATGAAGGACCGGCTGAACCGGGACGTCACCGCCGCGCTCGCGCCGCTGCCGGGCGTGACCGCGGTTGAGGTGACGCTCGGCTCGATGACCGAGGAGCAGCGTCAGGCGCTGGTCGGCAAGCTGCGCGGGCCCGGCGCCCAGCAGCAGCGCAAGATCACCTTCTGGGGCGACGACTCCGCCACGCGCGTGCTCGCGGTCGCCTCGGGCAAGGGCGGCGTCGGCAAGTCGTCGGTCACCGTCAACCTGGCCGCGGCCCTGGCCGCCCAGGGCCACCGGGTCGCGGTGGTCGATTGCGACATCTACGGCTTCTCGGTGCCGCGCATGCTCGGCGTCAGCGGCCGTCCGGTCGGGTTCAACGGCATGATCATGCCGCTCGAGGCCAACGGGGTGAAGGTCATCTCCATCGGCTTCTTCACCGATGGCCGGCCGGTGGCGTGGCGCGGCCCCATGCTGCACCGCGCCATCCAGCAGTTCCTGGCGGACGTGTACTGGGGCGACCTGGACTACGTGCTGCTCGACCTCCCGCCGGGCACCGGCGACGTCTCGATCTCGCTGGCGCAGATGCTGCCCGGCTCCGAGATGCTGCTGGTCACCACCCCGCAGGAGGCCGCGGAGCGGGTGGCGATCCTGGCGGGCCGCTTCGGGCAGGAGAACGGCCTCAAGATCGCCGGCGTGATCGAGAACATGAGCTACTTCGTCTGCCCGAGCTGTGACGAGCGGCACGAGATCTTCGGCGCCGGCGGCGGCGAGGAGCTGGCCCGCGACCTCGGCACCAAGCTGCTCGGCAGGGTGCCGCTGGACGTGCGCCTGCGCGAGGGCGGCGACAGCGGCAAGCCGCTCGTGGCGTCGGACCCGGACGCCACCGCCTCCAAGGAGCTGCTGGCGATCGCCGCCGAGCTCCCCCCGGTGGCGCGGAGCCTGGTCGGCAAGCGCCTCACGCTGCTCACCTGAGCGGGGATCGGAGGCGGGGCCGGCCGGGAGGCCTTACGCCGCCGGGAAGGCCCGGGCGGCGCCTCGGGCCGGGAACGCCCCGGCGACGCCTCAGCCTCAGGTCGCCTCGGGGTCGACCGGCGCGGGCTTGCTGGTCGCGGAGCCGTTGCTACTGGACCCGTTGGGGGCGGAGCCGTTGGGCTCGGCCTCGGCCTCCAGCGACGCCTTGATCTCTTCTCGCTCGCGCTCCAGGTCGGCCATCTGCCCCTCGATGTCGAGCAGCTCGCGCACGTAGTCGCGGGCCTGCGAGCGCAGCGACCCGACCCGCAGGTCGGGAAGATTGATGTCCTTGAGGTCGGCCTCTTGCTTGAGCTGGTCGAGGGCGCCCTGGGTGGTCAGGCGCAACTGCCCGAGGAAGCGGCCCACCTGCCGCGCCATCTGCGGAAGCCGCTCGGGACCGAAGACGATCAGGCAGACAAGCACGATGACCGCGATCTCGCCGATCCCAACGTTGAACAACTTCCTGGCCTCCCTGGGCCGTACTCTGAATGCAAGACTAAGCCTCACCGGTGCAAATCGGCCAGCCCTGCGGCGCAGGATCGCCGCCATTAGGCTGGACGCCGACGAGACAGAGCCCAAGTACCGCGCGCCAAAGGAGCCGTCGTGGTCGTGCAGGCGTGCGTCAAGCTCTGCACGACACAGCAGATGGCCCGGCGACGTCGGTAGCGCCCCGGGCCCGGCACGGAAGGAGCCGCCTCCCATGCAGTCCTCAGTCTCCACGCGCCCTGGACGCGCGTCCACCATCCCCCGTCGCCCGACGTGATGCTGGCCGAGGTCCGCGGCGTTGACCCTGACCTGGTCGCAGCGATCACCGACGCGCGCCGACGCCTTGACCGGATCTCCCCCGAGGTGATCGCGCTGCTGGCCGAGGTTCGCCAGCTCGAGGCCCGGGTGTTCCAGGTCGCCGACGTTGTCGACGGTGCCCCGGGCGACGCGAGCTGGGAGACGGTCGACCGCGTCATGGTCGCCACCGGTGCCTCCGAGCTCGCGTCCGCGGCCGCCAAGCTCGTCGGCGCCTACCCCATGTCGTAGCCCCGTCCCCCACTACCACAAGGCCCCGGTGCCCAACGCCCGGGGCCCTTCTCCATGCTCGGGTACGCGCGTACGCGCTGGTGCCTCGCTCTGTCGGACAGGTAAGCCTGTTCCCATGCCTCGAGGGCCCTGAAGTCAAGTAGCCCGCAGGCCAGGGAAGGCATGGACGCTACGGTGTCGCCGGAGCACTGGAGCAGGGTCGCATCGCCTCCACCAGCAGGGATGACGGCCAGGTCGAGCGGAGCGAGCCGCACCAAAGATGGCGAGATCGTTGCAACCGCAACCAATGGATCGGCACCAGGATGGGCTAAGCGTCCCGCATCGTGGGACAGATGGCCCGTGATCCGGTACGAAATGGCCAGAAAGTGGCCCGGTTCCCTGCTCGATCTCCTGGCTGCGCTCTACACTCCAGGAGTGGGACTGCTACAGGGCCTCTGACCTGCGCGATTAACGTAATGATAGTTATCGACCATTCGCCGTCCCCCTCCGGTGCACCATCGCTGAGCTGCGACGATGCATGAGAGTCGAGGTCGAGGTCGAGGGCGCTCGCCGGCTCCCTGGGGTGGGTAGTGACGGCCGCTGGTGGCCGCTAGAGCGACCCCCGGTCCCAACTGGGGGAATGGTAGAGGTAGAGGTAGAGGTAGAGGTAGAGGTAGAGGTTCCGCCCCTCCCGCCGCGAGCATGTTTCCGCCAAGCCCCGTAGCTACGCCTGTGGCCACACCGCTACCAGCAAGCGATACATCTGCTGTTGATCGAGACATCCACCGGCAGGCTCTCCCAGCGGTGGCGCGGGAGCCGCTAGATGAGTCCTCGGTCGGAGATGAACTTGGTCCACTTGGCAACAGCGTCCTCGGCGAGGTCGAGAACGTCGTACTCGATGCCGGCGGAGGCCACGTAGAACCGGTGCGCCACGGTCCCCGCGCCAAGGAGCACGGTGGCATCGTTGCGGGTGACCGTCGTTGAGAGGTCACCGGTGCGCGTGCTCGTCAGTGCCAGGTGCTTCGAGCCGTTGGCGAGGTCGGCGCAGAGCTGAAGGGTCGGGCTCGCGTTGATCAGGGCGTCCCCCTCCGCTTTGGTCACCCCGCTCGCCGGATCGTTTCCGAGGTGGTCCTTGAGGTGGTGGATCACCTCGAAGAAGGACAGGCCGTTATCGAGGGCGGCGTCGGTGCCGCCGCTTGGGGTCCCGGCGTACACGTCGCGCACATCCTCGAGGCGGCGCTCCACGCGCGCCCAATGTCCTTGCCAGCCACGACCGAGCATGCCCCGATGCTACAGGGCAGGCCCACGGGCCCATGGCATGTTGAGAAGCCGGGCCGTGGCGACGTGTTCGAGCTCAGTCCTCGCTCGGGCCCTGAGCTGATGGGTCGGCCTCCTCGGAGCCTTGCGCCTCCAGGAGGCCGAGCACCCGGCGCCCATAGTCG
>WNGG01007680.1_pt1 | contig 18738 bp, 18 predicted proteins | sample 5400661 | NCBI WGS metagenome assembly WNGG01 (sample SAMN13153372, study PRJNA577476) | soil metagenome | isolation source: 100 cm soil or saprolite under Garry oak tree replicate 1 | place: USA:California | collected 2016-06-15
CGTGGGAATCACAGACTGGCGAGTCGGAAATTCAAAAGCAGATACACTGGCAGCGACCAGAACTACGGCATAGATGATAAACATATTGATTACATGAAAAATGGTACAGAGCGCCAGCGTTGCTGATGTCGCCGCTAGGGTGATCTCGATCATAAGAAGCATTTTGCGTCGATCAAATACATCGGCAAAAACACCTCCAACAAGCGAGAAAAGTAAACGTGGAACAGCCTGGATAAGCCCTATCAAGCCCAGTGCAATGGCCGAATGAGTGAGGAGGTAGACTTGCCAGGCAACTGCTACAACCTGCATTTGCGTGCCCGCAGAGGAGATAAGTTGTCCCCAGAACAACAAAGCATAATTGCGGTTTCGTAGTACAGCCCATGAACCTACCGGTTTCTTTGCTGGAACAGGAGCATTCAAATTTTTTCAGAAGCCCGCAGTAGAGGGCAGCACGATGATTTCCTGGCCGGGTTTCAGTGAGGTTTGCAGGCCATTAGGACCAGTGATCATTTCGTTGTTAACAAAGATTTTTACGTGTTCGCGAACATGACCTTCTTGCGTGCAGAGGCGCTCCCAGACTAATGGGTGTAGGCGCTCCAATGCCGCCAGAAGCTGCTCCACAGTGTCTGCTTTCATCCGGATCTGGCTTTTGCCACCACTGTAAGCACTTAAGGTTGAAGGCAAACGCAGTGTCACAGTTGCTCTCTCTTCGTCACTCATGCTGCATGCTACCTCTGTGGAGTTTTACGCAGTACAATGGTCCCCGCCTACCTACAATTCGGCGATCACATGATTAAGAGGGAACATGACTGACGTTTTCTAAGGTACTACCCAAAATGGAAACTATACTCGCAATAGTATACTCGCATGAACCAACGTTCGCAAGAGTAAAATTTTTGAGTGGCTATTATGAGAGTTGCTTCACAACATCCATGGCCTCTACCACCGATTCCACTGTTCTTGCTCCCGCTTGCAGCAATGCATCCCACAAAAGTTGACCCTCACCTGTATAGTCACGACCTGCAATATAGGGTGTACCTGCAAGCAAAAGTACGGGTAAACCGCGTCTTGCCGCTGTTACAGCCTCGCCTAACAAGACAAGATTTCCGGATCCAATAGGCATGGGACAGATTATCAGGAGCTTAACCGCTGCCAGGCTTTCCCGCACTTGCGCAAGGATCGCGGGAGAAATAGGGGCATACGGTTGCTCTGTGATAACTTCTTCGGCAAGACGCAAGGCCAGCGTATGGTCACTATCACCAATATTGAGCGCACCCGCGACAAACGCGACATGTGCATCGGCCAGAGCTCGCATCATCAATTCCCCGCTGCCCCCTCCCGCGATGACATGGACGATGGGCCTCTGGCCAGGTCCATTCTGTTGGTCCTCTGTAGCTTCCCTTGCATATTCACTTCTTGGAGGTAAGACACTGATATGTTCTGCGCCGCGCAGGATTCCTACCTGGACATTAACACCATAGACACGCCTGAGTACGCCTGGCTCCAATACTTCAGCGGGTGCAGCGTCGGCAACTATACCACGTTGAAATAAGAGCAGCCGGGGGAAATAGCGCGCAGCGAGGTTGAGATCATGCATAGCGGCAATCACCGTTACTCCCCGCTCCCAATTCAAACGTTGCACCAACTCCAGTGTTTCAATCTGAAATTTTATGTCAAGGTGTGAGGTTGGTTCATCCAGGAGCAATAATCTGGGTTCCTGGGCCAGGGCCATTGCAATCATCACCCGTTGCCGCTCCCCTCCACTAAGATGGTTGAATATGCGATCAGCAAGAGACTCGATTGCGGCAGCCTGCAGAGCATCTTTGACCATGTTCTTATCGCGCGCTCCCAATGAACCCCAAAAGTCGACGAACGGCGTGCGTCCCAGGCTCACCATTTGCTCTACTGTGAACGCAAAGGGCATATGTAGTTCCTGGGGAACAACGGCAATACGGCGCGCGACAGTCCGCCTGCTCCACTGCAGCAGATCATGACCCTCCAGCAAAATCCTCCCATGTTGTGGACGGTAGACACCACTGAGTAAACGTAACAGTGTTGTCTTGCCCGAACCATTTGGTCCGAGCAATCCAACCATCTCGCCGGCCTGCACCTGTACATGTACGTTGTACAGGAGTGGCTCTCGTCCATAACCAAAGGTGACGCCCTCTACAACAAGAAAAGGTGTGTTTGAGCGAGTTTCCATCTTCACCATCGGTAGTCTCGCTTACTGCTTCTGAGCAGAAATAAGAAAAACGGCGCGCCGATGAGCGCGGTGAAGATTCCCACAGGCAGCACAGAGGGTGCAATGACGACTCTGGCCAGCAAATCGGCAAGCGTAAGAAAGATAGCTCCGGCCAGGGCAGAGGCCGGAAGCAGTAGGCGATGGCGAGGTCCTAATAAGAGCCGCATCACATGAGGAGTGACCAGTCCCACGAAACCGATCAAACCGCTGATTGAGACGGCGGCAGCTGTCAACAGCGACCCTACAATAATGATGATGAATTTGCGGCGTTCGACATTCAGACCCAGGTGCGCCGCGCCCTCTTCACCCAGGGCAAATGCATCGAGTGAACGTGAGAGTATGAGTGAGAAGGCTATGCCCACTAGAATAATCGTTCCCACGACAAAGATGGGAGGCCAGCTCGTGGCAGAGACGCCCCCCGAGAGCCAGTTGAACAGCGCCTGAAGACCAAACTGCGCATGTGGGCTGAGCGTCAAAATGAGCGTCTGCAGGGCCACCAGCACCGCGTTAATCACAACACCTGCTAAAAGAAGAGTTACGACGGGCGTGTGCCCATCGCTGTGAGCAATACTATATACGAATAACACCGTCAACATGGCTCCAACAAATGCTAAAACAGGGGTCAATGAGAAAAACGAACCATAGACGGTATCAAAGGGCAGCACAAAGGCGATAGCCGCCCCAAGGGCGGCGCCTGAAGAAGTTCCCATGAGATAGGGATCCGCCAGGGGATTGCGCAGCATTCCCTGAAAGAGCACGCCGGCAACGGCGAGTGCCGCACCCACGAGCGCCGTGCCAATCACAACGGGCATTCGTACCTGCCAGATGATCAGTTCAGCTGTTGGATCCCATTGCCTGGTAAAATGGAATATCCCTGTACCATTCAAGAGAATCTGGGCAATCGCGCCGATCGGTATAGGTATTGAGCCGAAACTTACCGAAATCAGGATAACAGCGAACAATACTCCACTCAAGATGAACAATGCAAGCGCTGACGGCAGCGCGCGCAGGCCTTTCACTGGCCGTTTGACAGAGCGTCGTTCGATTGTATTTTTCTCGCTAGCAATTTTCATTGCCTGGCCTTCCCACCTGAAAATCTGAAGTTTGGCTTCTCGCTTTCAAAGCAGTGGCTTTTTCCAACGCACATCCTCGGTTTGACCTGCGATATCCGCTGAGACAATGTACTCGCCAGTTACAGTAGCGCGACTGCGTCGGAGTTGCACCGACTTCCCTATTCTGCCTGATCACCAAATCAGGCCACCCGGTGAACACAACATAACTGATGTGGGCAGTATACGCGTAGGCGTACCCCTTGTCAATCAGCTTTCTGACTTCACACACCACCATTGCAGGGGAACATATCCGTAGGGGCGGGGGTGGAAAGGACGTGGGGTGGGGACGCTTGCGTCGCCCACGTAGCTTCACACACCCCCATTCCTGCACTTATGGACAGTTGACAAGAGAGGCAATCCAGATGATACTACTAAATACATAAAAAGCTACTGACGCGCAACACTGCGTCCGATCGAAGGACAACCTATACATGACAATTGAAAAAGATTTTTTCCGGCAGGTGGCAGGCCAGTTCGCAACGGGCGTTTCCGTTGTTACGACACGTAGCCAGGGGGTTCTCGCGGGTTTAACAGTCAATGCATTCTGTTCTGTCTCTCTCGACCCACCTTTGGTTTTAGTCTGCGTCGACCTCACCAGTAATACCCTTCCAGCTATCCGCGAAAGCGGGATATTTGCTATTAATATTCTCACCATTGATCAGGAATATCTCTCGCGCTGCTTTGCCACCTCTAATGAAGATCGCTTTGAACACTTCTGCCATGCCAGCATCCATACTGCCGCGACAGGTTCACCCATCATTGACGACGCTCTCGCCTTTCTTGATGCTCGCGTGGTGGCTGAATATCCCGGCGGCGATCACGTAATTTTCCTGGGAGAAGTTGTGGCGATGGGTACTGAAGGGCGTGTCTCCTTCGCTCTTGAAGAAGATACAAGACACGCCACAATCTTTGAAAGCGAAGTTGGTGACAATCCTGGCGTTGAAAAACTTCCTCTTGCCTACTATCGTGGGAAATATCGCCATCTCGCCTGCGACTACATCAAACCCAGCCTGGCAAAATGATCACGGTTTCGCCCATGGAGCAAGAGCGAGAAGCGGCGATTACTTCGCTTCAACAGCGTATCAGAGCCTGTCGGCTCTGCCAGGATGGTGGCTATATTCCCATCGCCCATCCTATTGTAAATGGTCGGGCCAGTGATCGCATGCTTGTTATCGGCCAGGCACCAGGACATCGCTCTGTCGCGAAGGGGCGCTCATTTAGCGGGCCAGGCGGCACCATTTTGCAGAAGTGGCTGGAGCAAGCAGGCTTTCCACCTGGCTATCTACATGAGCATGCCTATCTCAGTTCACTCACGCGCTGCGACCCGGGACGCAATCCAAAAGGGAATGGGGATAGACGACCTTCCCTACAGGAAGTCGCTTTGTGCAGGCCATTTCTAGAGGCAGAATTGCAACTTTTACAACCAAAGGTTGTGTTGCTGGTAGGGACAATGGCGATCGAGGCGTTTTTCGGCAAAGTACAACTAGAGCAAATTATTGGAACATTCGAGGAGCGCAATGGGATGCTGCTTTTACCTCTGCCACATCCCTCTGGCGTCAGCCGTTGGTTGAATGATCCTGTTCATCAGAGGCTGCATCAGCAGGCGCTGGAGCAACTTTCAGCATGGAGAGTTGCTTACCAGTTGTAGGTAGCACAACCTGAGCAAGTCATCCGATTAACTCATGGCTTCCGAGGATTCATTGGACAGAGCGGGATAATGAGCCTCTTCAGCGGCTTTGTGCATCTGATATTCATGAACGCCCTGTTTCAGCGTGCCAAGCGCGAGCGTGGCACAGGTTGGGCGCGTCACCACTAGCTCGCGACCAAGCTGCTCGATAAGGTCCTCGAAACTCATCTCTTCGATCTCTTCCGCTGTCTTCCCCTGTGTAATTTCGGTCACATAAGAGGCCGCAGCACGGCTTATCGTGCATCCTTCGCCTTCCCAGTTGACAGCTTCCAACCTGCCATCCTTACCAAAGCGAGCGTGCATGGTGATAATGTCGGCACAGCCGGGATTACCGCCACTCAGGCTGACATCGGGATGATCCAATGGGCCATTGTTGCGTGGATTTTCATAATGATCCATCAGAAATTCGATGGCTTCTTGACGATCCATAGTATTTTTCTCCGCTTGAGAGCATAAAAAGAAAGCGAGGGCGCATTTAATGCGCCCAATCACAACAGTAGTAGATGCTATTGGGTTCGCTGCATAGAACCCAGGGACTACGGTTTCTCGATAGGAGCTTTTACAAGGTTGCCCCATTCAGTCCACGAGCCATCATAGTTACGTACACGCGGATACCCCAGTAAATATGTCAGCACAAACCAGGTATGAGCCGAACGCTCACCGATGCGGCAGTAAGAAATGACATCTTTATCCGGAGTGATTCCATTCCCAACGTAGAGCTGCTGCAATTCCTCAGTGGATTTGAATGTCCCATCTGCATTGGCAGCCATACCCCAGGGGATGCTCTTGGCGCTCGGAATGTGACCACCACGCTGGGCGCCCTCTTGTGGATAGTTGATCATGTGTATTAGCTCGCCAGTATATTCCTGGGGAGAGCGCACATCGATCAGAGCACGACCTGGATTCTTGAGTCCACTGGCAACGTCATCGCGATAAGCACGAATGGATTCATCTACGGGCTGCGCGTGATACGTCGTGGCCGCATATTGGGGGACTTCTCTCGTCATTGGACCCTGCTCCGACTCCCACTTCACTCGCCCACCATTCATAATCTTCATATTCCTGTGGCCATACATAGAGAACAGCCAGAACGAATAGCAGGCATACCAGTTGTTTTTATCGCCATAGAGGATGATGGTGGTATCATTGCTGATTCCCCATTTGCTCATCAGTTCCTCAAAGCCCTTCTGATCCACAAAGTCGCGCGCTACCGGATCCTGTACATCGACATGCCAATCGAGCTTGACAGCGCCAGGCAAGTGACCTACTTCATATAAGAGTACATCTTCATCAGCCTCAATTAACCTGATAGTCGGGTCGTTGAGGTGTTCGGCAACCCAGCTTGTTTCTACAAGCACTTCAGGATGGGTGTAACCAGACCCAGCGCTCACGCCGGAGGTCGCAGATTCTGTTCCAGACATGTTTCATGTCCTCCCTAAATACCTTCAATGTTTGAAGCGAAGCTCCATAAAAAGATAACAAAATTGATCTAGTTTATATTCTACTAGCTGACTCGGAATTAAGCAAGCAGGTAACACATATTCACCATTGGAGACGTTCAGCCAGTCCTGTGTTGCGTTGGGCCACGCGGTCATTTTTCACCGCCCAACTTAAAGCTCGCTGCTGGCCTACCAGGACACAGAGTCTTTTAGCACGCGTAATAGCCGTATAGAGAAGATTGCGTTGTAGCAGCATCGAGTGTTCCCTGTTGAGGGGCATGACTATTGCAGGATATTCACTGCCCTGGCTTTTATGCACGGTGATGGCATATGCCAGTATCAGTTCATCCAATTCCGCGAACTCATAGCTGACGAGCATCGGCCCCGCTTCCTCCAGAAACTCGACTTTGAGGCTGGCGTTTTCTTTATCGATACTCCGTATCCAGCCTACGTCGCCATTAAACACTCCCTTATCATAATTGTTGCGTACCTGCATGACTTTGTCACCAATACGGAAGACGCGACCTCCCCATTCGATCTCTGCAATAGCCCTGGGATTGAGCCTGGCCTGTAGTTCTTCGTTGAGGATGTTCACCCCCGTGGGGCCTTTATACATCGGCGCAAGCACCTGGATATCGCTGATGGGATTAAGCCCATAGCGCGCGGGTAAACGACGCTGGACAAGATCGAGGATCAGTTGCTGTGTGCGAACAGCGTCCTCTTCTGGCAGAAAAAAGAAATCACTCGTTGTCTCGCTTTTCAAAAACGGCATTTGTCCGGCATTGATACGGTGCGCGTTGACAATGATTTTGCTCTGTTGTGCCTGGCGGAAGAGTTCCATTAAACGGATTGAGGGGATGGCATCGCTTCTTAGCAGGTCGCGCAAGACGTTGCCGGGACCAACGGGAGGCAGTTGATCGGCATCGCCCACCAGCAGCAGGTGCGACTCCCTCGGCAGCGCCTTGAGCAAATGATAAAAGAGCAGTATATCGACCATCGAGAACTCATCGACGATCACAAACTGATAGGGCAAGGGATTCTCTTCATTGCGCTGATAGGTGTTGTCATGCGGCGAATATTCCAGCAGCCGGTGCAGCGTCTTAGCCTGGACGCCTGTTCCCAGCGCGCCGGTCGCTTCGGAAAGACGCTTGGCGGCCCGCCCTGTTGGGGCAGCCAGGGCGACATCAATCTTGCGCTTTTGTAGCAACATTAACAAGGCGCGGATAGAGGTGGATTTACCCGTTCCTGGCCCGCCTGTGAGAATACTTACTTTTTTACTGTAGGCAGTCTGTACTGCTTCACGCTGCTTCTCCGTCAGGTGCATGTTACCATTCTGCGCCAGTCGCGTAAAGACAGTATCCCACAGTTGCTGGCTGGCAGGCAGGAGGCTGCTGGGCGAGTGCAACAGGATACGCAGGAGGCGCGCTGAACCATGCTCGGCATACCAGAAGGGGCCGTAGTAGACGCGCTGTTGCGGCTCTGGCCCTTGCTCCTCGACCTCGCTCCAATCGATGGGTGGTTCATCTTCAGGGATTTCAGGGTGTGAGGGTGGGGAGGCTGGCTGTACCGGCAACGGAGCTTCAATGAATACATCGCGCTCGCTGCGCAATTGTTCCATTGCCGCAGGCAGAGCATCATAAGGCGCCTGCAAGACGTTCGCCGCGCGGGTAAGCAGTTCGCCCTCTGGCAGGAAACAGTGGCCATCCTCATTAGCTGCCTGGGCCAGCACATACTTCAAGCCGGTTGCCAGCCGCGGCACACTATCGGCGGGCAGTCCCAGTTTCACAGCGATATCATCGGCGATCCGAAAGCCAATGCCGTGCACATCCTGCGCCAGTTGATAGGGGTTCTCGCGAATGACTTTGATCGCATCCTTGCCATACTGCTTGTAGATGCGAGTGGCTATGTTCATTGAGACGTTATGAGATTGCAAAAAAAGGTGCAGTTCTTTAATCTCACTCTGCTCCGCCCACGTTTTTATAATTTGTTCGCGATCCCTGGCGCCGATGCCTTTTACTTCGCTTAAGCGTTCGGGCTGTTGCTCCATAATTGCGAGCGTTTGCAGACCAAAATGCTCCACAATTAATTTGGCCTTCTTTGGTCCAATACCCTTGATCAAGCCCGAGCTAAGGTAACGGGTAATGCCTTCAAGAGAAGCAGGCAGGCGTTGAACAAAGCTGGTGACATGTAATTGACGTCCATACCGGGGGTCCTTCTCCCATTCGCCTTCAATAGAGAGCAGTTCTCCGACCTGTATGCCCGGCAACATCCCAACGATGGTCGTCAAGTCGTCACGAAAGAGTCGCCCACTATCGTTGAGGCGAAAACGGGCGACGGTATAGTGGTTGTCCTCATTGCGAAAGACGATATTTTCTACAGAACCATCAAGTGTTGGCATACTACAGCATTCCATCTATTAGACGAAAGGTTGGAAATAGTATGCATGTATCTTAGCACATTACGATTTTTAGAGAAACCTCCAGATAGGCCGGCACAAAGACCTTATCCGAAAACCGCTAATTGGCCTATCGGTGTGATTCTGACGAAAAGATACGATGTACCATATAACTGTAAAAGTGGTGAAAGAAACAACTTCCTCCCAAGATTTGGGATCACGGCTCATCTTCCAGGCTGATTTCCCGGTCACGATGCTTATTTTACTTCTATTACTCCAAATAGCGTATGTTTAGCAGGGATTTTACTAGGGAAAAATGTTGGGACTTCAGGTCTGGTCCAAGAGATAGCGTTTCGCCGGTACGTCTGTGTCGCCTGGACGCGCGAGAAGTTACGAAGTTTGACACCCCCGCTCATAAAAGCTTGACAGTGTTTCTTCGACAGTGTATATTACTGCTATCAGTTAGTGAACTAGGTTGATTATCAACTCAGTTATCTATAAACCGGGTTCACTTCTCGAAAAAGAGAGTGGCATTGACCAGAAGAATTCCACAAAAGCAAGTTTGCTTTTGCATGTACAAGAAAGGCTCTGTCATGAGTAAGGAACATCCAGGGAAGCCTCCCCTCCCTGCTCTGATCCTTAAACTCTCTCGCTATCAGGCACACCTCTATGCAACAGAGTTTGGGATGAGCCAATCTCGTCTCTTGTTCTTACGTGAACTGATGCGGACAGGAGAAATCAGTCAGGCCGAACTCGTCCACCTGCTGGGCATGGAAGGGACGCTGGTCACACGCTTTGTGAAGGACATGGAACGTTCTGGGTTACTGACCCGTCGGCGTGACCCACACGATAATCGTTTTATCCTGGTCACGCTCACGCCCGCAGGCCAGGATATTGCTCGACGCATGGCCGTTTTCAGCCACACGCTTGAAGCACAGCTTCTGGAGGGACTGAGCGAGGAAGCGGTGGCTATCATCAGACAAGGATTTGAACAAATCCAGGAAAAATACTCGTCCCTTACACAAGCAGGCAATAGGAGTGCATCCAACCCTGCGAGAGACGCAAGCGGTACACAGGAGTGAACTTGGGACCCCAATGGAGAACTGTAGACACGTCGCTTTTTTCTGGATACATGGAGCATGCTCATTTGAAACAGCGGGCACTCTGACTTCCCTGGGAGATGCATGAACGCTCCCTTGTTTCCCTGGATTCCATCTTTGAGGAGGAAAAAGAGCATGAAAAAGGTTCATCAAACGGGTAGGATCACCGCCATCACCAACGCGCGTAACTTCGACGGGGAGCGTGTCATCAACGACCAGACCGTCGTGATCAACGGAGCATCCATCAGTGCGGTCGGTGGCGCAGTGCCAGCCGGAGCAGCCCTCGTCAATGCTCAGGGCGCGACCCTGATGCCCGGCCTCATCGACGCCCACGTTCACACGTCTCTCGATGGGTTGCGTGACGCCCTCGCCTTCGGCGTGACCACCGAGCTAGAGATGCAGGGCCACTGGACCGCTCAGGATCGCAAGGAGGTCGCTGAGCATGACGATATCGCGGACATTCGTTCTGCCGGGATGGGCATCACCGCTCCAGGCGGACACCCCAGTGAACTGTTTCCTGAAGGCGAGGACCCTGGTGATGATGCCAACCATCATCCCACCGAAGACGGTCAGAGACACGGCTTCGTCGCTCCATTCGCATCGACCCCGGAGGAAGCGACTCATTTCGTGGACCAACTCGTCGCCAACGGTTCTGACTATATCAAGATTATGATCGAGGAAGGCAGCGTCCTCAGTGCGCCCGGACTCCCCATGCTGAACAACGAAACTATCGCCGCCGCCGTCCGTGCGGCACACCGCCACAACAAACTTGCCATCGCTCACACACTGACCGTCGCCACAACCCAACAGGCCATTACCGCCGGGATGGATGGTCTGGCGCACCTGTTCCTCGATCGCCCACACACCCCTGAACTCGTCGCCGCCATCGCTCAGTCTGGTGCATTCGTCACTCCCTGCCTGGTGCTCAACTCCTCGATCATGGGTCACCCAGCAACGGACCTCGCCGCCGATGAACGCGTCAGTTCCAAACTGAGCCAAGCCTGGCTCAACACATTACGTAGCTGCTTCAACACCTTCCCGCAAGGCAACTTCGACGACGTTCTCGCCACCGTAGCCGCCCTGCACAAGGCCGGTGTGGACATCCTGACCGGAACCGATGTGTCGGCTCCCATATCCCACCTCGGCGGCCTCGCCCACGGCGCCAGCGTGCATCACGAACTGCAACTGCTCGTCGCAGCTGGATTGACAACCATCGAGGCGCTTCGAGCTGCTACTGCCACTCCCGCACGCCGTTTCGGACTCACCGACCGAGGCCGTATCGTACCTGGAGCCCGCGCTGATCTGCTGCTGGTCGATGGTGACCCCATCACGAACATCTCCGATACGCTCTCTATCAGCGCCGTATGGCGTCGCGGTGTCCGACTCACCATCCATTGACACCATGAACCCGCTTTATGCCCCAAGCACATTTCAATGGCTCGTTGTACATAAGGCCCATACGTGTTTTTCTGGCGCGAGCATACATGTACCATATAACACTGGTTATATGGTACATGTATGCTCGCGCTATGAGAGGTTACATCTGCTCATCCGCACTGGAGGCCACTTAGGGCTGAAGGCATCGGCTCGTAGTGGCACGACTATATGAGCACAAAATTGCTAGTTATATGGTACGTCGTATCTTTTCGCTAAAATCACACTGACAGGCCAATTTAGCAAAGATCAATTGAGCACAGGCGAGGTGAAGAAAAGCGAGGTAATTCTCCACTTTCTTCTCCCAGCGCACCAAGAGCCGACGGGAGCGATTGATCCAGGAATGCGTGCGTTCCACCACCCATCGGCGAGCACGATGACCAGGAACACGTATTTTCTCCTGCTTTTCTTGTCCACGACTGCGAATATGAGGCAGTTAGTGACGGCTCTCGACCTCTTGGCGCGAGGGAGCCCCATCGTAGCCGGCATCCAGACAGAGATGCTGAGGGTGGTCTTCTGTTTGCCTCATCCGTGAGTAGACTGCGTTTGGTTCCCCTCTTGCCACGATCGGTTGGATTGGGACCAGTTGCATCTTTGCCGAAAGGGGCCTTCGTCATCGCTCCATCGACTGACTGCCACTCCCACTCAATGCCTTGCACCTCATCGTACTCCGCGAGTCCAGCTTGCCATAGCACCTGGAAAAAGTGTTGCTTCTCCCACTCCTGAAAGCGATCATGGACGGTGGAACTGGCTCCCAGTTCCTTTGGTAAGGCATTCCATGGGATACCCGTGCGTAACACGTAGATCATCGCTGCAAATGCTCGCCGATCGTCTATGCGTGGCCGTCCTCCTTTGGCATGTGACGGTGCTGCTGGGATGAGCGGTTGCACTTTTCCCCACCATTCATCACTGACTTCCCACGGGTGCGTTCTTGACATCACTTCCTCTTACTCGTGAAACTTCAGCTTGTCCACGATTTTGTCAACGGCTTTTCTTTCCGCCCTGATGGCGATACCAACCAGGTTCAGGTTGGCGCGCTCGACACAACGAACCGCTTCGCGGTTTGCCGCGTCATGGGTGGTCGAAAACATCTCTTCAGTATAGATTGCAGGTGGTATGCCTCGGGCAAGCGCACGCTCAAGCACTCTGGCTAATGCAGCACTATCTCCTCCATAGACCAGCATTGGCTGACCAATCAGACGCATATACCTATTCCCAGACGCATCCTCATAGGGCTCTCCAATACTTTCCGGATACGATGCTGCAATACCGCTTGCCAGGAATGCCGCCACGTTCATCTTTTGCCAGGAGGCCAGGTCAGATCGAATAACTAACGCAACTTTTGTCTCAAAGATCATAAAAATATTCCTTACGTGAACGAACGCTATGGATATGTAGACAGATGCAGTGCTCTTGTTCTGCACGGGAATGCTTCCTCGCTCCTCCCTCTTGAATCATTCCTGAGCGCTGGCTACCCTCTCAGTCCCCTTCCATCTAGCAATGGTTGTCAGCAGCTCCCGCAGGAGCTTTGCCTCTTGAGGAGGAAACTGACCAAGAAAATCCTGGTTCAATTGATCCATCTCGCGGTCAAGTGGTACTTGAAGTTCGCGTCCACGAGCCGTCAACATCACACGATTCACGCGACGGTCCGTTGCGTGCGACTGGCGCTCAATCAGGCCCGCGTGTTCCAAGCGGTCAAGGAGCCCTGTCATCGTTGCGCTATCAAGCAGTAAGCGCTCACCCAGCTCTGCCCCACTCTGGCTATCCCGCTCCCAGAGCACTTTGAGCACTGCATACTGTACAGGGGTAACGCCGTAGGCACCCAGGCGCTGCTTGGCTGATTGTGTAACCCGCTGATACGCCTTCCCAAGATAAAAGCTCAAACAATTCTCAATCTGTTCCATAAACACTCCTATTTACAAGGGAGATGCCTCCTGCAACGCTATACATGTGTACAAGTATATATTATACATAATATCTTGTCAATAGTTACTTGTATACAAGCTATTGTCCCAAAAGAAGGCGTTACTACCCATTTGCTGAGAGGAAATCATCTTGGGAGGAGGTCATCATTGACTTTATCCGCAGGTGAGGTGTCTTCTCGTTTTTGGTTTTCGGATAAGCACTAAGTGATGCATGGCTCCTCGTCAAATCGACGGAGGGAAAGCTCATCCAAGTCGCAAAAATACTTCACTGATCCTCTCCATTCTTTTTGATAAATGTTGCATTTTTGTGAAAAATAGTGTATACTTAGAGAGTCTAATACGAATACGTATGAGCTATACCTCTCAAACCATGTTCCTCGTATGAAATAGCACTCAGAGCACATCTCTATCATTGAAGCATGTTTACTGGTATGGCCGTATTCGCTTTCTCGCTTTTGTGCCCCCTCTCTTCATTCATCTGCATACAAAAGCAAAGGAGAGCTCTATGTCACCGTTCATACTCTTGCTAATCGTTCTCGTGATCGGTACGTGCGCATATGGCTATATGACGTATCGTACCAATGCCGAGAGGCGAGCGAGGGAAAAGAAACGCAACCAATACCATGATCGAGTCTAAGAACAGAGAAGTGAACCTTATGGCAAATCAGAAACATCTTGATCTTCTTTTATCAGGAAAAACACTTTGGGAGAAGTGGCGACGGGCATACCCTGATGTACAGGCTGTAGAGCCAGACCTCCACGGGGCTGATCTCCATGGCGTTGATCTGCACGGAGTTGATCTGCACGGGGCCGATCTTACAGAGGCCAATTTGCAGGGAGCGGACCTGCGAGAAGCGGACTTGCAAGGAGCGGACCTGCGTAATGCCGATCTCCGGAGCGCCAATTTGAACGATGCAAATCTCCTTCAGGCACACCTCCGCTGGACAGACTTACGTGGCGCCACCCTCTGCCGTACGAATCTGAGGAAAGCAGATCTCAGTAAAGCCGATCTACGTGGAGCAGACCTGGATGGAGCGCTCCTCGACAAAGCGAACTTCGCCGGAGCGAACTTGTCCAGGCGAGATCTTAGTCTAACAGAGCTCAGCAAACGCCTGGAAGCAAAAGAACGCAGAGCGGGGAGTGTCGCTGTCCCGGGTGACCATGCTGCCTAGCTCTACTGGTGGCTCGCCAGGCCGCTTTTCTCTGCCAATCCGCCAGTCAAGACGATCAGTGCTCATGGGAGCACAGGAAGTTCGCAAGTAAGTACCACGTACGTACCCTTGCGGGATAAAGTTGAAGGAATCATGATGAAAGAAGACCGCTACTATGTCCAACGCCTCACTGAGCAGGTGTTTTTGATCCGGGATCGCCTGTCCGCGAACGGAGCGCCAGGACCCGATGACCGCATTGTCCGATCATTCGACATCCGCCATGATGCATATGTGTATGCAGACAGTGTGAACGAGAGGCAAAGGAAGCTCGATGAAGACGACAGCCACACGAAGTAGTGCGCTATGTGAGAAAGGGAAGCAGAGCCATGGAGACAACTGCAGACGGAACTTACTTTTGGGAAGGTGATCTTGTGCGTATCAAGCGCACAGGAGAGACTGGGAGAGTCAATGCCACTGCTGGAGGAGTCGTGTATGTGCTCATGGATGACACCAACGAGAGCAGACTCTTTGCGGCCTATGTTGATGAGGATGCTTCCATTGAGCTTGTCACTCCAGCGGTCGAGGAACCCACATTGAGGGATGGCACAAGATAAAGCGCTAGCCTGTTTGCAGGGCCGAGATATCACTCACCAGATAAGTACTCATAGATTGAGTATAAGAAAAACGGCGGAAGAAGTCAAGCTCAGGAAAGTATACTTCCCCTGATCACCCCTCAATAACTCATAGAAGCTCAGTAATAAGTGGCGATGCAAACGAAACATCTGTAACAACTGCAACAATTGCAACAACTGTAACAAATCCTGCCAGCAATCCTCCCTCATCTTACCATGCTAAAAAGGGCCAATTGATTGTGACATAGCTCAATCATAGGTTATAATAGTCTTGTCTTCTGTAAGATTTGATTCGAAGCGCGACTCACCTGTTGGCGCAGGTACCCATTGCGGGCATTCTTTCTCAAGAGGGAGCAGGCAGGCACTTGACAACAAGCAGTAAAGTCACCTATCGCCAGCAGTATACACGCTGTGGAAAAGAGCGCTGTCGCAAATGTAAAGAAGGAGCCGGGCACGGACCTTACTGGTACGCTTATTGGAGTGAGAACAGGCGCACTATTAGCAAATATATCGGGATACATCTTCCAGCGGATATTGAGATAGAACGACAGACGGTGCTTGAAGTGGATGAAGGAAGAGCAACGTCAGCTACTAATGGAGCAGCGGGACTTGCCAGGGGGATGCCTCTCCAATCGAATACCCAGGAATTGCGTATCTTTGTCCTCGGACAATTTTGCATCGAACTTTTACAAGGCAATGAATGGAAGCCTGTTATCAATAGAACCTGGCGCCGTCACCGAGCGCGGGCTTTACTTGGCTGCCTTCTCAGCAGTCCAGGGCGTCGCCTGGGCAGAGAACAGGCGATAGAAGCATTGTGGCCCGATCTCGAGATGGAGACCGCGGCAAATCGTCTGAATGGTGCAGTACACGAACTACGCCAGATACTCGAACCAGGGATCGTACGGCCAGCAGCGTCCCGTTTGCTGCGACTGGAACGCGATGTGTTAGAACTGGCTGACCGCACACACATCTGGGTCGATGCAGAAGCATTCGAAAGCCTGTTAAAAGAAGCAAATACTCTCCTCGGCATCAGGGGAAATAACCCATCTACAATGCACCTGAGTTTGCATAAAGCCAGCGCTGACCAGGTCGAAAGGTTATTGGAGGATGCAGCCGCGTTGTATAGCGGCGACTATTTACTTGAAGAACTCTACTCAGAGTGGGCCGCGCCGCGCCGTGAAGCCCTCAAAAGAAGCTGGACCGACCTGCTCCTTAATCTAGCAAAACTGCGTGAGGCTCGAGGAGCCTACACCAGCGCGATGGAACCGCTAAACCGTCTCCTCGCCACCGATCCCACAGACGAAATCGCCATACAACGCCTGATGAAATTGCTGACGCAGCTCGATCGGCGCGGGGAGGCACTCAATACCTATCGTAGGCTCGCCGCAAGACTGGAGCAAATCTACGATAGCGAACCTCTTCCAGAGACACGCGATCTTTATGAGAAGCTGCGTCAGGGACACATTGATAAAGTTCTACTGCCAGAGATTCTTATTACAAATGATGAGCATCTCCCAGGGAAGCAGGAACCTGGCGAGCACACGCAGAATGCCTCCACGAAGGAGGATATGCCAGGCGACACAGAGCAGGCGCAACTCGAGCAAAAGTCTACCAGAAAGTCCATTGCTCGGGTCGTCACTCCTTTTGTCAGCACCAGCCAGTTGGGTCGCTATCATCAAAGCCCATTGATTGGCCGCGAACGAGAACTTGAGATGATACGGCGAGTTATGATTTCGCTAGAAGAAGAGGGAACAGCAGCCAAAGCCACAGCAGGCATGGTAAGAAATCCACATGTGTTATTGCTTATGGGCGAGGCTGGTATTGGAAAGACACGATTAGCAGAGGAATTGAGCCACGAAGCGAACACGCGAGGCTGGGAAGTAGCCTGGACACGGTCTTTTGAACAGGAAGGAACGGTCCCCTACAGGCCCTGGATAGAACTTTTACGCACACTCCTGCAACATGTTCCCACCGAGCTACTTGTTTCAAGTATTGCTTCTCGCGCCGACGAGGAAATGCTGGCTTCAGCACACTACACCTCCACATCACTGGAAAGACTAAGCACCTTCCTACCAGAACTGCGCGATATATTACCTCAAAGCGGTAAAACGTATCAGCAACTTCCCCCAGAACAGGAACGGCTCCACTTGTGGGAGGCTACCTCTGCGCTCTTGAGTACACTGAGCAAAACTACTCCGTTGCTGTTAGTACTGGACGACCTCCACTGGACAGATGGCAGCAGCCGGGAGCTACTCGCTTACATTACCCGGCATATCCACGGTGAGCGGTTATTGTTGCTAGGCACCTGCCGCGATGTAGAGCTATCTCCCAATCACGGCTTATGGTCGCTCATCGCTGATTTACGGCGAGAACAGGCCATCATTACAGTGGCACTACAACCACTCACTCAATCTCAAATAGGCACACTCGTAGCTCATCTTCCGCAGAATATTGTGCATAGTATCCAGACGCAGGCTGCGGGCAACCCATTTTTCGCGGAGGAGCTAGCTCGCGTGAGTGAGACTGCTCAAAGTATACTAACGCATACCGGGTATTACAGGCGAGGAGCATTTTCGCAAACATTGGCACGCGTTGAGGATGGTAAGTACCCCAAAGTTTTTCCAGGCAGTACACTGCCTGAAAGTATTGCTGCTGTTCTCGAACGCCGCCTGGACAGATTAAGTAGTGAGTGCCAGGTACTCTTAAGCAAGGCCGCAGTTCTGGGTGGTTCATTCGAATTCGGTCAGTTACTCTCTATGGCCAACGAACACCAGGAAGACACATTACTGGATTTGCTCGAAGAGGCTTTACATGCCGGTTTGTTGACTGAAGATGGGAGCGGATCCCTGATTACCTATCACTTCTGGCACCCTTTGATTGTGAGCCATTTATCAAACCGCGCTGTAAAACCCTCGGCTTCTAGCCGTAGGGATAGAAGGCGCGTTCCTTTTGGGGCGTGAGAGGGGGAGTGGGTACTGTTTGACATTTTACAGCGTACATGCTATATTGTAAAGGATGAAACAGAAGAAAGCCTACAAATATCGCTTCTACCCAAGTGATGAACAAAAACGCATCCTGGCGCAAACCTTCGGATGTTGTCGCTACGTCTATAATTGGGCATTGCGACAACGGACTGATGCCTACTATCAACAGGGTGAGCGTCTGTACTACGAAGGAACCGCGCAACGGCTCGTCACGCTCAAGAAGCAAGAAGAGCCGCTACCTATGCGAGCAATGCGTTTAGCTGGGACGGGCATCATCTCACGCTGGCGAAGATGGAGGCCCCTCTTCCCCTTGTGTGGCACCGTCCCTTGCCCGATGGATGCAAGCCAAGGAGTGTCACCATCACCAAAGATGAAGCTGACCGCTACTTTGTTTCCATCCTGGTAGAAGAAGACATCAAGCCCTTGGAAGTTACTCCTAAGACGGTTGGACTGGATCTGGGCTTGAAGTCGATGGTGATCACCTCCGATGGACAGACCCATGGTAACCCCAAATTCGCGGCCTCGGATGAAAAGAAGCTTGCGAAAGCACAGAGACGGCATGCGAAAAAGAAAAAAGGCTCCAAGAACCGGAACAAGGCTCGTCTCAAAGTCGCTCGCGTCCATCAGAAGATTGCCG
>WNGG01006794.1_pt1 | contig 18725 bp, 21 predicted proteins | sample 5400661 | NCBI WGS metagenome assembly WNGG01 (sample SAMN13153372, study PRJNA577476) | soil metagenome | isolation source: 100 cm soil or saprolite under Garry oak tree replicate 1 | place: USA:California | collected 2016-06-15
CCCTTGTGGCTCGATAAAACGGTAGGCGCCTGCGCGCTCTGCCGACGCGGAATGCCAAGACTGTCAAAAATCACCCGCGTGGCGTCGGATCGATTGAGTGTGTAAAAGTGAATGCCGGCCACGTTGTTATCCAAAAGATCGTGACATTGTTCCAAGGCGAAGTGAACGCCGACGCGCCTGACCCCTTCAGGATCGTTTTCGCATCGTTGAAGAGCACGCACAAGCTTGGCCGGGAAGCGTGCGCCACCGGCCAGTTCCGCGATGCGTTTGAGTCCGCTCATGGAGGTAATCGGCATGATTCCGGCGAGAATGGGAATGTGGATTCCGGCGAGCGCACAACGTTCGCGGAAATCGAGGAAGTCGCGGTTATCGAAAAAGAGTTGTGTGACCATGTAGTCGGCGCCGGCGTCCACCTTCGCTTTGAGGTGATCCATTTCGACTAATCGATTGGGCGTCGCGGGATGTCCTTCGGGGAAACCGGCCACGCCGATCCCGAAACCGCGGCGATCCGAATGCGCGCTGGATTCGTTGAATCGGCGAATGAACTTAACCAAATCGATCGCATGTTGGAACGAATCGCGCGCTTTATCGTAGGGAATATCGCGGGGCCGATCGCCCCCGAGCGCGAGAATATTTCCAATCGCCGACTTGGCGTATCGAGCCAAAATCGCGTCGATCTCTTCTTCGTTATGACAGACGCAAGTCAGGTGCGGGATCGGATCCAGTTTTGTTGTATGCTGAATCCGCTCGACCAAGTCGTGGGTTAAATCTCGGGTCGAACCACCGGCCCCGTAGGTCACGCTGACAAAGTGCGGCATGTACGATTCCAGATCGCGCACCGTTTGGTAGAGGATCTCGGCCGCCTCCGGTGTTTTCGGAGGAAAAAACTCGAACGAAAACGTAGGAGAATCCCCCCGTATGATGTCCGTGATATGCATTCGCTTATCTTCGTTCGTGCCGCGACTTTCGGTCAACTGACCGAGCACATTTTCGACCATGAAAGGGTCCAGTCTAAACTCGAAAAGCCTGTGCCAGCATAGCATTTAAGGGTCAGAATTCGGGATTGCCGGATTGTACACCGGATCGAAGAACGTCTCGACGATTTTTGAGCCAACCGCGTAACGCTTTTCGACGACATAGATGTACGGCACGCCTCCGGCCGCGCCCACCGCCTCGGAGACTTCACGCATTAGCGCCTGACCTCGGCGCGTTTTTACCAAGTCAGCGCCTTTCAGTTCGGTTGCTCGCGGCCTATGGCTGCTTTCGATTTGCACGACAGCGTCGACAGCACGTTGGCGGTACTCGTGCGCAACGAACCAACCGCCTTCACCAAACGTAGGCTGCGGGGGGTCCAAGAATCGACTTCCGGTGCTACCTGTTTCGTCGCAGTACAGCGCATGCGTGGACTGTCTCACGGATAAAGATCAGAGACTACGTTGATTTGTCCATCACAGTACTACCTCCATCTTCGCTAAATGTTGTTCGTTGACGCGTGCTTACGGCGCATGCGACCGTGCGGCCATGTCGGTAGCGACGCACACAACAGACAGGCGACTCTTTCGCAGAACGGCCGAGAGGTTCACGGCCGGTGCGAAGACGCTGCCGCAGCGGTACTTCGTTTCACCCGAAGTTTTCGCGGAGGAGCAGAAGAAGATTTTTTCTAAGCACTGGCTTTTGATCGGGCATCAGAGTCAGATCGCGAAGGCCGGAGATTATTTGGTTGCAGAAGTCGGTGACGAATCTTTGATCATTGCTCGTGATCAAAGATCGACCATCCGCGGGTTTTACAATGTTTGTCGGCATCGCGGGACACGGCTGAAAGAAGGCACGTGCGGACACGCGTCGGCGATTCAATGTCCGTATCACGCGTGGACGTACGGGCTCGACGGTCGGTTGATCCGCGCGCCGCACATGGATGAGGTTCAGGGGTTCGATAAGGCTGATTATTCGTTGCACCCGGTGAACCTGGGACTGTTCGAAGGATTCATTTTCGTGAATCTGGCGGATGATCCGATGCCGCTGGAGGAATGGTTCGCGCCCTTGGCTGGGAAATTTTCGCATTGGAACATGTCGATCTTGCGTTCGGCGAAACGGATTGAGTACGACGTGCGCGCGAATTGGAAGTTGATCTTCGAGAATTATTCGGAGTGTTATCATTGCCCGGGCGTGCACCCGGCGTTGTCGAAACTGACGCCATACGATTCAGCCGAGAACGATCTGTGCGAAGGCCCCTTCCTCGGCGGGTTCATGTCGATCAATAAAGGCAAGAGCCTGACCATGAGCGGCAACGCCTGCGCGTTAGGAGTTAACGGGATCGCAGATCCCGGTCGTGCTGATGCTCGTGCTCATGATCGAGATCGCGTCTTCTATTACTCCATTTTTCCAAACATGCTGCTGAGCATGCATCCCGACTACGTCATGGTGCATCAACTCTGGCCGCAGTCGCCGAAACGCACGCTTATTATGTGCGATTGGTTCTTTCATCCGAAGGCGTTCGAGCGCCCAGATTTTCAACCGGAGGACGCGATCGAATTCTGGGACATGACGAACAAGCAGGATTGGCACGTCTGCGAGTTAAGCCAGCAAGGCATCGCTTCGCGCGCGTATCAGCCGGGGCCGTATTCGCCACGCGAAAGTATTCCGGCAGCGTGGGACCAGGAATATCTGCGCGTCATGGGACAGGTGTAGCGGCAGGCGTGTCGCCTGCAAACCATCACTAACTGCGGCCGATCATTACGGCACGATCGCGAATACGCGCGCGGGAAAACCGGAACCGCCTTTTGGTTTTGGGAAAGTCACGACAACGATGGCGCCCGACTCGGGGACCTGATCGAGGTTCGTGAGCAACTAGATCTGGTAGTGGTTCGTGCTCAAAATGTAAGTTTCGAGCGAATAATCCCCCTTCGTCGTAGCGACGCCCGGGTCAGTGTCGGTTGTTTCGTGGCCCGATGCCGTGATCTTGCATTCTTCGTAAAGATATTTCAGCGCGGGCAAGCTCCACCCTGGATAATGCGCAACGCCTTTCGCGTCTTTATTTTCCATCTTCGCCGCGTCCGGCCAGCGCTTCGACCAATCGGTCCGCATCGCGACGAATGCGCCCGCCAGAACTTGGCCGTGATCGGCCTCCCATTTTTTTAAGCGATCGACCGTCAGCGTGTAATCGGGATTTTGCTCGCACTCGCGATGAACATCGACTACGGCCAGCGGCAGAATCATTTCCTTGAGGTCGATCTGGTCGACCGTGCGCAAACCTTTGATGAAATGCGCCGGCGGATCGACGTGCGTGCCCCATTGCCCCACGTGCGTGAATAGCTCCGAGAAAAATCCCGCGCCCATCGTGCCAGGACGCTTGTTGTACCAGTAAATCGTTTTTCGCGTTTCATCCGGAAAACCCGGCCACCGTGGAATGCCCGGCTCAAACTCATGCGTAAGATCGACATATCTCTTTAAGGCGAGCGTTTTTTGGATTTGCCAAAGTGCGCTTTGCTCCTGGCTTGTTGCCACGACCATGCCAAGCGCGAGCACGATTCCACCAATCAAAAGGCTCTTTTTCCTGTGCATGCCGTTTTGTTAAATCATGGACGCGCAAGAAGCCAACAACTTCGAATAACGACCAATAAGTTTCGTCCATTTCCTCACAGCTGTTTTTGTCAGTGACTGTTGAAAATGTTATCAACAGCTCGCGACAGGCGGTTTAGGCTGGTCCTTTTGATTCGGACGATGGTTATTCGCAGTAAGAAGGAGAAGATTAAGTTAAAATTTATTTAATTAATAATAGTGCTCGCTGTGAAAAACTCTTCAGGCTTCAATTGTCAGCTTCATCCTAATTAAACAAATGCCGCGCTACGCGATCGCAACCGAGGACGACGAAATTAAAACGTCGACAGCGACCGTCGCTGCGGCTACGGAGTTTCACGATAGCGATGAAAGTCTTTTTGAGCAGGTCGCGTGGCTCTATGCGTTTTGTCGAGAACGTCTTTTTCGAGATGACACCAAACGGATGATCGCAACACTTTGGCGGAACGGAGGTCCCTTGCCTGGGACGCAGTTGATCGAACTCGGTTGTGGACCCGGATTTTATTCGCGACGTCTAGCGGAACGCTTCCGTTATATTTCGGTCACGGGCGTCGACCGGTCGGAAAATCAATTGCAGTGGGCACGACAACGAGCCGCGGCGCTCGAGCTGCGAAACTGCTCGTTCGACCGCGTTAACGTTCTCGATCTTCCGTGTGCTGATGCATGTTTTGATGTGCTTATTGCTTCGCGTCTTTTCACCGTGTTGCCGGAGCGAAATCGCGCGGTTGCGGAGATGTATCGTGTGTTGAAATCTGGTGGACGCTGCTTTATCGCTGAACCACGTTACACGTTCTGGGCGTCTATCCCGCTTTTCGCCATGTGGCTTCTCGCCAGCGTGACCCATTCTGGGAATGGTTATCGCGAGCCGCGCAAAGCAACGGTTTTTTCGGCGAGCGCCTTTGAAAAAGTTTTCGCAGCGCATCCGTGGAAGCGAGTCAAGATTTGGCAGGACGGGCGCTATCAATACGCGCTCTGCGAAAAGGATTAAGCTGCGAACAGCTTCGACGAGATGAAAGCTGTTCATCGCGTTCTCGATCCCAATTTTTTGGATCCGGACGCCGAGGGACTTTGCGCTCTCGCCGTGATGACGAAAGCGCCCCGGGCCGGCCGGGTAAAAACGCGCCTCGTTCCGCCACTCACAACTGAGGAAGCGGCCCAACTCAACGCATGTTTTCTGCGCGACACGGCCAATGCAATTGCTGAAGCAACAAGCGACATCGCGCGAGGAATTGCCGTTTACACTCCCGTCGGCGCGGAGGACGCGTACATCGATATCTTGCCTCACGATTTTGATCTGTTGCTCCAGCGAGGCAATGGATTTGGAGAAAGGCTTGCCGCCGCCAACGAAGACCTTTTTCGGATAGGCTTCGCCTCGGTTTGCCTGATCGATTCGGACAGCCCGACTGTTTCGGCTGAATGTTACACGCAAGCTGTGAACTTATTGTCGGCCGAAAATGATCGCGTTGTGCTCGGGCCGTCAGACGACGGCGGCTATTACTTGATCGGGATGAAGAAAAATCATCACCGGCTTTTCGAGGAGATTAACTGGAGCACCGAGCGCGTTCTCGACCAAACTGTGCAGCGCGCAGCCGAACTCAAACTGGTAGTCGAATTCCTGCCCGCTTGTTATGATGTCGATGATCGCACCACGCTGTGGCGAGTTTGTGACGAACTCCTGGTGAATAACTCAAGATCGACAATCGACACCGCTCCCGCGACACGAGCATTTTTGCGCGAGATCATCGAGCGCGAAGGCCGCGCCCGCATCTGGCCGGTGGAAAAATAAAAATGTAGGCAGGCGCTCCGCCTAAAGCAACGGGAGCGGTTGCCCTACAAAACTGCGTCCATTACGATGCGCTGTTATGGCGAAAGACGGAAAACGCGCACTCGTCACCGGCGGTGCTGGCCTGATTGGATCGCATGTCGCCGATTTGCTCGTGCGTGAAGGTTGGAAAGTTCGCGTGCTCGACAATCTCGAACCGCAGACGCACCGCCGTGGCAAGCCAACTTGGGTTAACGAGCAGGTCGAATTCATCGAAGGCGATTTGCGCGATCGCGAAACCATCGCTGCCGCACTCGATAAGATTGACATCGTCTTTCACCAGGCGGCCTACGGCGGTTACATGCCGGAGATCGTGAAGTACGTTCACGTCAATTCGTTAGGCACAGCGCAAATGCTTGAGGTGATCCGCGAAAAGAGATTGTCGATTCAAAAAATAATCGTCGCGAGCTCGCAAGCGGTTTACAGCGAAGGCGCCGGCATTTGTCCGAAGCACGATTTGATTTTTCCGGCGGTCCGGCCGGTCGAGCAATTGCGGCGCGGCGACTGGCAGGTTCATTGTCCTATTTGCGGCGCGATTACAAAAAGCGCGCCGACGCCAGAGAACGCACCCGTCGGTGGTGAAACCGTTTACGGGCTGACGAAAGTCGATCAGGAAAAACTCGTGCTCCTCTGGGGGAAGCAGGTCGGCATCCCCACCGTCGCGCTGCGTTACGCGTGCACTTACGGCCCGCGGCAATCGATCTTCAATCCCTACACCGGCGTGATCGCGATCTTCTGCACGCGATTGCTGAACAATCTGCCGCCCGTCTTGTATGAAGATGGGGAGCAGACACGCGACTTTTCCTTCGTCGAAGACATTGCGCGCGCGACGAAGTTGCCGAACAACTTTCCGCCGCACAAAAGATCGAAATTGCGCCCGAAATCAACGGCGAATTCCGTCCCGGCGAGATGCGGCATCTTACCAGCGACACGACGCGGATCCGCGCCGCTGGCTATGAACCACATGTCGATCTTGCCGACGGCATCGCGCGTTATCTCGACTGGGTCCGCGCACAGTCCAATGTGCGCGATTATTTCAGCGAAGCGGCCGAGATCCTGCGCAGCAAAGGGATCGTGCACAAAGTACAAAACGTCTCGCCATGAAACTTTCTGGCGCGGTCGATTTTAACGCGCCGGCGCTGGACCACGCCCGCACAGATTTTCCTTTGCTCGAAGCAGATGCGAGCGTGGAAAAAGCGCTCGAAGCGATTCGGCGCGAAGGCATTGGTGAGCGTGTCATTTATTTTTATGCAGTGGATGAACGCAAGCGGCTCGTAGGCGTGGTCCCAACGCGCCGTTTGCTCATCGCCTCACTGAGTACGCGATTGCGGGAGATCATGGTGCCGCGGGTGATCGTTTTGCCGGCCGAAGCGACTGTTCTGGAAGCCTGTGAATTTTTCGTTCTCTACAAGCTCCTCGCATTTCCGGTGGTGGATGCGGAGCGTCACGTGATCGGAGTTGTCGATTCGGACGTCTTTATGCAGAGCGTTCTCGAAACGGAGGAAACCGAAAGTGAAGGTGCACGCGACGATTTTTTCGAGGCGCTTGGCTTTCATCTTGCGCAGGTGCGCGACGCATCGCCGTGGCGCATGTTCCGTTATCGTTTTCCCTGGCTCTTGGCGACAGTGGCAGGCGGAACAATCTGCGCGATGCTGGCCGGGGCGTTTGAACTGACCCTCGCGCGCAGTCTCATCATAGCATTTTTTCTGACCATGGTGCTCGGGCTCAATGAAAGCGTCAGCACGCAGTCGATGAGCGTGACCATCCAGGCGTTGCGCTCAGCCCGCGTAACTTGGAGCTGGTTTCTTAGGGCGCTACGGCGAGAAATCGGGACGGCCGTGTTGCTCGGGCTCGCGTGCGGCTTCGTGGTCAGCGCGATTGTTTGGATCTGGCGACACGATGTCCGCGGCGCGCTCGTCATCGGCGGAAGTATTTCTCTCTCGCTGGTCAGCGCGTGTCTCTTCGGGCTGAGCGTGCCATCGCTGTTGCACTGGTTGAAGCTCGACCCGAAAATCGCGGCGGGGCCCATCACGCTCGCGCTCGCGGACTTCTTCGCGCTAATGTTTTATTTCACCAGTGCGTGGCTCGTTTTCCGATAGTAGCGCAGGCTTCCGGCTTGCCATTTGTTTACACGCGAGCGAGACGCTTGCGCTACCATGATCTCCGTCATCATTCCGGCATTGAATGAAGAAGAACCAATTGCCAATGTGATTCGCGCGGTCGCGGCGACGAAAATTCCGCACGAGGTGATCGTCGTCGACAACGGCAGCACGGATCGGACGGCGGAACGCGCGCGCGCAGCCGGTGCCGGAGTGGTCGCGGAACCGCACCGGGGTTATGGCCGCGCATGCGCGGCCGGGATTCGTTCGCTTTCGCCGGAATGCGACATCGTCGTGTTTCTCGATGGCGACGGCAGCGATTGCCCGGAATTCATGAATCAACTTGTCGATCCGATCGTCGCGAGAAAATACGATTTCGTGATTGGCTCGCGCACGCGCGGCCAACGCGAGCGCGGCAGCATGAACGCGCAGCAAATCTTCGCTGGACGCTTCGCCGGTTGGCTATTGTCGATCTTGTACGGCATCCGTTACAGCGACATGTGCCCCTTTCGCGCCATTCGCCGTGATAGGCTTGAGCAACTCGGCATGCGCGAAAAAACTTACGGCTGGAATCTCGAAATGCAGATGCGCGCCGCACGCGTCGCTCTGCGCATTCTCGAAGTTCCGGTGAACCATCGTCGTCGCACCGGCGGCGTTTCAAAAGTCTCCGGCACATTGCGCGGAACTTTTGTCGCGGGCGCACGCATTCTCGCCACATTTTTTCGAGTCATGCTCGAGCGGGACTAGGTGGATCGGCCCGCCCCGTCGGACAATGCTGACTAAAATGCGGCTTCGCCGCGTGAACTTAACATCGAGCAAGGGACTGCTCGATCCACCACGCAATTTGATTCCTTTTTGCGCAATCATTTGTAAAATCGACAATCGATGAGTCGATCGAAAGCGGTCTTCGCTGGCTTGCTCGCCGGCCTTGTTGCCGGCATCGCCATGACCGCGGCGATGTTGTTGCTCGCCTCTTTTGGCATCGCTACACCGCTCGCCATCATTGGCGACCGGCTTTCGGTCTTTATTTCGCCGGGGCCGTTCTTGTCGATCATGGGACGCGTCGGCGGATACAATCATCTCAAGCAGCTCGGCGTTGGATCGACCATGACCGGTCAGTTGCTCGTCGGCGCTCTTGGCGGAGCGATTTTTGGTCTGTTCATGCGACGGAATCCAGCGCGCCACGCCGCATTCGCCACCATCAGCATCTTTGTTTTGTTGCCGCTCATCGCCGCCGCGATTGTCCTCTGGCCGGTGCTGGGAACGAGTTACCTCGGATTGCCGATCGATGTCGCGCGCTTAGTCACGCTGGTCGGCTTTGCCCTGTGTGTTTTTGTTTTTGAGCGAACGCTCGTTGCCGGATTTCATTTTCTCGCTCGGGCAAAACCGAAAAGTGAAGACCGCGAATTCAGCCCAGCGATTGGAAGACGCGCGCTCATTTTGGGTGGGCTCGGCGTGGCCGTCGCCGGCGGTGGCGCCGGTCTGATTCAGAAACTTTATCGCGCGGCCACGTTTAGCTACGACGGCACGCAATACAAAGGTCGCGTGGTCCAGGCGATCACGCCTAACGACCTCTTTTACTGCGTGACCAAGAACCTGGTCGATCCGCGAGTGAATGTCGATCTTTGGCACTTGGAAGTGAACGGGCTCGTGCAGAACCCAGCCACTTATCGATTTCAAGATTTGAAAGGGTTCAGCGCGATCGAGCAGGAGACGACCCTGATGTGCATCAGCAACGGACTGGATGCCGGATTGATAAGCAACGCCATCTGGAAAGGTTTGGCGATGCGCGATCTGATCGACCCGGCCGCGCCGCTTTCGAGCGCGGCCCGCGTGCGTTTGCATGGCGTCGATAATTATACCGATACATTTCCGCTCGATAAAGCGCTCGATCCGACCACGCTCCTCGCTTACGAAATGAACGGCGTGCCGTTGCCGCACCGACATGGTTATCCGGTGCGTGTCGTCGTTCCCGGATATTTCGGAGAAAAGCACGTGAAATGGCTCACACGCATCGAAGTCACCGACGCGAACGCGAAAGGATTTTACGAAACGCAAGGTTGGGGCCCGGATTTCATTGTCCCGACAAGATCGAGAATCGACATCCCCGATCACGAATCGCGATTCTCGATTAGCGAATTACGCGGCGCGATCGAAGTGAAAGGCGTCGCGTTCGGCGGCGATCGCGGCATCTCGCGCGTCGAGCTTAGTTTTGATGACGGTGAAACCTGGAACGAGGCCGACATCTACTACGCCGGCGGCGATCTCGCCTGGTCGCTCTGGAGCGCGCACGACGGCTGGATGCCCGATGAGCCCGACGACTATACGCTGGTGGTTCGCGCGACCGACGGCGAAGGCAATGTGCAACAATGGGAAGAAAACCGCAGCCTGTACTCAGGCGCGACCGGTTTTCACAAGATCGTCGTCCACGTCACTGCGTGATTGCTTCCGAAAGATTCAAGGGATTCTAGTCGGTGCTGCGTTAGATTGCGTTATCTTTGACAGCGTGGACACCACGCCGTGGTGCGACCGCCGATGGTTGCGCGGCGCAACGGTGTGCGATGGCGTGGACAAATGCCGCTGCGTTTCCAGCGCTGATGAATGAGCCACAAGCGCGGCAGATCGGAATAATCGCGACCGAGAGTTTCGAGCGATTTCTTCGCAACAAATTTCGCTGCACGTAGCAAAGCCGCTCTTTCTCGATAACGTAATTTTTCGGCGCGGCGCGGTGGCAGGATCTTCGCGCGCCAGAGGACCTCGTCGGCCATCCAATTTCCGATTCCGGAAAAACCGTTTTGTAAAAGCAAAACTGCTTTGATCGGCGCTTTACGATGTCGATCTAAGAATTGGTCGACGAATTTTTGATCGAACTCTCGCGAAATGATTTCAGGAACATCGCTCCTCCACCAGTCCGGCTCATTCGCGGCATGGTGAAAGCGCACACGACCAAATTGTCGCGAGTCGGTGAAGACGAGCGCGCGTTCGCGTTGCTGCAAAACCAGATGGTCGTGTTTGTCCGGGCGAAAATTCGCGGATTCGACGCGAATTTTGCCGGTCATGCCAAGATGAATACCAAGCCAGTTGTCACCGGAAAAGTTGAAGAGCGTTTGTTTTCCGCGCGCTCTCGATCTTAGCAGTTTTTCGCCGATGAGATTTTCCTTGAGTGCGCGTGTGTTCGTGCCGCGAAAAACGCGGTTTCGCGCGTGCAAGCTAAGATCGACAATGTGATCGCCGAGACCGGGATTCCATTGTTTGCGATACCATTCGACCTCGGCCAGCTCCGGCATCGCGCAGAGTACGCGCACGATCGTGGCGAGCAAAGGTGGATCGGGCCGCTCCGTCGGGCGATGCTACTAATGCGGCTTCGCCGCCAAGTTTTAGCATCGAGGTCGCCGCGGCGACGACTGCTCGATCCACCTTCGTTCGCGAGCCGGCCCGCTGTGGTCAAATGCCAGTGCGGCTCGCACTCTTGGCGCACTTGCGCGGCATGCTAAGTTTACTCATGGAGAAGGTGATCATAGTGGGAAGCGGCTGCGCGGGGTTGAGCGCGGCGATTTACGCGGCCCGCGCCAACTTGAACCCGCTTGTGCTGGAAGGCCGTCAGCCCGGCGGTCAGCTTTCCACCACGACGTTAGTGGAAAATTATCCGGGATTCCCAGATGGGATCGACGGTCCGCAATTGATCATCAACATGCACGACCAGGCGGAGAAATTCGGCGCGCGCTTTTCGTATGCGGAAGCAACCGGTCTCGAGCTGGACAACAAGCATGTCCGCATCAAAGCCGACGACGAGTGGCTGGAGACACAAGCGCTCATCATCGCGAGTGGCGCTTCGGCGCGCTATCTGGGACTTGAAAACGAAGACAAACTCATCGGTCACGGGCTGACGTCCTGCGCAACGTGCGATGGCGCGTTCTACAAGAACGTTCCGGTCTGCGTGATTGGCGGTGGCGACTCAGCGGCCGAAGAATCGCTTTTTCTAACCCGTTTCGCCTCGAAAGTTTATTTGATTCATCGCCGCGATAAGATGCGCGCGTCAAAAATCATGGCCGACCGCGTCTTGGCGAATAAAAAGATCGAGCCGATCTGGAACACGGTGGTAACGAAATATATCCCCGATGAAAAAGGCGAGATGCGCGCGGTGCGTTTGCGAAACGTGAAAACGAAGGAGGAGCGCGAGTTGGCAGTCGCGTGCGTGTTCGTGGCGATCGGCCACGATCCCAATACAAAAGCGTTCGCGGGAAAGCTCGACGCCGATCCAGAGGGTTATTTGATCGCGAAAAATCTGGCCGAGAGCAAGCATCCCGGCGTTTTCATCGCGGGCGACGTGGCCGACCGCGTCTACAAACAAGCAGTCACCGCTGCCGGAACAGGCTGCGCCGCGGCAATGGATGCAGAGCGCTATCTGAGCGAACTGGAGCGCTAATTGCCAACTGCCAATGCTGAATTGAAGAAGGCTGTCGCCAATCGGCAGTCGGCAATCCGTTGAAGATTTGCGATCTGACGCAGTTTTATTCGCCGCTGAGCGGCGGCGTGAAGCGCTATGTCCACGAAAAGAGTGCGTACATCGACAAGTACGCTCCGGAAAACGAGCACGTCCTGATCGTCCCGGGAGCGCGGACTGAGATCACGTCGTGGGCAAGATCGCGTGTTTACTCAATCCATTCACCGTTGGTTTCGCGCGCATCGCGTTACCGAGCACTGCTAAATCTGCGCGCGATCGACGAAATTTTGCAGCGCGAGCGGCCGGACATTATCGAATCGAGCGATCCCTATCAGATTGCATGGAAAACGATCAAAGCCGGCCGTTCATTAAAGATTCCCGTTGTTGCGTTCTATCATTCGCATTTTCCCGAAGCCTATCTGCGGAGCACGACAAGGTTTCTCGGGAAACACGCGACTCGTTTCACGATGAAGTTGGCGCGCGAATATGTGCGCAAGCTTTACAATCAATTTCAAGCGACGCTCGTCCCTTCTGAGCGATTGGCGAACGTGCTTGGCGAGTGGGGCGTGCGCAACGTGCGCGTGGTGAGTCTCGGCGTTAACACCGACATTTTCAATTCGGCGCCAAACGATACGGCGGCGACGCGCGACTCGTTAGGCGTAAGTACCGCACAAAAGCTGCTTTTGTATGTGGGGCGATTGGCCAAGGAGAAAAATACGCAGACGTTGTTCCAAACCCTCGAACTCTTGCAGCGCCGGCGGCCGCAAGATTTCCATCTGCTCGTCATCGGCGACGGTCCGCAACGCGAACAGCTGCGCAAATTGCAGGCGCGACACCAAAATGTCTCCTGGATTCGATATTGCACCGACTCGGCCGATCTCGCGCGCTATTATCGCGCCGCCGATCTGTTCGTTCATCCGGGCATCCAGGAAACATTTGGATTGGTCGCGCTGGAAAGCCAGGCGTGCGGGACGCCGGTGGCGGGTATCCGCGGCAGTTACATGGACCGGATCATTTTGCACGACCAGGAATCGTGGGCGCGCGAAAACACGCCCGAGGCGCTGGCTGATGCGACCGAAGAATTGAGCGCGAGAAAATTGCAGAAGCTCGGTGGGGGCGCGTCGCGACTGGCGGAAGAGCTGCATGGCTGGCCGCGGGTGTTCGAGCAACTGTTTTGTATTTACCGCGACGTTTGTTCACACTACAAGGGAACGGCCCCGAATGAGTAGCGAGAAAGCATTCACGATCCGCAGTTACCGCAGTTCCGATCGCGCAGCTGTGCGGGAGCTCTGTTGCCAAACTGGATTTCTGGGTGTGCCGATCGATCCGGTCTACGAAGATCGACAATTGTTCGCCGATTTTCTCACGACTTATTACACCGATCACGAACCGGAGTCATCGTTCGTCCTGGAGGTGGAAGGCGAGATTCGCGGTTATTTGCTCGGATCGCGGCGGCCTTTGCAAAATCAGCTTTACGCGCTTTATCAAAACATCTGGCTCTTTTTTCGCGCGCTCGCCCGCTACTTTCGTTACAACGAACGTTCGCGCCGCTTCATTCGTTGGACACTCGTGCACGGCTGGCGCGAAGTGCCGGCCGCGCCCCGGCGAGTACCGCATTTTCACATTAATCTGCTGCCGGCCGCGCGGAAAATGTCCACCACGCGCGCATTGATGAGCGCCTACTTAAGTTATCTTTATCGCTGCGGCGAAAAACGTGTTTACGGCCAGATCGTCACGTTTCAAAACCGTCGCGGTGTAGAATTGTTCGAACGCTACGGCTTCAAGGTTTTGAACCGTGCCGAGATCACGAAGTACAAGGCGTTTTATCCGCAGTCCGTTTACTTGAGCACCGTCATCAAAAATTTGGAGACGGCCGAGCCGCTTTCGGTCACATCCCGTTCGCGCTCGTGATCTCAATGCTTAAGCGTAACCAGCAACGTGACTACGGCGACGAGAAGCGCGAGCACGCCCACCGCTATACCCACCGCCCATTCCATAGTTCTAACCTCACGCGTTAACGCGGCGACATTGGAACTCAGCGAACGAAGGGTTGTTAGGACTCCGGAGAATGCTAGCCCTTCTGTCTCGGTGATAAATGCAATATCATCTGCCCCGAGCTCCATTTTATCTTGGAAAGGACCGGAATATGGCTTTGTGGATGCTTCCTCAAGGCGATGAAATTCAACCGAAACAAAGGCGTCCTTGTGTGCAAGAGTGATTGGTTTCGGCGAAAGGTTTGTTAATCCTACAACCAGGCGCCCATGGTAGCCGGGGTCGATCTGTGCGCCGGTTGTAGCGATAAGGCCTTTTCTCGCGTACTTTCACCGAAGACCAAATCGTGCAGCGTGTTGCGGGCTTAGACGAAGTTCCTCAAGCGTCAGAACTACCGCAAAATCCCCTGGCTCGATGATCAGGAAACCGTGTTCTCGAATATCCACCACTTTCTTACTGGTCGTCGTGACTCCTTGTTCCAACGCGAAAATCATATGTCGCAGGTTCGAGGAGCTTTTCATCAAAGGGGTTAATCAGCACCTCGCCTTGACGACGTGCTTCCTCGATCTGTTTGTTTGTGAGAATCATGTTTTGCGGCGAATTACGATCCCATTGCGCTCAAGAAGCTCCTGATTGTGCCAGATCCACTCCCGCAAAATCCACGATGAAACGTCGGCTCGATTACGGCCATGGAAGCCGAGCGCGACCATCTCATCGAGAATACGTCGAGTGGTGGCGTCAACCGTACACTGGACTTTGAAGCCGTCCGGAGCGTTTTTGCGCGGCATATTAGATTCTATACAGAATAGATTCCAACAAGAATCTTGCGCGCCGGGTGGGTTCGACAGCTTGTTAGATGGACAAGTGTGAGTTAATGTGCGCGCGCATTTTTGCCGGCATAGCTCAGTTGGTAGAGCAGCTGATTTGTAATCAGCAGGTCGTCGGTTCGAATCCGACTGCCGGCTCCATTCATCTTAAGCTTTGCCTGCGAAGTGAAGAAAATTCAGAATATCGCCGCGGAGGCGAAAGAAATCTTCACTGCTCCGTTGGCGCGGCCGATGCAAATCGATGGAAATAGTGCGTTCAATCCTCCCTGGCCGAGGGCTCATGATCATGATGCGATCGCTCATGTAAATGGCTTCGTCGATATCGTGGGTAACCAGGAGCATCGTGGTGCGGCGAGCCTGCCAGAGGCGAAGCACCTCATCCTGCATCCGCATACGCGTAAAAGCGTCCAGCGCGCCGAGCGGTTCGTCCAGGAGAAGGACTTTGGGATGATTGATAAGCGCTCGCGCGAGCGCGGCACGCTGGGCCATGCCGCCGGACAGATGGTGAGGATAGGCGTTGGCAAATACTTCAAGGCCCACCAGACGCATGAACTCATCCACTTCCTGGTGTTTTTCTCGCAAAACCCCGCGCGCGACCAGCCCAGCCTGGATGTTGCGACGGACGGTAAGCCACGGGAAGAGATTCGGATCTTGAAAAACCAAACCGCGTTCCGCGCCTGGATGGGTGATCGGGTCAGAGCCGATCAGAAGTTCTCCCGAATCGGCAGAATCCAGACCGGCAATGAGGCGAAGGAGCGTGGACTTCCCGCAGCCACTTGGACCGATGAGGGAAATTAGTTCCCCGGCTGCGAGCGAGAACGAGATTCCATCTAGCACCAGTCGGCTTGTGAGAGGATCGTCGGGCGCGGGGAAACTCTTTCGAATTTCCCGGATGGCAAGCGAGGATGCTTCGGTTTGGGCGAGTGCTACCATTTGATTACCCCTTTTTGCCAAACCAGCACGCGGTCGCGGATTTTAAACAGAAGAGTCATGACGGTTGAGAAGAAGGCGGCCATGATGATAAGGGCGGCATAGACTTTGCCGTACTCGGCCCAACCCTGTGCCCAACTGACATACCAGCCGAGGCCCGACTTCACTCCGACAGATTCTGCGACCACAAGTGTTAGAAAGGACGCGCCGAGTCCCATAAATAAGCCGATGAAAATGCTCGGGACCGCTGCGGGAATTGCGACGCGAAAGATGAGATAAGAGCGTCCGGCGCCGAGCGTACGAGCAACATCGAGGTAAGAGGCGCGAGTATTAGAAATGCCGGAAGCAGTGAGCATCGTGACCGGAAACCAAACTGCGAGCGCGATCAGTCCCGCTGCGGAGACAATTGCGGACGGGGAAACTACCATCGCGAGGGGGATCCATGCGGTTGCTGGAATCGGGCCGACGATCTTGAGTATCGGCATTCCCCAATATCGAACCGGAGAAGACCAACCGATACATATACCGCTAATCAGACCAACGAGCACACCAACGGTGTAGCCACTGAGAAGCAACGCGAGGGAGTGCCAGGTGCTATCCAGCAAAAGCGCGCGATCACTAATTAGACTGCGCAGGACCGCTGCTGGGCCGGGAAAATACGGCATCGGGAGCAGTAATGCCCCGTAAAGCGGTTTGTACCAAGACAGCCTTAAAAATGGACCACCGAGAGCGAATGCCCAAACGCAAAACGCCAACGTTGATACTAACAACTGAACTGGTTTTCGCACCTCGGAAATTTTCGACAAATATACCGGCGTCGCGAGGCACCCAAATCCGAGCACAAGCCAACCAGGCCACATCTCAATTGCAGAACGGCAAATCAGATCGAGAGACAAATACGTCGCGATTACCTCGGACGGTATGTACTTCACCAGCCGATCCAAATACGCATCGGGACTTACAGCTCTTTTTGAGGGTGGGGAACTCTTGATAGGCGCCAAACCGAGTGCAATCGCAGTCTCAACTTCGTCCCCAGCAACTTCGAGCCTCTCGAGTCCCTCTGAGGATTCTTTTTCGACGTCTGCTTTCGTGATGATTGTTCGTCCCATTCAATCAATGTTCAGTTTAGTACGTGTGATGGATCGAGTCCGATCAAGCAAAATTTTAGCTTTGGCGGCTTGGGTTTGTTCGTTAGGCCGCCGCGCTGTCGCCGCCGCGCAAGCTCATGCCCATGACGCGAAAGATGCGGTCGCGTTTCTCCAGATAGCCGGGCGAATCAAGGTGGCGTGGTAGACGATCTTGATAGGCACGCCTTGTTCGCGCAGCGCCATCGCCATTGGAGCAAGAATGAATGTCGCCGGCGTGTACCCGGACAGATACGCCTCCTTCAGTTCCGGCCAGCCATTGAATCGCACCGGGTCGAAGATGCTCTCGCCGGTCATCTGCTTGTTAATGAAATCGGTAACCGGGCAGGTGAGATGACACGTTACCGGCAAGAAACCGATCCGGAATTTTTTTTGGCCAACGCCGAAGTGCTTTGGATCAAAAAGATGCAGATTAAGCCAGGCGTGAATCAGCGTGACGGCAACCAGCCACGCGATGGCAATAATGATCAGAATTTTCCGGAGTGACATGGAGGCTGCTTCAGTAATGAAAGAATGCCGCGCGGGCAACTGCAAAAGGCTTGCTAAGATCGACAAAAAGAAGGTTCCATTTCGGCGGGCTTCCTAATAGCATAGTATCCTATGGCTCCCCTGAACAATGGATCGCGCCATCCACTTTATCGTCATCTGGCCATTTCGCTTGGCATCATTGTCGCGCTCATAACCGCCAAGACGATCTTTGAAGAAATTTCCTGGGTAAAATGGCTGGAAGAAAAAACGTATGACGTGATCCAAAAACATCACGTGGCCGGTGGCACCACGGAGAGTCCGGATGTGCTCGTCATTGATATTGGTGAGATCAAACCGGAACCTGTCGAACGGGATGGTCGCATCGATATGGTGACGCCGCGTGCGCCAATCAAAGACCTAATACAGATTTTTGCAGACCTGGGCGCCCGTTCCATCGGAGTGGACGTCGATTTTTCACCCGAGAACGGGCAATTTGTGCATCCAAAAGATCGCGAGTTTTTTGATGAATATCTAGAGCTTTCCGACAGGACAACCGTGCCTGTCTTCCTCGGAGTTTACCGCACTTTTCGGCAGCCCTATAAATGGTTGGGAGACGACAGGTATATACGCCTGGCCGCTTTAATCGCCATCCGCGAAGTGGTGGAACACGATCAAATTCCTCATTGGATCAGGACCAAGAACGGATTCCTTCTGCGCAGCATGAGCGCGGCCCTCGCTGGCGTGGATGTGAATACGCGTGGGGAGCAAGATTTCTCGCAGCGTTGGCTCGTGCACTCGACATCAATCGTAAAATCGGAGCCAAACCTGGAATCAGAAGAATCCACCATTGATTACTCCTATCTCAAACGCATTACACAAGATGTTTTACCGGTCCTCGATGCAGTCTCGTACGGCAAGATGAAAGCAAAAATCAAGGGCCGCATGATCCTTTTGGGAGACACGAATCCGGCGAAAGGCGATCGCTTCCCAACACGGGTCGGCGAGATTCCGGGCGTTTTTGTGCTCGCCGCAGGTGCAAATACCATCGCCACGCTACCGCTCAATCGCCTGAGACCTCTCGGCCGAATCGGCATGGATCTCATGCTAGCTTTGATCATATTCGGTCTAGTCGAGTTCAGTTCAGGGTTTTCCCGCTGGATCAAAGGATCGCAAACGCACGCGAGCTACGGTCTGAATATCGTTTTGACTTTCGTGGCAATTATTCTGGTGACCGTAGTAAGCGTGTTCCTCGTGCGCTGGACGCGACTATTATGGACCGACTTCGTCCTTGTCTGCGTCGTTCTTCTCATTCAGCTCGGTATCGACATTGTTATGAACCGTAACGAGCGCAAAGCAGGCTAATTCATATGAATATAACCCACTATAAGCATCTGAAGACACTAATCCTTCCGATCGGCTGGA
>WNGG01017165.1_pt1 | contig 18719 bp, 21 predicted proteins | sample 5400661 | NCBI WGS metagenome assembly WNGG01 (sample SAMN13153372, study PRJNA577476) | soil metagenome | isolation source: 100 cm soil or saprolite under Garry oak tree replicate 1 | place: USA:California | collected 2016-06-15
CGCCGGATGAACAGCATGGCGCAGGGTGGGCTGCCCATCGACGTGGCCGAGACGGTGGCCTTCTTCGCGGGTCCCGGCTCGGCCGGGGTGACCGGGAACGTGCTGCGGGTCTGCGGCCAGTCGCTGATCGGCGCGTGACATGCCAAGGGTGGTGGAGCTACCGGGACCGCCGACTCTCGGCGCCCTGTATCGCCGCGCGCTCCTGAGCCGGCATTCGAACAACGACCTCCCCGATACCACCCTCGTGCTCCGGGACGTCCGCATCGACCGGGACCGGCTGGCCCGGTACGCGAAGGTGTGCGGGTACCGGCTGTCCGACACGCTCCCGCCGACGTACCCGCACGTCCTGGCGTTCCCATTGACGCTCGCCGTGATGGCCGGGCGGGACTTCCCGTTCCCCGTCGTCGGGCTGGTGCACGTCGCGAACCTGATCGAGGTGTCTCGCCCGGTCGGCGCGGACGAGCGGTTGGAGCTGACGGTACGGGCTGCGGACCTGCGCGACCACCCGCGCGGGCGCAGCTTCGACATCCGGGCCACCGCCTCGGTCGGTGACGAGGTCGTGTGGCGCGGAGTCTCCACCTACCTGCGCAAGGAGCGCCGCGGCGAACGTCGCGCGGCGCCGCCGCCACAGGACCAGGGGCCGGCGGATGACAAACCCGGCGTGCTCTGGCGGATCGGCCGCGACGCCGGTACCGCCTACGCCCGCGTCTCCGGCGACCGCAACCCGATCCACACCTCCCGGCTCGCCGCCCGGGCGTTCGGCTATCCCGGCCCGATCGCGCACGGCATGTACGCCGCGGCCCGGTGCCTGGTCGCACTCGAGGGCCGGCTGCCCGGGGCGTACACCGTCGAGGTCACCTTCCGGCGCGCGATCGTGCTGCCCGCGCGCGTGTACTTCGCCGGTACCCCCGACGGGACGCACTGGACGGTGACGGACGCGCGGACCGGCGCCACCCATCTGACCGGGGAGGTCAGCCCGGGGTGACCGGAGGGTGCCAGGAGGCGCCACGCAGCAGCTCCCCCGCGCCGAGCCAGACGAAGTTCATCAACCGGGTCGCGGTCACGTCCGGCGGCTCGCTCGGGTGGTCCACCACCCAGTCGGCCAGCGACTCCCCCGCGCCGACCAGCGCGTACGCCATCGGGGTCACCTCGGCGGGCCGGGGCTGCCGGCCGCCGGCGGCGATCACCCGGGCGAGCAGCCCGGCCACCACCTCGACCATCCGGGCCCGCATCCCGGCCAGCTCGGCGGCGAACCGCTCCTGGCCGCGGGCCTGCCGGTACAGCACGGACCAGCCGTCGCGGTGGTCGCCGACGAAGGTGAAGAAGGCCCGCAGGCCGCGCCAGAGCTGCTCATCCGGGGGTACCTGCGACGCCGTGGCCGCGACGATCGCCTCCATCAGCCGGGTACCTTCCCGGTGCACGCAGGCGATGAACAGCTCCTCCTTGGTACCCAGGTAGGCGTACACCATCGGCTTGGAGATGCCGGCCCGCTCGGCGATCTCGTCCATCGACGCGGCGTGGTACCCGGCCGTCGAGAACACGCACACCGCCGCGTCCAGCATCTGCTGTACGCGCACGGACCTGGGAAGGCGGGGCACCTTGCGAGCGTACCTACTCGCACGTAAGGTTACGCACAAGTAGGTATCTTGCGTGGGAAGGGACTCCCATGGCCCAGTTCGACCCGGCGAACTTCTCGTCGGTGGACCCGCAGCAGTTCCACCAGCTCGTGAAGAGCACGCCGGCGGACCAGATCAAGTCCGCCCTGCAGGGCGAGCACCGCGGCGCGATCCTCGACGAGATCTTCGGCCGGATGCCCGAGACCTTCCGTCCGGACCGCGCCGGCAACACCAACGCGGTCATCCACTGGAACGTCGCGGACCGGCCGGACGGCGGCGTCGACACCTACGAGCTGGTCATCGCCGACGGCACCTGCAAGCTGTCGCCCAAGCCCGAGAACGACCCGAAGGTGGCGCTGACGCTCGGCGCGGTCGAGTTCGTCAAGATCGTTTCTGGCAACGGGAACCCGGTGATGATGTTCATGACCGGCAAGCTGAAGGCCAAGGGCGACCTCGGCCTGGCGGCCAACATCGCGAACCTCTTCGACATCCCGAAAGGCTGAGGGAGTGAGCGGGAGTGGCGCGGCGTCGTCTGGATCGACGAGCGCCGCCTGGCTGATCCAGCCCAAGTGCTGGCTCACGACGAGCGCCGCCTGGCTGATCCAGCCCAAGTGCTGGCTCACGACGAGCGCCGCCTGGCTGATCCAGCCCAAGTGCTGGCTCACGACGAGCGTGGCGAGGAGGGAAGGCGGCGCGTCTGAGCGTCGCGAAGCGAGCGGACGGGGCGATTACTGAGGTGGCCGAGTTCTCGCTGGACCTGACCGACGAGCAGCGCGAGCTGCGCGACTGGGTGCACGGCTTCGCCGTAGAGGCCGTGCGCCCGGCCGCCGCCGAGTGGGACGCCCGCGAGGAGACGCCCTGGCCGCTGATCCAGGAGGCGGCGAAGATCGGCCTGTACGGGTTCGAGTTCCTCGCCACCTGCTGGGCCGACCCGACCGGCCTGTCCCTGCCGCTGGCCAGCGAGGAGCTGTTCTGGGGCGACGCCGGGATCGCGATGTCGATCCTGGGCACCGGGCTCGCAGTCGCCGCGATCTACGGCTCGGGTACCCCGGAGCAGTTGCTGGAGTGGGTACCGCAGTGCTTCGGCGACGTGGACGAGCCACAGGTGGCGGCGTTCTGCTCGACCGAGCCTGCGGCCGGCTCCGATGTGGCGGCGATCCGCACCCGGGCGCGGTACGACGAGGCGCGCGACGAGTGGGTGCTGTCCGGGCAGAAGGCGTTTGCCACGAACGGCGGCATCGCGAGCGTGCACGTGGTCACCGCCTCGGTCGACCCTTCGCTGGGCGCCCGCGGGCAGGCCGCGTTCGTCGTTCCGCCGGGGACGCCGGGCCTCGCCGCCTGCCCCAAGCTGCGCAAGCTGGGGCTGCGTGCCTCGCACACCGCCGACGTGTTCCTCGACGAGGTCCGGGTACCCGGGCGGTGCCTGCTCGGCGGGCGGGAGGCGCTGTCCGAGCGGCTGGCCCGCGCGCGGGCGGGCGGGTCGGCGCAGGGTCAGGCTGCGCTGCGCACGTTCGAGCTGACCCGGCCGACCGTCGGCGCGCAGGCGCTGGGCATCGCCCGGGCGGCGTACGAGTACGCGCTGGCGTACGCCAAGGAGCGGGTGCAGTTCGGCAAGCCGATCGTCGAGCACCAGGCGGTGGCGTTCGCGCTGGCCGACATGCGCACCGAGATCGACGCGGCCCGACTGCTCGTCTGGCGGGCGGCGTGGATGGGACGCAACAACCGGACGTTCGCGGCCGGCGAGGGCTCGATGAGCAAGCTCAAGGCCGGCGAGGTGGCCGTCGCGGTTACCGAGAAGGCGGTGCAGATCCTCGGCGGCGCCGGGTACCTGCGGGTGCACCCGGTCGAGCGCTGGTACCGCGACGCCAAGATCTACACGATCTTCGAAGGTACCTCCGAGATCCAGCGGCTGGTCGTCGCCCGCGCGATCTCCGGCGCGCGGCTGCGCTGACGGCGGTGCGGCCGGCCCCGGGCCGGGCCGGGAGGTTGCCCGCGTCAACGGGGAATGCGGATCCGCCCCTCGATCGCGGCGAGCGCGATGTCGGTCCGGTGCTGAGCGCCGGCCAACCGTACGCCATCGACCAGCGCGTACGCTGCATCCCGCGCGTCGGCCAGGGTCGGTCCGGTCGCGGTGCAGGCGAGCACCCGACCCCCGGAGCTGACCAGCGCGCCCTCCACGACGCGGGTACCGCAGTGCAGCACGCCGGGCCGGTCGGCACCGGTGATCGGGTCGCCGGTCCGCGGGGTACCGGGATAGCCGGCCGCGGCCACCACGACCGTGACCGCCGACCCGGGCCGCCAGCGCAGCGGCGGGTGCTCGGCCAGCCGCCCGTTCGCGGCGGCCAGCAGCAACCCGGCCAGCGGCGTCTCCAGCAGCGCCAGCACCACCTCGGTCTCCGGGTCGCCGAAGCGGCAGTTGAACTCGATGACCTTCGGCCCCTCCGCGGTGATCGCGAGCCCCACGTACAGCAGCCCGGCGAACGGCGTACCGAGCCGCCGCAGTTCTGCAAGCGTGGGCCGCACAACACCGCCGAGTACATCGTCCACAAGGGACGGTGCCGCCCACGGCAGCGGCGCATACGCCCCCATCCCGCCGGTGTTCGGCCCGGTATCCCCGTCCCCGATCCGCTTGAAGTCCTGCGCCGGTACCAACGGCACGGCAACCGTGCCATCGGTCACCACGAACAGCGAAACCTCCGGCCCCGCCAGGTACTCCTCGACAACCACCCGGCCACACGAAGCGGCATGGGCAAGAGCCGTGGTCCGCTCGGTGGTGACCACCACCCCCTTGCCAGCGGCCAGCCCGTCATCCTTCACGACGTACGGCGCTCCGAACTCATCCAGCGCCGCCGCCACCTGCCCCGCCTCGGTACACGTGCGCGACCGCCCCGTCGGTACCCCCGCCGCCGCCATCACCGACTTGGCAAAGTCCTTGGACCCCTCCAACCGCGCCGCCGCCTTCGACGGCCCAAACACCGCAATCCCCTTAGCCCGCAGCACATCCGCCACCCCAGCGACAAGCGGCACCTCCGGCCCAACAACGACCAGATCAGCACCCACCTCGACAGCAAGCGAAGCCAGCACCTCCAGGTCACCAAGATTGACCGGATGCAACTCAGCGAGCGCGCCTATCCCCGGATTCCCCGGCGCGCAATGCAGCTCAGCGACAGAAGGATCAGCGGCCAGGGCAGTAGCAAGCGCATGCTCCCGCCCACCCGACCCAAGAAGAAGAACACGCACCGCCCGATGCTATCGGCACCAGAGCGACCACCGGAGCCAAGGCGGGGGCGGCGTTCGCCGCGGAGGGATCAAGCCTGACCGCCCTCCGCGGGGAACGCCGCCCCCGCCCCAAGCGCAACCAGCGTCTCAGAGCAACGGATAACGAAGAACGTTCTCCTCACGCCCGGGCCCGACCCCGACCACGCTCACCCGAGCCCCACAAAGCTCCTCAATCCGCAGCACATACCGCTGCGCATTCAACGGCAGATCGGAAAAGGATCGAGCCTTCGCGATGTCCTCCGACCACCCCTCCAACTCCTCATAAACCGGAGCCGCGTGGTGAAACGCGGTCTGCGTCATAGGCATCTCGTCGACCCGCTGCCCGTCCACCTCATACCCCACGCAGATCGGTACCTTCGCCAGCCCCGACAGCACATCCAGCTTCGTGACCACCAGATCGGTGATCCCGTTCACCCGCACGGCGTACCGCCCGACCACCGCGTCGAACCACCCGCACCGCCGCGGCCGGCCGGTCGTGGTACCGAACTCGACGCCGACCTTCGCCAGATGCGCGCCGTTGTCGTCGAACAACTCGGTCGGGAACGGCCCCGCGCCGACCCGCGTGGTGTACGCCTTGATGACGCCGATGACCTGGGAGATCCGGGTCGGCGGGATGCCCGACCCGACGCAGGCGCCGCCGGCCGTGGGGTTGGACGACGTGACGAACGGGTACGTGCCGTGGTCCACGTCGAGCAGGGTCGCCTGAGCGCCTTCGAGGAGTACCGTCTCGCCGTTCTCCAAGGCGCGCGCGAGGATCAGCCGGGTGTCGGCGATGTACGGGCGCAGCCGCTCGGCGTACCCCAGGTACTCCTCGACCACGGCGCGCACGTCGATCGCCTTGCGGTTGTAGACCTTGGCGAGTACCTGGTTCTTCTCCCGCAGCACCATCTCCAGCTTCTTGTGCAGGATGCCGGGGTCGAGGAGGTCCTGGACGCGGATGCCGACCCGGGCCACCTTGTCGCCGTACGCGGGGCCGATGCCCCGGCCGGTGGTACCGATCCGGGCCGAGCCCAGGTACCGCTCGACGACCCGGTCAAGCGCCCGGTGGTGCGGCATGATCAGGTGCGCGTCGGCCGAGATGAGCAGCCGGTCGCAGGACACGCCCCGCTCCGCGAGCCCGTCGATCTCGGCGATCAGCACCTTCGGGTCGATGACGACCCCGTTGCCGATCACCGGGGTGCAGCCCGGGGTGAGTACGCCGGAGGGGAGCAGGTGCAGCGCGTACTTCTCGCCGTCCGGAGTGATCACGGTGTGCCCGGCGTTGTTGCCGCCCTGGTACCGGACGACGTAGCCGACCTGCCCGCCGAGCACGTCGGTAACCTTGCCCTTGCCCTCGTCGCCCCACTGGGCGCCGATCAGCACGATCGCTGGCATGTCCATCACCCCGGGGTGCCAGGCTACAAGGGTGGAGCACAGGTAAAGGCCAGGGAGGCAGGCGCGTGCGCCAGGTGGTACTGCTCTCGCTCGCGGACGGCTGTCTCGGCGCGCCCGTTCTCGCCTGCCGTGACGCATTGGTCGCGGAAGGTGCCGAGGTATCGACGGCGGTACCCGCCTCGGACGCCGAGCTGGACGAGCTGATCGCCCGGCTGGACGGTCCCGCCCGCCGGGACGGCCTGACCTGGCCGGCCGCGGACGGACCGGCTGCGGACGGGCGGGCCGGCGAAGGGCCGCCGCGGCTGGTGGTCGCGGCGGCCGCCGTCGGGCAGCTGCGGGCTGTCGTGCGCCGGATGGTGCGGCGGTACGCGCCACCGCCGTCGCGCCGTCCCGCCGACCTCGCACCCGACCGGACACTGCCCGACCTCCCCCCGATCGGGGTACTGCCCCTCTACGGGGCACGCCTGTTCGACCTGCCCGACGACCCGGCCGAGGTCGCCAAGGCGGTCGTGCACGGGACCCCCGCGAGGCTGGACCTGCTGCGTACCGATGCCGGCTCGGTGACGCTGGACGGCGCGCTGATCGGCGGTACCGCGGCCTGGTCCGCCCGCATCGAGGTGGACGACTCCGTGCTCGCCGAGCCGGGCGAGACGATCGCGGCGTGCGCGGTCGGCAACGGCGGCGGGTACGGCACGGTGGACGGGCTGCCGCTGGTACCCCGGGCGGATCCGGCCGACGGGGTACTGGACGTCGCGGTCGCGGTACCGGCCCGGACCCGGCGGTGGGGCCGCACCCGGATCGAGATCGAGGTACGCCGCGCCCGGGGCCGGGCGGTCGCCGTCCAGACGGTCGAGGACACCCCGTACCTCGACGACGGCGTGGACGGGACGCTGACCCGCAAGCGGAGTTGGTGGGTGGAGCGCGGCGCCTGGGCGGTACTCCGGCCGTAACATTGCAGGCTGTGAGCTGCCGGTAACCGGTACATGTCAGAGGGCTGGCCGTACCATCGCCGAGGGAGGTGGAGACGTGGAGCAGGTGGAGCAGGAACCGGTCTGGCCGCCGGACGAGATCGTGGCCAGTCCGCAGGGACCGCCACCGGAACGCAGCGCCTGGCCGAGTGGGCCGGTGCCGTCCGGCCAGGCGGCGCCAGCCACGCCAGAAGCGCCCGACACCTCAGCACAGCAGCCCGACACCTCAGCACAGCAGCCTGACCGTGCGGCGGAGCAGCCTGACCGTGCGGCGGAGCAGTCGACGGCAGCGCTGCACCATCCCACGGTCGCGACCCCGGCCTCGCCGTGGGCGCAGCCGCCGCAGCGGACCGAGCCGGTACCGCCGCAGCCGCCGTACCCGACTGCGCCCGCACCGGCCCACGGCATGGGGGGGATCACAGGCACCACACCAGCCACCGCCCGGCCCGCGAGCCACCCCGGCTCCACCCGGCCCGCCGCAGCAGGCCACCCGACCCGGCCCCCCGCCGCAAGCTCCGCCCACTCCACCGCCGCACGTGCCGCCACTGCCACCCGTGGCGGGGCACGCGCAGTCACATGCGTTCCCACCGCCGCCGCCGGTACCCACGGCGACGCAACCGGAGCAATGGCATCACGACCCGTCGATCCCGACGGCGGATGAGTTCGCCCGGCGCCGGGCCACCCGGCCTGCCGACCCGGTCGCCATGACCGGCGTGCGCGGCGCCGTCCGCAAGGCCACGTTCGGCCTGGCCAATGTGCCGCCCAGCCAGCACGAGCGGGAGATGACGCAGGACATCGAGATGGTCCGGCGCAACTTCGGCGGCCTGCGGCAGGTGACCGTGGTCAACCCGAAGGGCGGGGCTGGCAAGACCGTCGCATGCCTGCTGCTCGCGATGACCTTCGGGCAGAAGCGCGGCGGGTACGTCCTGGCCTGGGACAACAACGAGACCCAGGGCACCCTGGGAATGCGCGCCCAGCAGGACTTCCATTCCCGTACCGTGCGCGATCTGCTGCGCGACCTCGAGCACTTCCGGGGGACGCGGGGTCGGGTGGGCGACCTGTCGCAGTACGTGCGCGCGCAGGCCGAGGGCATGTTCGACGTGCTGGCCAGCGACGAGTCGGCGACCGCCGGCGAGATGCTGACCTCGGCCGCGTTCGCCGACATCCGCGAGGTGGTCAGCCGGTTCTACAAGTTGATCTTCGTGGACACCGGTAACAACGTACGCGCGGCGAACTGGCAGGCCGCGATCGACGCGACCGATCAGCTTGTGGTCACCATGTCCGCCCGTAACGACTCCGCGGAGACCGCCGCCCGGATGCTCGACCACCTGGAGCAGTCCGGCCGGCACCGGCTGGTCCGCCAGGCGGTGACCGTCGTCTCGATGCCGCCCAGCCGCAAGGACATCGACCTGCCGGCGATCCAGCGCCACTTCGCCGCGCGTACCAGGGCGGTGCTGCTCGCCCCTTACGAGCGCCTGATCGACTCGGGCGAGCCGATCAGGTACGGCATGCTCACGTCGGCGAGCCGCGAAGCGTGGCTGCGGGTAGCGGCGGCGGTCGCCGAGGGGCTTTAGCCGGTCAGCGCGTCGGCCGCGGACGGATCGCAGTCGCGCAGGAACTGGGCGCAGCGGGCCGCCTCGTCGTCCTCACCGATCGCGTCCGCCGCCTTGCCCAGCAGGTGCAGGGAGCGCAGGAAGCCCCGGTTCGGCTTGTGCGACCACGGTACCGGTCCGGAGCCGCGCCACCCCGCCTTCCGTAGCTGGTCCAGGCCCCGGTGGTACCCGGTACGCGCGTACGCGTACGCGGCCACCGGATCACCGGCGTCCAGCGCCCGGCGGGCCAGCGAGGCCCACGCCGCGCTGGAGGCGGGGAAGCGGGCCGCCACGTCGGCCTCGTGGCCGGGGGACACGACGGCGAGCGCGGCGGCGGCGGGCTCGTCCGTCGGCAGCAGCGTGGCCGGCGGTTCGGGTAGCAGGTTGCGCATGCCGCTCATTCAACCGCGCCGTTCAGCACCTCCGTTACCCAAATGGCTGAGTCGTTGCTCACGCGACCGGGGGTGTTTGACTGCGCGTTACCGGAGTACAAATGAAAGTCCGGAGCCTCCCCAGGACCCGGTAAGGAGAGCCCGGTGGCTGCCGCCGCCGGGCTCTCGTCTGTACAGGTTCCAGAAACCAGTCCGGCCGCGTACCGGATGGCGCCCAGCAGGTGCGCCCGGTACGCCGGTTCGGCGTACGACTCCACGGTGTGCCCGAGGCCGGTGTAGAACGCCCGGCCGGCGCCGACCGGATGGCACCACGCGATCGGGTGGTCGGCGTCCATCGAGCCACCCTGGTACGTGGACTCGTCGAGCCTCAGCAGCACGTGCACGTGCGGCCGCGGATTGATCCGGAAGTTGTACCACTCGTCAGCGCGCGACCAGGTCGCTCCCAGGTGTGCGGTCGACGGGTGGCGATGGTCCTCGACCACGATGCGGGCCGGCTGTACCGCCGGATGGGACCGGAACCAGGCGCCGACCAACTCGCCGTAGAACGGCCAGTCGTACTCGGTGTCAGCAGCCGCATGGACGCCGACGTACCCGCCGCCACCGCGCACGTACCCCTCGAACGCCTGCTGCTGCGCCGGGTCCAGCACATCGCCGGTGGTGTTGAGGAAGACGACCACCCGGTACCGGCGCAGGTTCTCCGGCTGGAACGCGCCGGGGTCTTCCGTGGCATCGACGGAGAAGCCGCCGAGGTTCCGGATCGCCGCGATCCCGGCGGGGATGGAGTCGTGCCGGAAGCCGGTGGTACGGCTGAAGACCAGTACCCGGACCAGTGGCTGGGACGGCGACGCCGACGGCACCGGTGCGGCCGCCGGCCCGCCGCACGCGGCGAGCAGGCACAGCCCGATCAAGCCGAGGATCGGCCGCACGATCCGATGGTGCACGATGTCAGCGTGCCGACGCCACCACCGCTCGACGTGATCGAGCCCCATGACGGCTCGCCCACCGAGATCGAGTCCCGGGCCGAGCTGGACCGGCACCTGGCCGCCGGCAGCCTCGCCGGGCTGACCGTGCAGGGCCTGGCCCTGGACACCGACCCGCCGGACCTGTCGGCCGTCGACGTGACCGGAGCGCTGTTCGTCGGTTGCCGGCTCCCCTCGGCGGAGCTGGCCGCCGAGCTGGTCCGGCGCGGTGCCCACGTCATCCCCCGGTTCGTCGAGGTGCCGTACCCGACGATGCCGTCCCGCCTCTACACCGCCGAGGATCTGGCCGAGGGGTTCGCCGCGGGCGGCTTCGCCGGCATGTACGACACCGTGGTGTACCGGCACTTCACCGCGCACGGCGGGGCAATTCCCGAGATCCGTGAGGCGCTCGCCCAGCGGCTGCACGACAGCGGCATCGACAACGCGCTGGCCGACGAGACCGCCGCCTGGCTCGGCAAGCACGGCCCGGCGTCGATCGTCGGCGTGATGGGCGGCCACGCCGAACTGCGCGGCTCGGTCGCGTACCGGCTGGCCGCCACCCTCGGCTGGCAGCTCGCCCGCAGCGGCCGGCTGGTCGTCACCGGCGGCGGCCCGGGGGTGATGGAGGCCGCCAACCTCGGCGCGTACATGGCCGCGCAGCCTGTCGGAGCGGCCTCCGGCCAGCGCTCGTCAGCCGCCGACGGCCTGGACACCTTGACCGCCTCGATCGACCTCCTGGCGACCGCCCCGGACTTCCACGACCACGACCCCTACACGGCGGCGGCCCTTCAGGTCCGCGCCAAGTACCCGCGCGACAGGGCCGGCGGCCTGTCGATCCCCACCTGGCTGTACGGGCACGAGCCGGCCAACCTGTTCGCCGGCCGGATCGCCAAGTACTTCTCCAACGCCATCCGCGAGGACACGATCCTGCGCCTGGCCCGCGGCGGCGTGGTGTTCGCCGCCGGCCGGGCCGGAACCGTGCAGGAGGTGTTCCAGGCCGCCACCAAGACCTTCTACCTGACCGACGGCGGCAGCGGCCCGTACGTCTTCCTGGACGCCACGTTCTGGGGTGACGCGGTGCCCGGCCTGCTGCGCAACCTGCTGGCCGCGACGCCCTCCGGGGACCAGTCCGGCCTCGTCCACGTCACCGACGACGTGGACGAGGCGGTGCGGCTACTTACCCAGGGCGGTACCGGCTGAGCGCAGGTCCTCGCACGCCTGCCGTATCCGGGTCGCCATGCCGGTCTCGGCGAGCTTGCCCCAGGTACGCGGGTCGTACGCCTTCTTGTTGCCGACCTCGCCGTCGACCTTGAGCACGCCGTCGTAGTTGGTGAACATGTGCCCCGCGGTCGGCCGGGTGAACGCGTACTGCGTGTCGGTGTCCACGTTCATCTTCACCACGCCGTAGTCCAGCGCCTCCCGGATCTCCGAGAGCAGCGAGCCGGACCCGCCGTGGAAGACCAGGTCCAGCGGCTTCTCCTTGCCGTACTTGGCGCCGACCGCGTCCTGGATGTGCTTGAGGATGTCCGGACGCAGCTTGACGTTGCCGGGCTTGTATACGCCGTGGACGTTGGCGAACGTCAGCGCGGCGAGGTACCGGACCTTCTCGCCCAGCCCGAGCGCCTGGGCCAGAGCCAGCCCGTCCTCCGGCGTCGAGTACAGCTTCTCGTTCATCTCGCCCACGACGCCGTCCTCCTCGCCGCCGACGACGCCAACCTCGACCTCGAGCATCACGTGCGCGTCGGCGCACTCGGCGAGCAGTTCCTCCGCGACGCGCAGGTTCTCGTCCAGGGGTACCGCGGACCCGTCCCACATGTGCGAAGCGCGACGGCTCCGGTGACCATGTCCTTGACGGTCGGCCCGGACAGGTACTCCGCGCCGCCGGTGGAGACCTGGACGATGCCGTCGCTCTCCGCCTCCGCGAACCCGCGGATGGCCGCGTTGAGGGTCTGGGACGAGGTGACGTTGATCGCCGGATAGGCGAACGCGCCGGCCTTGGCACGGTCGATCATCTCGGCGTATACCTCGGGAGAAGCGATAGGCATCGGGCGCTCCTTTGCAGGTGTCTGTTCCGCCACCCCGGAGTATCCCGCACCCGGTAACGTGGAGCGCAAAGGGGGCGACGATGACCGATCCTGAGTTCTCTGATCGTGGCGCGAGCCTCGACCCGGCCGAGCGGGACATCGAGGCACCCGACGCTGATGCGCTGGAGCAGCGGATCCCCGCCGATCCCGCGGAGGCGGCGGAGGAACAGCCGCCGCAACCCAGCCGCAGCCTGGAGGTCAACGACTGGGACGCCCTGGAGCAGGCCCAGGTCGTCGACCTCGACGACGAGTACTGAGACGACCGCTACTGGCGCGTCACCGCATACGGGTGCGCGGCGACCCACGCGGCGAGGTCGTCGTGCGCCAGCGCGGTCATCAGGCCGGTTTCCGCCGCCGTGACGGGCTTGAACAGCGCCGCGAGGAACTGGCGGACGTGCCGCTGCCGCAGGTAGTCAACCGCCTCCCAGCCGGTCAGATGCTGGTACCCCACGGGGTAGACCTTCGGCGTGACACCGGGCACGACGTGCGGCGCTCCGGTCGCGTCGATCCGGTACGGCGCCTGGAACCGGCCGCCCTTGCTCGGCCGGCCAGCCTTGATCGTTCTCGCCTCGGTGATGGTCGATGCCCGTCCGGCTTATCTGTTGCGCCGTAAGCACATCAGCCCAGGACATCGACACTGTTCATGCCTACTCCAAATGGGATCTTGACTCCAACCGGCGAAACCGACGCACGCCCTACCTCCGTCGGTGAGCGGCGCGAGCAGACGGATATCGCAGTGATCAGGGCGCTCTCCGACCGATCAAGGGATCCGAAGACCCGAGGAGTTGGGCCGAATCCCCTGTGCGGAAATCCGCGTTAGTGGCAAGGACGGCGGCCACCCTCGTCCAGACCGGACATGAGTGCAGCCGTGGATCATCTCGCGGCGCGGGTAGCGCGGATTGCCCTTCGTAGAGCTACCTCAACCTCGGCCGGTAGATCCTCGTCCGGGGACCAGTGTCCCTGCGCCAGTGCCCAACGACGGATCGCGTCGACCCGGTCGACCTCGGGCAGTGGGTCGCGCCCGGCCTCCGCGACCGCGAGAGCCCTTGCCGCTGCATGCTTCCAGGCTGCGATCACATCTGCCCGCCTGCTGACCCCGTTGCGCTGCCAGTCGTCGAGGCGCTGCTGCGCGTCGGCAACAGCGGCGGTCGTCGCTGCGAGGTTGCTGGCGAAGTAGCGGTCCAGCTCGTCCCGAGCGATGTCGGCATCATCCATGACCCGCAGGCTACCGGGCGCTCTGGATTCCAGCGCGCTACGGTACCGGCGTGGACGGCACCGTCGCCCGCCAGTGATCGCGAGCGTGGCCGAACATTGCGACCCCGACGAGAGAGAACAGACTTGATCGAGATGACTTTCCGCGAAAGTCTCCGCGCGGACGTGGAAACGTTGTGGAAGTACCACGACATGCGGCACGAACCGCGTCCGTGCGATGTCGGTATTGGGCTCGGTAGCCATGACCTCGGTGTCGCGGTCGTCGCTGTCGACCTGTTCCACCAAGGCATGTTTCCGCTCATCGTATTCACTGGCGCCAACGCGCCGACCACGTTGGACCGCTTTCCGCGTGGGGAGGCGATCCACTATCGGGAGTACGTCATTGACCACGGCGTCCCGGCCGATGCTGTACTGATCGAGACTGAGGCGACGAACACCGCCGAGAACCTGACCTTGACCCGTCACCTGCTCGCCGAGCATGGCGTCAAGCCGCGCTCGGTGCTGCTGATGTCGCGCCCGTACCAGCAACGGCGCGCGTTTGCCACCTGCAAGAAGGTATGGCCCGAGGTCGACGTACGGTGTGCCTCCCGACCGCTGTCCCTTGACGATTACGTGGTGAGCATTGGCGACGTGAAGCGGGTTATTGACATGCTGGTCGGAGACACCCAACGCATCGAGGAATACGCCAGACGCGGATACGCGATTCCTCAAGAAGTGCCGCCGAGTGTCCGGGCAGCCTACGACCGCTTGGTTGAAGCTGGATTCACGAGCCGGCTCTTGTAGACGGGCGTTCTACCACTTGGGCAACCCTGAGCCGACACCCATGCGACCGCTCAGTTCCATGGCCAACCGTGGCGGACGGGGGCGGGCCAGGACCTCGCGGACGATCATTCGCGACAGCCGGTGGTAACGCACCTGGTCCGGTCCGACCTGTTCGGCATCAAGTAGTGCGGTCAGAGCGTCGTCGATCCGATTCCAGCGGGCGAATGCGCGTGAGGTTTCGATGGCGTGGCGCACCCGGCGCTCGACCGGTAGCGCGGACGTGTCCAGCGATGGGCCGATCTCGATAGCTCGCTGCACATCGCCGAACTCCATCGCCACGCACACTTGATGGATCTTGACGTTGGTCGGCCCAAACGCCGTCCAGATGTAGTTGCCGTCCCCGCCAAGACGCGCAGCGGACGCCTCGGCCTCGTTGATGTGGGTATCGGCGGACACCCGATCGTCATCCCGCGCGGCGGCAAGCGCGCACACGAGATGCAGGCTGCCGTAGACGGAGAGCAACTGCGGGGTGGGCTTGATAAGGCGTGGTTCGAGAAACTGCGCCGTGGTCGACGCCAGCCTCCGGGCCTGCCCGTACTCACCGATGGACAGGAGCGCGTGCGCGGCGGCCCGACCCAGCGAACCGATCACCACATGGTCGTTGCTGGCGTTCGCTGCCGCGAGTCCCCGGCTAGCGGCAATCCATGCAAGATCAGCTTCACCCAGCTTAGTCAAGAACAGCGTGGCGACCTGGTGAACATAGGCGGTGAGGGCCTGCGCACGCTTACCGTCCGTGCCGTCATAGGCGCGGCTCGCGGTGTGGCAGTCATGAATGAGGTACGGCAACCTGCGGGCAAGCGCGCCGTACTGCGACCGCTGATAGGTGTCCCATAAGTCGGCCACGTCCCGCTCCAGGTCACCCAACGGCGGCGGGTCGTCCTCCCCGACAGTCACGACGGCCGGCGTCAAGTGCCGGTAGTCGTGGAGGGCCGCACGCAAGGCGGGAATGGTCTGTCGCCCGGACTCTTCCGACCAGTCGAACAGACTAGGCTCGCCAATGAGGTCACCCAACGAGACATCGAGCGTCTTGGCTACGGCTCGAATGACGGAAAGGCGGTCCAGCTCGGCCCGATTCGTCTCCACCTTGCGCAACCATTCGGCGGTCTTGCCGACGAGTCCGGCTAATACCTCTTGGGACAGGCCGCGACGGCGGCGATAGAAGGCCACACGCTGGCCGATGGTCATGTCGTCGGTCATCCCCCGCACACGATCACCATGCCTGCTGACCTCCAGCGGACCCGGTACAGGGATTACCGGTTCCTGCCCCGACACAACCCTACCTTGGGTTGCCAGCGGTTCACCTGTGGCTGTCGATGCCCCAACCAGGCGTAACCCGCAGACCGACAGTACCGGGCGGCGCGCCGTCCACGGCAACGGGAGAAACGGCATGAGCTACGCCATACCAATCATTCTGGCGATGCTGCTCGGCTTCCTCGCGGGTCTGCTGTCCTTCAAGGTCAAGAACCGGTGGTGCCCGATCTGTGGGGCCGTCAAGGTCTGTCCGACATGCGCGGGATGGACGAAGCCTGCCGGGCGGCCCCCATCCCAGGGGCGGGCGTTGCCGGTACCCGACCAGGCGAGCCCCAACGCTGGCCGGACGGCAAGGGCTGCGACGAGCCGAGAAAGGCAAGCGGCGACATGACTGCGACGACGTACTACGCGATGACCGCCGACGACCAGTTGGCCGAGGCACAGCGGACCCTCGATACGCACATCACCTCCAGCGCAACTGGCCGCTGTCTGGCCTGCGGAACGCTCGGCCCGTGCTGGCGGCGCGAAACTGCCGTGTCGATCTTTTCGCGGACGCTTCGGCTTCCGCGCCGCCATCCTGGCGCGACCCGGCCGGAACTCGTCGGCGCCCGTCGCGTTGGTGCGGGCGCGCTGGGCTGAGCCATGACCGACGAGCGGTCACGGGTATCGGACCGGGCCGGGACAGCCGCGCGGCGCTGCGGACTGCGCGGAGGTCACCGGACCGTCGATGGAACGGGACGGGAGGTTCACCGTGGACGCCAACCCGGCGCCCGATCCACGGGACCGGGTGCTCGCGTACGCGGCGGATGTGCTGCGCCACCACATCCCGGACCGGGATGGCTGGTGCCAGGGCTGCTCCGACCTGTGGGGCCGGCTGGTGTTCATCGACCAATGCACGCAAGTCCAGTGGGCTGCGGCGGTTCACGCGGCATACGGAGGGGCGCGGCGGGAGGACGGGCCAGCCGCTTCAACGGCTTGACCACGACCGGGGGCCGGGCCGTGCGGTGCTGCGGATCGCATGGACACGCTCACCGGATCACCGGGAACGGCCGGCGGCTTGGCCGGACCGATCGGAAGGGACGAGATGTGGATCTGCTGACGCGCGAATGGGATCTGATGGAGTTGCCTGGCGGGGAGATCCTGACCGTAGTAGGCACGTACCGGAGCACGCGGGCGCGCGGGCAGTTGACGTACGTGCCGGACGACGACGGCGGGTTGGAGATCTTCGGCCGGCGCTACCGCAAGACCTCGTTCGAGATCTGGGGCGAGATCCCCTACGGGAAACAGGTTCTCGCGCTGCCGGGGAGAGTCACTACCTGGTACGCGCGGCCGACATCGCGCGGCACTACCCGACCGTGCCGCTGGAACCGACCCGGCCAGAGTTGGCGGACCTGGTGGCGGCGCTGGCGGCGGCTGACGTTCCGGTGGCGGTCGGCGGGTCGCGGGCCTTGAGTGCATCCCGTTCCGAGTCCGACTACGACCTGGTGATCTACGGCAAGGACAGCATCGAACGGGCCGCGAAGGTCATCACTGGACTTGCCGGCTACGCCTCGGACGTGCACTTCGGACTGGACTTTCGTGCAAGCGAGTACCGGCACTTCACCCGCCTGTCCGCCGAGGATGTGGCGGTCCTGGTGGGTGATCGGTGGCGGCACTTCCGGCACCGGGGTCTGCCCATGAGTGTCGATGGTGCCGACCCGGATCGGGTGGCCGACCGGTGGGCGTCCGTCTCGGTGCGGGCCGAAGACCCGGGCCACCTTCGTGGGTTCGTGCTCGACGGCGCGCAGTGCTACCTGTCGCCAAAGATCATCGACGTGCGGACCGAAACCGGCACCGTGCGGGTGTTCACCTGGCTCAACCTCTACGCCGGAGCCCTGCGCACCGATGACGAAGTAGAGGTCACCCGAGCGCGCGGGCGCGGGCGTGGACGCTGTGGAGGAAGAGGCCGTACTCCTCCGCCGGATGGTCCGGCCCGCAAGCTACCGGCAAGGTGTGGAGGACCCAGGCGTGACCGGGACTCGGCCAAGTCGCTATGGTCCGCTGAGTTTTCGGGCTAGCCTGCCGCTGTGCTTGGTTGCCCTTCTACGAACGCCAGCCAGGAGGTGGACCGTGGCGTTGCAGGCCAACGTTCACCAGGGACTACACGGTGAGGGCTTCATCTGCGCGATGGCCTGCGCGGCCGGATTCACCATATCGAAGATGAACCTGGACCTTGATGGCGTTGATTGGCAGATCGCCTATCCAGGTCCAAAAGGAACCGCCAGGTCGCCGAAGATCGAGATGCAGGTGAAGAGCTGGTCCAATCCGGTCCTGGAGGAAGGTACCTTTAAGTACCGGCTTCCGGTCCAGCATTACAACCAAATTGCCGGAACAGGTTTTCAATTGCCTCGATTTCTGGCCCTGGTGGTGGTTCCTGCCGAGGCGGGCAAATACGCAGTCTGCGATTACGAGAGCATGAAGCTAGGGATGGCAGCCTACTGGCTTTCGTTGGCCGACCAGGAGGTCAAACCCCTAGGCGAAAATGACCCGAAGACCATCGCAGTCGCTGTTCCACAACGCCATTTCCTTACCGTGGATACCTTGTCGGCTCTTTTGAGTGGTGACCTGGATGGAGCGGCAAAATGATTGACGTAGAAATCACGGACCGAAGTGCGCTAGCTGCACGCTCTCCATCTGACCTCGCGATGTACCTTCGGGCACGGAACTGGGTAACCCGCCAACAAAGCGAGACCGCCGTGCAGTGGATCAAGATCGTCGACGGTGACGAGTACGAGGCTCTGCAACCGCTGGAATCGAGGCTGCGTGACTATGGCGCACGTGTCCGCGATGTGCTCCGTGTGGTAGCAGTAGTCGAGGGACGTTCGGAACTTGAAGTTCTTCAGGACATCTCCAATGAGCCATTCCGCGTAACCGTTCGTGAACGGTAGGTAGTCAATAACGCTGCTGGTCGTGACACGCCGAACCCGTTGCGGTGCAACGTAAAGACGCAGAACCACGGTATGAAGGTGGTCCTTCCGAGATCAACTTCATGGGGGTCCTGCGCCGAATGAGTGTCACATACACCGCCACGTTGAGCGTGCGCGAGGAAACCGTGCTGTTCGTCTCAAGTCGGCTGCACGCCGAACGCCTACGCCGCGGGACCCGTACGGGCACCCGCGCCCTGGGCTGCT
>WNGG01003117.1_pt1 | contig 18713 bp, 12 predicted proteins | sample 5400661 | NCBI WGS metagenome assembly WNGG01 (sample SAMN13153372, study PRJNA577476) | soil metagenome | isolation source: 100 cm soil or saprolite under Garry oak tree replicate 1 | place: USA:California | collected 2016-06-15
TCATCCGTTCCTTCGAGTACGTCGTGGCGGCTCAACTCGACGAATTCCGCCGTCTCTACGGGGCGGACCCGGACCGCCTCGACGGCCATCATCACATGCACCTCTGCGCGAACGTGCTTCTCGGGGGCCTGTTACCATCTGGAACTCTCGTCCGGCGAAACTTCTCGTTCCAGGCCGGTGAGAAAAGCCTGTGGAACCGCCTTTACCGACGATTAGTTGACGACATGCTGGCCCGGCGCCACCGCCTCGTCGACTTCTTCTTCTCGCTGGCGCCGCTCGAACCTCCGGTCCGCCTGCAACGGATCTTCTCCCTGGCTCGCGAGTTTGTCGTCGAAGTGGAGACGCATCCCGTTCACCCGGAAGAATATCGGTTCCTCACTGGAGGGGAAATTTCCCGTCGGGCTGTGGATGTCCGGATTGTGCCGCCGTCGTCCGTACCGCGGCACGGGCGCACTCGGAAAGGTGTGGATCCATGAGGAGTCCGGACACCGATTACCCAGCCATGGCAGCCAATGATGTTGAAATCAGCTTGAGGGGGAAGTGGATCAAGGTGCCGGCGTTGAATATCGATGGTAAGACCGTGGTTGTTACTGGCAGAGGGATCAAGATTGCAGCCATTCACGATGAAGACTGGATTGAAGGGGAACTTCAAGATCTTGAATCGTGCATCAGCGGGTTGAAGGAGCACAACTCCAAAAGCTTAAGAGCCGACATCTTCGATTTCACGCAGACACTTCCCGGCATTACGCCAAGGTATTCTTATCACATGACGCCAAGGAATTCTTATCACATGGAATGGGAGAGCGTTGCCGCAATTCGTTTAACCAGCTATGAAGAATGGTGGAGAAAGGGAATATCCGGATATGCGCGAAAGGATGTCAGAAGGTCCACAAAGCGGGGCGTAATCATTAGAGTAACAGAAATTAATGATGATTTCGTGAGGGGCATAGTTGAGATCTACAACGAGTCGCCGATAAGACAAGGGAAAGCCTTTTGGCACTATGGGAAGGACTTTGACACTGCAAAGCGAGAAAACTCAACGTTTCTGGAGAGAAGCACCTTTATAGGCGCGTACTACAAGGATGAGTTAATCGGTTTCATGAAGATCGTTTATGTAGGCAAAGTTGCTGCGATGATGCAGTTTCTTTCGAAGATTGGACATTATGATAAGAGGACGTCCAATGCTTTAATTGCGAAAGCAGTTGAGCATTGCGCAAAGAAGGGAATGTTATATTTAACGTATGGCAAGTATAGGGACCGGGAAAAAGGAGTGAGCTCGTTAGCTAGATTCAAGCACCGAATGGGTTTTGCAGAGGTACTAGTTGAGAAAATCCATGTTCCTTTGACAGCAAAGGGCAGGTTATGTTTGGCGCTGTGGCTGCATCGCGATCTGGGGGCAATACTGCCTGAATGGCTAATAGATCTCCTCTACAGCCTTCGGACGATGTGGTCTCGCTGGCGTATTCGCGCGATCCGGCGCAGTGCAGGTGAACTGTACCTTTACAACCAGGGTCGCCCCCGGAAAGAGGGAGATACCTGAAGGTTTACGGAAGGCTTCGACGAACGCTTTGAGTGCCCAAGCGATTCTGTCTTGCGCTGAACGGGAAATCCCCTGCCTAGTGTACTCGAAGTTCAGTTTCGGGAAAAAACGGCGAGACCGCCCGGACGACTTCAAGCACCATAATGGGTCTCAGCGGATCGAGTTGCCTCGGTACCTACTTCCTCATGACCCTGGCACCGATCGACCCGGTCAGACGTCTGGAGCGGATCTTCTCCCTGGCTCACGAGTTCGTCGTCGAAGTGGAGACGCATCCCGTTCACCCGGAAGAATATCGGTTCCTCACTGGAGGGGAAATTTCCCGTCGGGCTGTGGATGTCCGGATTGTGCCGCCGTCGTCCGTGCCCCGGCGCGGACGCCCCTGGAAGGGAGGTGATCCATGAAGGTTTGCGGCAAGGAAATCCAGGTCCAGGGAAGGCTGATTCGGATCGCCCGCCTCGCGGCGGACAGGTACGAGTTCCTAGAGGATCCCGAGCCAGTGCTCGACGGCCTGCGGAAATCCGGAATCCGGATCGACCTCTTCACGTTTATGCAGAAATTACCTGAAACCTCGCCGAAATATCGTTACCCGATGGTGAGGGACAACTTTGCCGCTCTGCCCGTATCCACCTTCGACGACTGGTGGACGAAACAAATCGACTTCAAGGTCCGGAACAAGGTCCGGAAATCGGAGAAGAACGGGGTGTCGGTCAGGGAAGTGCATTTCGACGACGCCCTCGTTCAGGGGATCTCTGCCATATACAACGAGTCCCCGATCCGCCAGGGAAAGCCGTTCTGGCACTACGGGAAGGATCTTGAGACCGTTCGAAGAGAAAACGCAACCTTCCTCGACCGAAGTGTTTTCCTAGGTGCGTTTCTCGGGGAGAGCATGATTGGTTTCGCCAAGCTGGTAAGCGACGAAGCTCAAGTGCAGGCTGGCCTGATGCAGATCCTCTCCATGATCCAGCACCGAGACAAGGCTCCGACGAATGCGCTGATCGCCCAAGCGGTCCGGTCCTGCGGCGCACGGGGAATCCCTTACCTCGTGTATTCAAAGTTCACCTACGGGAAGAAGCAGCGGGACAGCCTCAGTGACTTCAAGCAATATAACGGATTTCAGCGGATCGAGGTGCCTCGGTACTACGTTCCTCTGACCCTCGCAGGCCGGGTGACACTCGTTCTGGGGCTGCACCACAGGCTCGCTGACCACATTCCGGAACCGGTGCTCATCCAGCTCAGGAAACTTCGGAGCCTGTGGCACCACCGCAGGTTGCAGGTCGCGAGGGACACTCGCTAACGCGTGCCATGCCTGGAATCGTCGGTCTTCTGACAAGGATGCCGCGCAAACGGGCGGAGCTAGAGCTTCTACGGATGGTCGAGGCCCTTCGCCACGAGAACTTCTACGGGACAGGTATGTGGGTGGACGAGTCGCTGGGGGTGTACGTCGGCTGGATCGTGCGGAAGGATTCCTTCTCCGACGGAATGCCGCTCTGGAACGAACGGAGGGACGTCGTTCTCGTCTTTTCCGGGGAGGAGTTCCCCGAGCCGGGGACGGCTCGCCGCCTCAAGGAGCGCGGACACGGGTTCGACATGGCGGGGCCCTCCTATCTGGTCCACCTCTACGAGGAGGACCACTCTTTTCCAGCGGGATTGAACGGAAGGTTCCACGGACTCCTGACGGACCGGACCCGCGGAACGACGACGCTCTTCAACGACCGGTATGGGATGCACCGGCTCTACTACCACGAGTCGAAGGAGGCCTTCTATTTCGCCGCCGAAGCCAAGGCGATCCTTGCGGTGTGTCCCGAGCTCCGGAGGGCGGATCCCCAAGGGTTGGGGGAGTTCGTCGCCTGCGGCTGCGTGCTGAATGACCGGACGCTCTTCGAGGGCGTCCACTTGCTGCCGCGCGCTGCGGCGTGGGTCTTCCGGGACGGATCCGTCGAGCGGAAAGGAACGTACTTTCAGCCCCGGGAGTGGGAGAACCAAGCCCTCCTGGAGCCAGAATCATACTACCGGGAGATCCGGGAGATCTTTTCGCATAACCTTCCTCGGTATTTCGAAGCGCGGGAGCGGATCGGGATGTCCCTGACCGGGGGACTGGACACCCGGATGATCATGGCTTGGCACAAGCCTCCCCCGGAGTCGCTTCCTTGCTACACCTTCGGGGGGATGTTCCGCGACTCTCGGGATGTCCTCGTGGCGCGTCAAGTGGCCCGCGCGTGTAAACAGTCCCACGAGATGATCCCGGTGGGAGAGGAGTTCCTCTCGCGCTTTTCCCGCTACGCCGAGCGCACGGTGTACCTCACGGACGGATGCGCCGACGTGAGCCGTTCCCCCGACCTGTATGTGAACGAGAGGGCCCGCGAGATCGCCCCCGTGCGGATGACGGGGAACTATGGCGGGGAGGTACTCCGCCGGGTCCGGGCGTTCAAGCCAGTGGCGCACTTGCCAGGCATGTTCCGTCCGGAACTTCTTCCTTACGTTCGGCAGGCAGAGGAGACATACAGCTCGCTTCTGCAGGGGCACCCCCTCTCCTTCACTATCTTCAAGCAGGCCCCCTGGCACCACCATGGCCTCCTCGCGCTTGAGCAGACACAACTCTCCGTGCGGACTCCGTACCTTGACAACGACTTTGTTCGAACGCTCTTCAGCGGGCCAGAGGTGGCCTTCGCGAGCAACGACGTCTGCCTGCGGTTGATCGCGGAAGGCGATCCGGCTCTCAGGCTTATCCGGACCGACCGTGGGCTCGGAGGAGGCTCGGGACCTCTCTCCGCAGCCTCCCGCAGCCTCCTCGAGTTCCTGTTCAAGGCGGAATATGCCTACGATTACGGGATGCCCCAGTGGGTGGCCCGGATCGATCATCTCCTCTCGCCCTTCCGCCTCGAACGCCTCTTCCTCGGGAGGCACAAGTTCTGCCATTTCCGGGTCTGGTACCGGGACGCCCTCTCCGGGTACGTTCGGGAAGTGCTGCTCGACCCGCGAACCCTTTCCCGGCCCTACCTCGAACGGCGCCGGCTTGAGGCCATGATTGGGGGACACCTCAAGGGAGACCGGAACTACACCACCGAGATCCACAAGGTGCTGACCCTGGAGCTCCTGCATCGACTCTTCCTCGATCCCCAATGACCTCGCGCATCCTAGTGGATGGGTACAGTAACGGTAACACCTGGGAGAATCTCAGGTATTTTCCCGTTGGCGACTCACGGTTACTCCCGATTGGTTATTGACCCGGCCCATGTAACGATGGTCAGCAGATTCGAGCGGAGGAAGCATTGGAGATGACGACATGACCAGAAACTCAGTCTGGCTATCGCTACTGGTTGCTGCGACGATCCTCTTCTCGTCAGCGCTGCCAAGCCCCGCCTCGGCCCAGACGGTCTCGTTCAGCGCCCACAAAGATTTCGTATCTGGATCTAATCCCGTATCCGTCGCCGTGGGCGACTTCAATGGCGATGGGGTGCAAGATCTGACGCTTGCCAACTACCATGACAACACCGTCTCCGTGCTGCTGGGCAGCGGCAATGGGACCTTCCAGGCGGCGCGAACCTTTAGTGTGGGCACCAATCCCAGCTCCGTGGTCGTGGGCGACTTCAACGGCGATCGCAAGGTGGATCTGGCGGTCGCCAACGCTGGGTCCAACACCATCTCGGTGTTGCTGGGCAACGGCGATGGAAGCTTCCAGGCGGCGCAGACCTTCGCCGTGGGCATCACTCCTTGGTCTGTCGCGATGGGCGACTTCAACAGCGACGGCAAGCCGGATCTGGCGGTCGCCGACTATGGCTCTACGACCGTCTCGGTGCTGTTGGGCAACGGCGACGGGACCTTCCAGGCGGCGGCGCTCTACGGGGTTGGTCTGAATCCTCAGTCCGTCACCGTGGGCGACTTCAATGGCGACGGCAAGCCGGATCTGGCGGTCGCCAACGCAGGGTCCAACAACGTCTCAGTGCTGCTGGGCAATGACAATGGGACCTTCCAGGCGGCACGGAACTTCGCCGCTGGCGGAGCTCCTTGGTCCGTCGCAGTGGGCGACTTCAATAGCGACGGCAAGCTGGATCTGGCGGTCGCCAACGCGGGGTCCAACACCGTCTCGGTGCTGCTGGGCAACGGCGACGGGACCTTCCAGCCGGCGACGACCTTATTGGTGGGCATAAAGCCTCAGTCCGTGGCCGTGGGCGACTTCAATAGCGACGGCAAGCTGGATCTGGCGGTCGCCAACGCGGGGTCCAACACCGTCTCGGTGCTGCTGGGCAATGGTAATGGGACCTTCCAGGCGGCAGGGAACTTCGCCGCTGGCGGAGCTCCTTGGTCCGTCGCGGTGGGCGACTTCAATAGCGACGGCAAGCTGGACATGGCGGTCGCCAACACCGGCGCCAATACCGTCTCAGCGCTGCTGGGCAACGGCGACGGGACCTTCCCAGCGGCGGCGTTCTATGAAGCTGGTCTTAATCCTCAAACCGTTGCCGTGGGCGACTTCAATAGCGATGGCAAGCTGGATCTGGCGGTCAGCAACGCCGGGACCAACACGGTCTCAGTGTTGCTGGGCAATGGCGACGGGACCTTCCAGCCGGCAGGGACCTTCGCTGCAGGTCCTAATCCGACCTCCGTGGTCGCGGGCGACTTCAATGGCGATGGCAAGCTCGATCTAGCGGTCGCCGACTATGGCTCCAACGACGATTCAACCAGCACCACCGTTGCCACGACCGTTTCGGTGCTGCTGGGCAACGGCGATGGGACCTTCCAGGCGGCGCAGACCTTCGAGGCTGGTAGCGGCCCTTACTTCCTGGCCGTGGGCGACTTCAACGGCGACGGCAAGCTCGATCTGGCGGTGGCTGACTTGGGTCCCAGTATTCGACGAGCCGGTACTGTTTCGGTGTTGTTGGGTAACGGCGATGGGACCTTCCAGGCGGCACGGAGCTTCGCCGCTGGCAATACCATTTGGTCCGTCGCCGTGGGCGACTTCAATGGCGACGGCAAGCTCGATCTGACGGTCCCCGATGGAGGGTCGAACAGCGTGTCGGTCCTGCTGGGCAACGGCGATGGGACCTTCCAGGCGGCACGGAGCTTCAGTGTTGGTGCCATTCCCGTATACGTCGCGGTGGGCGACTTCAATGGCGATCGGGTACAAGATCTGGCGGTAGCTACCTACTATGACTTCACCGTTTCGGTGCTGCTGGGCAATGGCAACGGGACCTTCCAGGCAGCGCGGACGTTTGCCGTCGGCAGCTATCCCTGGGCTGTGTCCGTGGGCGACTTCAATGGTGATGGCGTGCAGGACCTGGCGACGGCAAACCTTGGTTCTACCACCGTTTCGGTGCTGCTGGGCAACGGCGATGGGACCTTCCAGGCCGCACAGAACTTCGGTGCGGGCTTGGGTCCCGCATTCGCGGCCGTGGGCGACTTCAATAGCGACGGCACGCCGGATCTCGCGGTGGCCAATTATTATTCCACCACCGTCTCAGTTCTCATAAACAACACCGCACACGCGCCCAACACTTTCACGCTGACGGTCAACAAGACTGGCACTGGTAGCGGCACCGTGACCTCCTCCGAGAGTCCCCCCAAGATCGACTGCGGGACCACCTGCTCGGGCTCCTACAATAGCGGCACGGTGGTGACCCTCACGGCGACGCCGGCCAATGGGTCCACCTTCACCGGCTGGAGCGGATGCGATACGGTCTCTGGCACGACCTGTACCGTGACCATGAGTGCGGCGAGGTCGGTCACCGCGACCTTTGCAGGCCTGCAGAGCTTCATCCTCACGGTCAACAAGGCGGGCACCGGCAGCGGCACCGTCACCTCCAATCCCCCAGGGATCGACTGCGGGACGAGCTCGACGAGCTGTTCCGCGAACTATACCAGCGGGACCACCGTTACTCTGACCGCCGCTCCGACCGCAGGTTCCACCTTCACCGGCTGGAGCGGATGCGATACGGTCTCTGGCACGACCTGTACCGTGACCATGAATGCGGCGAGGTCGGTCACTGCCACCTTCACCCTGCAGCGCTTCACCCTCACGGTCAACAAGACTGGCATCATCGGCGGCACTGTGACCTCCAGTCCCCCGGGGATCAACTGCGGGACCACCTGCTCAGCTTCCTACGATAGCGGCACGATGGTGACCCTGACCGCGACGCCAGGCCCCTTCTCCATCTTCACCGGCTGGAGCGGCTGTGATACGGCCTCTGGCACGACCTGTACCGTGACCATGAGTGCGGCGAGGTCGGTCACCGCCAACTTCCTGCCTTAGCGTCGTTACAGAGGGTTAACGGGAAGTTCCCCAACTGTCGGGACGCCCTTGTGGCACGACAAGTGGCCCGCCGAGATCCACAGGGCGCTGACCCCCGAACTCCTGCATCGACTCTTCCTTGATCCCCAATGACTTCCTACTTCGTGTCAGCAGCTTCGAGAAGGTGGTAAATGCCTCAGGGCGTCGCTACGGTCATTTATGTTTTTGTCATCCTGGCGCTCTTCCTGCTTGACCGCGACCGCGAATCGCGGGTGTCCTCGGCTCTTTGGATCCCCGTCGCGTGGGTGTTGCTCGCAGGGTCTCGGATGTTTTCCGATTGGCTGGAGCCGGCACGAGGGATGCAGTCACCCGACCAGTACCTCGAGGGGAGCCCTCTCGATGCGCTCATCTTCACCGGGCTTCTGACGGCCGGTTTGATGGTGCTCGTCGCGAGAGGACGGCGCGCCGGAACATTCTTGCGACTGAACGGACCGATCCTCCTGTACTTCCTTTATGGCGCCATCAGCGTTCTGTGGTCCGACTACCCCGATGTGGCCTTCAAGCGGTGGACCAAGGCCTTGGGGAATGTCGTGATGGTCCTGGTCGTCCTGACCGATCCGGATCCGTCCGCCGCGGTGAAGCGACTTCTCGCGCGGACGGGTTTTCTGCTGATCCCGCTCTCCGTCCTACTCGTCAAGTACTACCCCGAGTTGGGGCGGGGCTACAGTCCCTGGATTTGGACGCCGTACTACACCGGCGTCGCAGAAGGAAAGAACGGCCTTGGGCTCGTCTGCCTGGTCTTTGGACTCGGATCCCTGTGGCGTTTTCTCGAGGCGTTCTACAGCGGGGAGCGTCCCCGTATGGCTGGACCGCTGATCGCCCACGGCGCGGTCCTGGCCATGGCCCTGTGGCTCTTCTGGATGGCCGATTCCGTCACCTCCCTGGCCTGTTTCCTCCTAGGGAGCGGCCTGATCGCGGTCAAGAACCTGCCCGGGCTCGCCCGAAAGCCAACGGCCGTCCACCTCCTCGTAGGGTTGGTGGTGTTCCTCTCCTTGTTTGGCCTGTTCCTCGATGTCGGGACGGACCTCGTCGAGGCGATGGGAAGGGACGCGACGCTCAGCGGTCGGACTATCCTCTGGGAGGAGCTTCTCCGCACGAACACAGACCCGTGGTTCGGGACCGGCTTCGAGAGTTTCTGGCTCGGGGAGCGGGCCAAGTGGTTCTGGACGAAATACTGGTGGCACCCTAACCAGGCGCACAACGGCTACCTTGAGGTCTTCTTGAACCTAGGGTGGGTGGGGGTGTCCCTGCTCGGCCTCGTCATAGTGTGGGGATTCCGGAATGTCGTCGGCGCGGTCCGCCAAGATCCGGCGACAGGCAGGCTCAGACTGGCGTATTTCGCCGTCGCGGTGATCTACAACTTGACGGAAGCGGCGTTCAAAGGGATGCATCTCGTGTGGATCATGTTCCTCCTGGCCACAACCGCCGTTCCGGAACCCCCGCGTCGGGAGGACGGGTGAAGCCCTTCGACGCAAATGGCGCCTTCCGGGGCGTCGTGGATGGAGACGGGCTCCGGCGTCTAGCCATCCGGGGTGCCGGGGTCACGGTGCTTGCCCAGAGCCTGGGGTTCGCCATCCAGATGATCGCCACGGTCGTCCTGGCCCGGCTCCTCACCCCCGCAGATTTTGGACTGGTGATCATGGTCACCACCTTCAGCCTGCTTTTGATGAACTTCGGGCTGAACGGGTTTACGGAGGCCGTCCTCCAGCGGGAGGAGATTGATCATGCTCTGGCCAGCAACCTGTTCTGGATCAACGTAGGCCTGGGCCTTCTTCTAACGATCGGGTTCGCCGCCGCAGGGCCTCTCCTGGCACGCTTCTACGGGGACCTTCGGGTGGCCGCTGTCGCCGTCGCCATGTCCGTGACGATCTTCTTCACCTGTCTTTCGGTCCAGCACCTGGCCCTCCTCAAGCGGGCCATGCGGTTCTCCGTAATCTCCGCCAATGACATCTTCGCCCGTGCTGTTTCGGTGGCCGTGTCGATCCTCCTCGCCCAGATGGGCTGGGGATACTGGGCGCTGGTCGCAGGAGCCGTCGCGCTGCCGCTTGCCACATCCATAGGTGCCTTGACTCTGTGTCGATGGGTCCCGGGTCTCCCCCGGCGCGGCGTCGGTACGGTCCCGATGGTCCGGTTCGCGATGAACACCTACGGGCGCTTCACTGCGAACTACTTCACCTGGAACCTGGACAATCTCCTGGTGGGATGGCGCTTTGGCCCGCAGCCTCTGGGGTTTTACAAGAAGGCGTATGACCTATTCGTCCTTCCAACCAACCAACTCTCGGCCCCTCTCACAACCGTCGCTGTGGCTACCCTGAGCCGTCTGACCGGGGACTCTACCCAGTACAGACGGTATTATCTCAGCGCGCTGTCGCTCATGGCCTTTGTGGGCATGGGGTTGGGTGCGGACCTGACCCTGGTCGGCAAGGATCTGGTTCTCGTGTTGTTGGGACCCCAGTGGGAGGAGTCGGGTCGGATCTTCACGTTCTTCGGGCCCGGGATTGGGATCATGCTTCTCTATTACACTCATGGCTGGATCCACCTTTCTATCGGAAGGGCGGACCGGTGGCTCCGCTGGTCGGTGGTGGAGTTCGCCGTGACCGGCTTGCTTTTTCTCCTGGGGCTCCCGTGGGGCCCCGTGGGAATCGCCGTAGCCTGGGTCGTTTCCTTCTGGATTCTCACGATCCCGGCGCTCTGGTACGCCGGGAGGCCGGCACGCCTTGGGATCGCCCCGGTGATCGGCGCCGTCTGGAAGTACGTTCTGGCGTCCGCGCTGGCGGGCTGCGCATCCGCCGTGATCATCCGGGGAATCCCGTCTCTGGCCGCGGCGTCCGGGTCGATGGTGGCAATCGGCCGGATCGTGGTGATTTCCGTCTTGTTCGGAGCGCTGTACCTGTGTGCGGTCATCCTGTTGCACCGAGGGTGCGCCCCCCTCTCTCAGGTCGCGGAGCTTTTGCGGGACATGGTCCCATGGGGCAGGTTCTCAAGGTCGTCCCCGGCTGTGGCTACGACCCCCTGGCAGCAGCACGAGCGCGGCGCTCACCCCAACCAGGGCGAGGCGCAACCGGCTCCACGAACATGACACCCGCCTACCAGTTGACCGCGCAGACCGGCCTCGTAGACAGCGCGCAGTTATACCGCGGCCTATCGGCAGCCGCGTCGAATGTTCTGCGTCTCAACACAAGTGCAGGCGTTGCGGTGCGGGCCCTTGTCTACTGCACGAGGTTCTGATCATGGTTGCCATTCGTCATCTTGTTATCGCCGTTCTCCTCGTTGCCTGGTTTCCTTCTGAAGGACCCGCGGCGACTGCTTTCGTCCAGTCGGCGAGTATTTCCGAGTTCTCAAGCGGTACCACTGACGCCGTCACGTTTACCCGCAACGCCAAGGCGGGCAACCTCATCGCCGTCTATGTGGCGTGGACCAACACTACAGACTCGCTCAGCAGCGTCACCGACAGCCTTGGAAACACCTACACGCTTGTGCAGAACCCGACGACCTTGGGTACCCAGGGACGGGCCGCAGGAGCCTATTCGAAGAACATCCTCGGAGGACCTTGCACCGTTACAGCGACATTTTCACCCGGCGCTTTTTCTGCGCGAACCATCATCGTCCGTGAGATCAGCGGAGCTGATAGCGACTTTCCTCTCGATGGAAGCGCCGCGCAGGGGCAAACTGATCCAGGCACCGGCACAGATGCGGTGACGAGTGGAGCGATCACAACGACGGCGAATGGTGATTACATTTTTGCCGCTACCACAGACCAAGGACAAGCTTCCACTCTGAACCCAGGGACCGGGTTTACTGGTGGAGCGACTTTCACATTCCCCGTTGGAGGACGAAGCGAGGATCAGATCCAAAGCGCGGCGGGATCAATCACGGCGACGTTCACCAACACAGATTCGGCCTTTGCGGATTTCGTCACGTTGATAATGGCGTTCAAACCCTCGGCATCGCTTGACACTACGCCACCGACGGTTTCAATCACCGCTCCAGCCAGCGGGGCGACAGTCTCAGGAACCATCACTGTGTCTGCCACGGCGTCTGATAATGTACGACTAGCCGGGGTTCAGTTCAAGTTGGATGGGGCCAATCTCTGGACTGAGTCCTTATACGCGCCCTACTCGACATCGTGGGACAGCGCCACGGTGGCTAATGGGGCGCATACGCTCACAGCCGTGGCCCGCGATGCCGCGGGCAATACCGCGACCTCAGCGGCCGTATTAGTGACTGTCAACAACATTGGAGCCTCTCAAGAAATTATCAGTGCCGATCGAAGAATCGAATGGAGTCAGGCTGGTGTACTCGGAGGCATTCTGAATCGCACCACGATCTGCGCCACCCTCAATCCAGGGGCGACGTCCGCTGAAATCAACAATGCGATTGCGGCCTGTACCAACGGCGTGGTTTATCTGAATGCGGGAACATACGATCTATCGAGCGGTATCACCTTTGGAGGCCGGAGTAATGTTACGCTCCGCGGCGCCAGCCCCGATCAAACCATTTTAAAGTTCACCGGAACTGATGGATGCGGAGGGTTGTACGCAAACATCTGTATTGGGGGGTCGTCAAATGTTTGGTCGGGCAACGTTCCTTCCACTAACATTCGTAATTGGACGGCGGGCTATGCCAAAGGCACGACGCAAATTACTCTGGATTCCGCAGCCGGTTTCAAGACGGGCACCATTCTCATACTCGATCAAATCGACGATACAATAGACACGGGAGGTGTGCTCGTGAGTGATGCCCCCGGTTTTACTATTGAGGGGGGCGCGCCCGGCCGCGCGAACCGATCGCAACAGCAGTTTGTGCAGGTGATAGCGATCAATGAAAATCAAGTCGCCATCTCTCCTGGCATTTACATGCCGAACTGGAGGGCCTCACAACAGCCGCAGGTGTGGTGGTGGGGCGATAGCAGCGCCACGGCGGTCATGGACGGTGTCGAGAACTTGACGCTGGATCACACCAATGCCCCTGAAACCTCTGGCATCGCATTTCGCAATGCGTACAAGGGTTGGGTGAAAAATGTCAAATCCCTGAACCCCAAGAGGAACCACGTCTGGATGCAGCAGGCCGCAAGAATCGAGGTCCGCGACAGCTACTTCTATGGAACCAAGAACGCAGCATCACAGAGTTACGGCGTCGAGTCGCTTACCACTTCGGACGATCTGGTAGTAAACAATATTTTTCACCATGTGACCACGCCGCTCATGACCGGACCAAGCTCAGGGTCGGTCTTCGCCTACAACTACTTGATCGATATGTACTACACCGTTGCGACCTGGATGATAGCTGGAATAGACGCATCGCATGATGCCGGCACTGGGATGAACCTCTTCGAGGGCAATGTGGGGAATCAATTCTTGATGGACCTGTACCATGGAACCGGCAATCTCGCCACCCTATTCCGAAACCAATTGATGGGAATGGAACCGAACAAGACACAGGGAAACACGGAAGTCATTAACATTTGGGGGTACAACCGGTTCGTAAACATCGTGGGCAATGTCCTTGGGACGTCGGGGTACCATACTGTCTACGAAGACTCTCTGACGCCTTCCGGAACGACGGGCAATCCGGAGAGGTCTATTTATCTCTTGGGCTTCACTGGCGTCCTCGAACAGATATCTTCCGGTCTTGCGTATGATCCTCTGATTGTGAGCGGTCTTCTCCGCTGGGGCAATTACGATTATGCGACGAATCAGACACGTTGGAACCCTGCCGAGATTCCTGCCGGCGTTGCCGTCCCAACCACTCAAACGTTACCGCCCTCTCTCTTTCTTTCCTCAAGACCAAGCTGGTGGGGCATTATGCCATGGCCGGCGATCGGTCCCGATGTCACTGGCGGCCAAGATCCGGCCGGATACGCGTTTAAGATTCCCGCCCAAGTCTGCTATGACAACAGCCTGAAGGACGGTAATGGCATCCTAAGCTTCAACGCGAACAACTGCTACCCTCTTCCGCAACCGTAACTCATCTAGCCGTCGCCTTTGGCACGAGGAGTCCAGCGGCTTCGGCCGAGAGCTCAAAGCCAGTTGACCGCTCCGCCTTTGGCGGCGGCGGTGTGGGGACACGTTCAGCGCACCAACGCACGAGAACTTTTCATGGGGCCGGGCGCGGACTGCCAGGTTTTGGTGTCACCGGTAATCGCAAAAATCCCCCCTAGCGGAAGGACGGGAAGTGTCGACGGATTTGAAGCAGGGCGCGAGCGAGGCAAGCCAGACTCGTCTCCCAGGAGTAGGGAATTCATAAGGTCATTTTACTTGGCTCCATTGCGACAGGCCGTCCAAGCAAAAGAAGCTACGTCTTTCTCCTCCGGATCCAGGAGACGACATAGCCAGAACAAACAGAGCCACCCATGAGGAGACTGCTGAGCTCTATGTATTTACCAGGGAGAGTACAAAATATTTTACGCGGATTGCTTCAGGCTTACGGTACCAAGAACGTCAAGAGGAACCTGTGGAACATCGAATTCTCGCGAGGTCGGTGGGACTGCCTCGATAGGACACCCCTTGATTGCGTCTACCCGTACGTTGAGAAATATGCCAACGACGGAAGCATTCTGGATCTCGGATGCGGTTCGGGTAGTACGGGGAACGAATTGGACGCAACCACATATCGACACTACACAGGAGTGGATATCTCTGATGTGGCCATCGAGAAAGCCAGAAGGAGGACTGTGGAGAACGGTCGAGCAGATCGAAACCGCTATGCGCAGTCAGATATCTTCAGCTACGTACCGACTCAGCAATACGACGTGATACTGTTCAGGGATTCCATTTATTATATCCCGTGGGGAAAGATCAAAGCGATGCTGGACCGATACTCGCGGTATCTGACGGAAGGTGGTGTCTTCATCGTGAGGATGTGGAACGGGAGCGACAAATACAACACAATTGTGGACACCATCGAGAACAACTTCGAGGTCGTGGAAAAGTATTTGTCCGACCAACCCAAGGCGATCGTTCTTATCTTTCGGCAGAGGGTCGGCTCAACCCCTCGCCGGACCAGTCATTCCCCACTTCATTGATTCGATCATTGAACCCTGAGGTTCGCCGGAGGGTTGGGAGGGACGCTTCTCCGTAGCAGTTGTTTGCGTCGAAGGCCAAGGTGCCATCACCCTTCTTCTGACTGTTGTCATAGCACACTTGAGCGGGAATCTTATACGCGTGTCCGGCCGGATCTTGGCCGCCAGTGACATCGGGACCGATCGCCGGCCACAGCATGGTGCCCCACCAGCTTGGTCTTGAGGAAAGAAAGAGGGAGGGCGGTAACGTTTGAGTAGTTGGGACGGCAACGCCGGCGGGAACCTCAGCAGGGTCCCAGTGTGTTCGATTCGTCGCATAATCGTAATTGCCCCAGCGGAAAAGGGTGCTCACGACTAGAGGATCATAAGGAAGACCGGAAGATATCTTTTCGAGGGCGCCAGTATAGCCCAAGAGATAAATAGACCTGTCAGGATTGCGCGTCGTTCCAGATGGCGTCTGAGAGTCTTCATAGACACGATGGTATCGTGATGTTCCAAGGACATTGCCGACGATATTTACGAACCGGTTATAAGCCCAAATGTTAACTGGTATCGTGTTTCCCTGGGTCTTATTCGGTTCCGTTCCCGTCAATTGGTTGCGGAATAGAGTGGCGAGATTGCCGGTTCCGTGGTATAGGTCCATCAAGAATTGATTCCCCACATTGCCCTCGAACAGGTTCATCCCTGTTCCGGCATCATGCGATCCGACTAGCCCTGCCATCATCCAGGTCGCAACGGTGTAGTACATATCGATCAAGTAGTTGTAGGCGAAGACCGAGCCTGAGCTTGGTCCGGTCATGAGCGGCGTGGTCACATGGTGAAAAATACTGTTTACAACTAGATCGTCCGAGGTGGTAAACGACTCTACGCCATAACTCTGCGTTGCCGCATTTTTGGTCCCATAGAAATAGCTGTCCCGGACCTCGATTCTTGCGGCCTGATTCAGCCAGACGTGGTTCCTCTTGGGGTTCAGGGATTTAACATTCTTCACCCAACCCTTGTACGCATTGTGAAATGCGATGCCAGAGGTTTCAGGGGCATTGGTGTGATCCAGCGTCAAGTTCTCGACACCGTCCATGATCGCCGTGGCGCTGCTATCCCCCCACCACCATACCTGCGTCTGTTGCGAAGCCCTCCAGTTCGGCATATACAGACTAGGAGATATCGTGACTTGATTCCCATTGATTGCCGTCACCTGCACAAACTGCTGCTGCGCCCGGTTAGTGCGGCCGGGAGCGCCCCCCTCTAGAGAAAAAGTGCCGATCACATCGCTCACGACTACACCGCCTGTATCCGTCGTATCGTTCAATTGATCGAGTATGATGATGGTTCCTACAGTGAGACCTACTGTGGAATCCAAGGTAACTTTCGTCGTGCCTTTGGCGTAACCCGCCGTCCAATTACGAATGTGCGCGCCAAGAACATTGCCCGACCAAACATTTGACGACCCCCCAATACAGATGTTTGCGTACAACCCCCCGCATCCATCAGTTCCGGTGAACTTTAAAATGGTTTGATCAGGGCCCGCGCCACGGAGAGTGACATTACTCGTCCCGACAAAAGTGATCCCGCTCGAGAGCGTGTACGTTCCCGCGTTGAGATACACGACACCGTTACTACAGGCCGAGATCGCCTTGTTGATTTGAGTAGCCGTTGCACCCGGATTGAGGGTGGCGCAGGTTCCATTGGCTCGATTCGGAATGCCTCCGGGTATACCAGCCTGGCTCCAGTCGATCTTTCGATTGGCATCTATAACGGTCTGTGCATGGGAATAGGTAGAAAGACAAAGCAAGATGAGGGATAGCAGAAGCGGTTTTTTTCGTCTCATTACCCGTATGATAGAAGTTGATCGTCGTGTTATCAATGCCCGCGCTTGTGATCAGACTGCGGGGAACCTCCATCTCCTCGCCTGCTAACTTTGACTACTGAATCCCTTCCGGAGCCAGCTGTGGCTCCAGAACCTCTCACATAAAGACCCCCCTCAAGTCCCCCCTCCTCTCTGTACCCCATGTAATCTGCCTTCTCACTGGGCCACTGTCGTGGCATGAAAAGGGCGGCCCCGGAACTCTCCGAGGCCGCCCCGCAAACAACCGACCCAACCTTGCTCGCAAGTCCTACGGACAAGGCCTGTGGAGTTGGATATTTCCGCCTCCTAAAGTTCCACCCGCCGAATAGCCATTGCTCAAGCTGATCTTCAAGCTATCCGTATTCCGACCGGGCTCGCCGTTGTCCGCCGCGTCAATCGAGTACGTAAAGCCCGAGACTCCGTTGATCTCGGCATTCCCTTCCATGTGACGGGTTGTCGCGGTGTCCCCTTGACGGTAGACGCTGATGCTGGTCGCCTTCATCTGCATCCCGGAGTTGTGGTCGATATAGTTGAAATGAATCTCCGGTGTGGACGAATTGGGCTTGTACCCAGCATTGAACCCAAAATCGGCCTTGCTATTCCCGACGTTGATCCACCCGCCGCCGCTCATGAAGTCAGCGCAGGGAGGCTTGGGTGGACAGCCTGGACAGCCCTTCACATCGCTATGGGCGCTGGACAGGATCACCTCGTCGCCGGTTGCGAGAGTGAGGTGCACCGCGTTGACCGTGATGTCCTGCGTCCCTCCCCCCGACGCCGTCTTCTGCTCATTGATGATGAGCGTCGCTACGGGCGGACCCCCTATCGGGTTAGGGATCACGAACGTCTGGTTTGGGGCAAAGGGGTCTACTGCAATGGCTTGGCCACCAAAAGTGGCGTTGGCGACTTCAGTTGATCCTCGGACTCCATTACAGGCTGCCTCCGACTCGGCTTGAACGAACGAGGCGGTGACCTGAGCGGCATTTCCGGGGAGGACCACAAGGTCCACCAGCGAGGCGCGACTACGGGCCACGCCATTGGCTCCGCTCGTTGACGCCACCAAGAGCGACGCGTTCAGGACGCCAGGAGCCCCGACCGTGGCGAAGTCTGCCGATTGGAACCCGCCACTGGGAGGCAGTTCCCCGGTATCCGACACAGTGGTCGGGCCGACCCCGAGCGTGGGAACATTTAGAAAAACGGCGAAGGCCCGTCCGCTGTAGGTGACGTCGGCCCGGGCTGGTGAAGCCCAGGCAATTCCGAACATGAGCAGCAGACAGGCGAGCGCGAATCGCACACCGTGATTCTGCATCTTTATATTCATAGCTTCCCTCCTTTGTTTGTCCGGGCCAGCCTGGTTTAAGCCGGCTCTCCGGTTTTGCCGGTATGAGTGGGCAAGCTTCATACCGATCGCTCACCCGCATTCGACCCAGAGAGGCAGGTGAATACCGGCATCCTCAGGGGGAAAATCCCGGAAGTGTGATCATGAAAACTCCCGAGCGAACTGTCCAATTGAGCGCCGCAGGCGCAACTGTCGCGCTGTTAAGACGTGATTCAGAGCGAATGAGAGATAACGCTGTGGTTGCGCGAGGTTCCACTGTCGCGTGGCTACGACGCAGAACGCGCTATGGAGACGGGAGGTGATGCTTTCGGATAAGGCGGTGCAGCGTGGAGCGGTGGATGCCGAGTTCCTTGGCCGCAAGGGTCAGATTTCCGCCTTGTTCGTGGATCGATTTCTCGAGGAACTCCTTTTCCAGCTGTTCGAGAGTCTTTTCCTTCCATTCGCGGTAGCTGCTGAACCGCTCTTGACGTACAGTCGCCATCAAGATCGCCTCAGGGAGGTCTTGCACGGCTATGAAAGGCCCCGTGGCATAGGCCAGAGCCCGCTCCATCGCGTTCTTCAACTCCCGCACATTCCCCGGCCAATCGTAATGCGTCAACCACTCCATCGCCTCGGGCGTGATGCCTTCGATCGCCTTGCCGGAGCCCTTCGAGCCCTCTTCCAGAAAATGGGCGACCAGGAGCGGAA
>WNGG01005531.1_pt1 | contig 18708 bp, 14 predicted proteins | sample 5400661 | NCBI WGS metagenome assembly WNGG01 (sample SAMN13153372, study PRJNA577476) | soil metagenome | isolation source: 100 cm soil or saprolite under Garry oak tree replicate 1 | place: USA:California | collected 2016-06-15
AACCATTCTCATGTAGGTATTTCATTTCTTGAGCAAACAGGCCTATATCAGTGCTATCACTTGTCTTATTATTGTCTATACTATGATATGCTACTATAGGAACAGCTAATACAGGCCCATTTAGTTTATTGTATTTCTCCTGGCTATTAACCTCATTAACAAAGATGTCGAATATCTTTGAATCATTATAAGAGTTTGTTTTATCGATATTGTTATGACTCCACTCTCTAAGAGAATATCTATTTACAAAAGTTAAGGTGCGATTGGTGAAATATGTTCTGCAATCTGTCCCCAAAAGTTAGAAATATTACTTTATTATTAGGATGATATGTGCCTGCGTTAATACTTATTGTTTGTGCATTCAAGCTGTTAGCAAGAAAATACCAGCAATTAGTATGTTTGAATGAATTGGATTAGTCATGATCAATTTCTCTTTGAATTGTTAATAACTGTCTTCTCAATCCCTTTATTTTGCTTACTGGACATTTTGCGATGGAATCCTCGTTGTAATCCCCAGCCTAATATGACAACACTTACTTATTGAACAAATACATGGAATACGTAGGTTTAGTGTTCGACAATGGATCGACAATACTGACAAAATAGCGTTGGATAAGACAAAAAGATGTTCCTTTTTACCCTATCTCAGTCACTCAAAGCACATGTAAGCTAATATAAGCGGCGTTGAGGGCTTAACTTTTCTAAGAAAGATATCTTGATGAACTCCTAAATATCGTAGCTAACAATAGAAAAACTTATTTAATTTATTCAGAAGGTGAATAGAGTAGGTATGACTACAGATCAGCACCTATTAAGAGAGAAAAGAGACTCACTAGTAAAGAAACATGTTGAAGCTGAAAATAGACATGATGTTGCTGCGTCCATTGCCACGTTTCACAATGGTTGATGGTTCACTTTGGTCTGACAGGGCAAAATGTTGTCCTGAAATTCAGGATAAATATTTACAAATGTTTAACACATATGTCTACATTAGTACTTAGTAAACAAGGAGTATATGTAAAAAAAGGACTAATATGGTATGGAGAAGACATGCCCATTTAGAGCAAGTGAGGATAAATGGTAGCAATCGCTCGTAACATTTCGAATGACTCGTTAGAAGAAATTGCTACTGAGGTCGTTGGATGTTCACTTTGCAAACTTTCAAGAAGCAGAAAGAATGCCGTACCAGGAGACGGACAGACTTCAGCGAAAATAATTTTTATTGGGGAAGCACCAGGAAAAAACGAAGATGAGAAAGGAAGGCCCTTTATAGGTGTCGCAGGACGGATTTTAGATGAAGCATTACAAAAAGCTGGAATAGAGAGGTCGCAGGTTTTCATAACCAATATTGTAAAATGTCGACCACCTGGGAACAGGATACCTGAAGATGACGAACGTGCTGCATGTAGACCCTATCTAGACAGGCAGATTTCCCTTATTGCACCAAGAATCATCTGTATTTTGGGAGCTACCGCCTATTCATCAATTCTTGGAGGAAAATCAATCACACAGAATAGGGGAAAAATTATAAAAAGAAAAGGGCAAAAGTATCTTATAACAATCCATCCTGCGGCTGCAATTTACAACAAAAATCTCAGACATGCACTAGAAGATGACCTTTCTAGTTTGTCCCAGGAAATTAAAAAAATGGAAAATCTGGATAGAAATACAATATTAGATTATATAGATGGCTAGAGCGATAAAATACTTTATTGACTCATGCTATGACTCTTCGAAATTCGGCATTATTTATCCACGCCGATATCGCATAGTCTTTAAGTTTTATGCTTTATTTTCGCCTAAAGTTTTTAAGAAATCTGAGTGAAATAAGCAGCTTATATGCTTAGACAAGAGAGTAGAAATCCTTAAACTATTTGAACTCCTATCCAAACTTGATAATATAAATTGCTATTTTCTTACTTTTTTAAGTTCAAACTCTACAGGTATAAGTATAATTCGGCTGAAAGCAGGTGAGAAGGATAATCAGCAGCCGCATGCAACATACTAATTGTATTACGTAATTTCGACTAGAAGGATGAATTACTGTCGTGTGACCGACCTTATAAGGAGCTTGTTACAACTTCTCTTCCTTCCAGAAGTATAAAGGTCTATATCTTGATACCAAAATCAAATGGAATGTAATATTTGCGGTCGTTCTGATGACAAGTGCATACTATTGAATACTTTAAAGAGGTTAGAAGTACTGAAGAATTTTTTTTCTTGAGGGCCAGGACCAGATTCATTATACGTTAACGTTAACGTTGTGTTATCTTGGGGAGCTAACAAAACGGTCGACTCGTGCGCTCATTGTTATTCTTTGTTGCAGAGCAATAAGACTCGTTCGAGGCACTAGGGATATAAAATTATAATCGTTTTAGATACAGATATTTTAATGAAAAACCCATCTGAACTAAAAGATCTTCTTTCTGAACTCGAAGAAAAGGGTGGTGGCTACTTTGTAGATTTTATAACTACAAAAGGTATTCAGGCTGGCATCATCAGATTACATCCTGGTGAGACTGATACACAAGAACCACATTATGCAGACGAGGTTTACTATGTTATTGAAGGTAACGGCTTTATCAGATTAAACTACAAAAATCATCCTATCAAACAAGGAACATCCATTTTTGTTCCAGCTGGAAGTGAGCACAGATTCCATGGAAATACTAGAGACCTCCTAATCTTCTATGCATTAGGAAAATAGATAGAATTTTTGAGCATAATGGGAAGATCAGGCATTACCTTTCTAGGAGGATTTTGATGTAATCTAACGTAAACGACGACGTTTACTTGTAACGGGCGGGTTCTGTTGGATACGCATAGGCGCACCGAGGAATCAGCAATAGGGAATATAAACAACCGTTGCATATTACCAAGTCTTCTTGCTTCAGATATTTGTCATGTGTAGTGCCTTTGACATACTTCCAAGTTGGAGAATCACGTTTTGCTCGCTCTAGAGAGATTGCATACTTTTTCTTATTCTCAATTCAATAATATGGGCAACCTCAACACCTGCAGAAAATATTTCATCTTTCTTTGCGTAGTAATATGCTGCTTTAAAGTCACCCTCACGCTGCTCAGGGTATATTCTTCCTCTCTCCATGCAATGTTGTGTGTCTTTCGAGTTGGTTTAGCCGCGGTCATGCCACCGACCCAAAATTTCAAGGCTACACATTTTCTTTCAGCCAGTTCTTTAACATCAGGTAAGAAGATGTTCGCTAGAGTCTTGTTCTAATATCTGCATAAAATGCCTTTTCTCAATCTCATTTGAACCTGAGAGAAAGCTAGGGAATCGATCGCCATTTTTTTCTAATGCTGTTATTGGATCGCGAGAAGGTAATTAATCGTGCAATTATGCCAGGCAATTAATCGTGTTTGATACTTTTAAGAACCAAGCTGTCCATGCTATAACATGAGTCAAATTTCTACCGACAAAACGAGGCAACAACCCTCAAACCAGTGGGCTGAAATAGTTGGACAAATTATCGATAAATTGGTAGGCAAGAATATGTCCATGACTTATGATTTCCAGAAACTCACAATCGATATCCCAAAAGCTGAAGGGCCTGGTGGTAAACATATCGGAAGTGTCCAATGGGCAATAAATGGCAGGATAATAATTACAAGCGAAGCATATGATAAAACCAATCAGGGTAAGAAATGAGGTGTGCTGTATGATATTACGTGATGATAACCATCTTCACATAGATGAGCAAGATCCTATAGCAGAGTGGTTGGTCAGTTCCATGAGAATTGCACAAACAGGTACAATCAAGCTTGATATTGAAGGCCAGCCAGCCGTAAAAATAAACACAACGGATGACGAAATAGGCTTATTTGATAAATTAAAAACCGCAAAAGAGTTTGCCAAGAAACTTACCGATAACGGTATGACAATTTCATTCCTCAGAAGAGGCAAGGAAGCAATAACCCTAGGAAAAGATGCCAAACCAACACTTTCAAAAATGATAACGCGAAGCGATGATGTACAAATAAATAGCGTAATACAAACAGGTAATCTTAAAGGTGATTTAAAAGCAGGTTAACTAATTACAAGAAATATGATCTCATGCACAACCTAAGGCGAATAGTTCTGGTCTTCTAGCAAAATCCTAATTTTCAGTTACGAGTACTTCTTCTTTTCTTATGTGTATCTTATGTGTATCAGACATTGACCCATCTTTCCTTTCTGGCATCTTTATGTCAAGAATCAGCAAATCATAGAAACCAGCAAATGTTCAGGATAATTTTCTATTAAGTATAGTATTCTTTGCGCAGGCATGAGTATTCTAACTCTTACATTACTGATATACCATTCCCTTACCTGTTCTTTTAATGCCCTTTCCTTGTAAATGGTAACCAAACCGGGTATTATGTAGAACGGGCTTTTGTTTTCTTGTGGTAGGTATGTATAGAGATAAACAAGGCGTATAATTCTTTCAGGAACTTTCTCTGCTACGCCTCCGATAACAAATCCCTAAGGTCAACTAGGGTTACTTCACTGAGATTTTCATACTCTAATACTTGAATTATGTAGTATGTGAGTATGCAATCCAAAATCACTTGATACCAGATGACTTCTTTCAGCTAGGCCGGTAAGAGGTGGTGTCCACACTTCCTGACCTCCCCTGGCGGGATCCGTGAACTAGTACAAAAGTTGCCATTTCTCGAAAGTACAGGGGCCTGAGCGTATGAATATGTTTCTACCTCTGCGGTTATGACCTTGAAGTGCAGGACCAAATCATAAAACAAATAGCAACAATTACGACTTATGCAACAGAATTAGTAATAAGGTTTTGGTGTTAGGTAGATGGCTACTGTAGAGGGGAATTATTTCGTGTTATTTTATTTTCCCTTTGCTTTTTCTTTTATGATCTCTACCGGGCTCCTCATTGTATGACATAGGAGGAGAATGATGACCCGAATGATGTCGAGTAGGTTTCGGTTGTTCGTCTAGTTCAAGTTCTTTGGCTTCTTCTGTAGTTAGACCTGGTTCTTCGGTTTCTTTTTTATCACTCATGTATTTTGTACTAAAGAAACTTTGCCATGTAAGAAGGTTTCCGATGGCGAAGCTAATTAATGGATTTAAGTGCATGGAGGAGGAGAAAGCGGCGTATTGCCTAATAGTGCTTTCCTTTGATCACCGATAAGGAGCAAATGATAGACACGACTAGTCCTACTACATTAAATCTTAGTTAAACTAAATTTTATATCGGTGATGAAATGACCTACGTCTATGGCCTTATGAGGGTTATTAACCCAAGCATGGGATCGAGAAGGTTGAGACTTGCTCTTCTATCAGTATAAAAATATGCTAGCACAGATATTTCAAGATGCTGATTTTTGCTTGGACTGCTGGCAAGAACCGAGGATACCATCTTCGATAAATTAGTATGCTCAGGCAATTCAAAAAAATGTATCAATGAATCAGAAATTGCAGAAAGAGCCAATGTCGGTATAATAGAAGGACAAACACAAGCAAAACTTCCACATCTAGATCTCGAGTAAGAAGAATATCCATAAGAAGTCAAATTTAGAATAGCTTGTATTTCTTATTCCACCATTTGACTTTGGTAACGCCAATATAAGACCTTGACTAGTAAAAGGTCACTCGTCTACTTGATGAGTTTTCAGGCTTCGGCAAGCTCCTTCATGTTTTTAGATTGGTAAAAGAACTGTATATTGGATTCTTCTATCTGATCATACATCAAGACATAGTACAGAATAACCTGAAATCGCTCTTCAACACATATTTGAGTAGTAGTTTTACATAAAGTTTTTTATAACCTCACAGAGGGTCATTCCTAACATAGCAGAGTATAGTAAGAATTGGATACCTTAAAAAAAGGTAAACGTATACACAAAATACTGCTACTGGGCAATTCCAGAAAAGACAACTGTCCTCATAATAATAATAATAACAATATTAATGAGCATAGATACCTAAATGACTGAAAATATGAAAAAACAGTCTACTCACTTATGTGATGTTCTGATTATAGGTGGCGGCTCTGCCGGTCTTCGAGCTGCAATAGAGGCTCATGATGCCGGTGCACATGTTCTTATAATAAGCAAGAGTAGAAAAGGAGAGCCACATACAGTATTAGCAAGAGGTGGTATTAACGCAGCTCTTGGTACGATGGATCCAGAAGACAATTGGATGACACATGCTGCCGATACTCTAAGAGAAGGGGAATTTCTTGCTGACTACAAAAAGGTAGAAATTCTGTGTAAAAATGCACCTGATGCTGTAAACGAGCTAGTAGAATGGGGTGCTCGATTTCATAGAGAGAAAGATGGACGATTAACACAGAGATTTTTTGGTGCCCACACTTACAGAAGGACTGTGTTTTACGAAGATTGGACTGGTAAGGAAATAATTCGTGTATTGATGGATCAAGTTCTTCAACGGAAAATCGAGATTATAGACAACGTTTACATCACAAAATTATTGAAATCTCGGGACGCGATTGGAAAAAGAGGTGGAGGGGCAACAGAAGATGTCAAAGGAGCAATTGGCATAGATGTCAGCAAGAAGAAAGTTGTTATGTTCGAATGCAAGTCTTTAATACTTGCTACTGGTGGCTATACGCGAGTCTATGCAGTAAGTAGTTCTAGAATCTTCGAAAACTATGGAGAAGGTGTGGTTCTTGCGTATCAAGCCGGTCTCGAATTGGTAGACATGGAGATGGTCCAATTTCATCCTACTGGAATGGTTTGGCCAAGGAAAGCATTGGGTACGCTGGCAACCGAAGCAATCCGCGGTGAAGGAGGTATATTGCTAAATTCTAAAGGTGAAAGATTCATGAAAAATTACTATCCAGAAAGAATGGAGCTAGGACCTCGTGATATAGTAGCCCGTGCAATTTTTAATGAAATAATGTCAGGTAGGGGTACCAAACACGGTGGAGTTTGGTTGGACGTAACCCATCTATCAAAGGCAAAAATTTTGGAAAGACTGCCTACGATGTACAAACAGTTCAAAAAGCTTGCTGGAATCGACATATCCAAGGAGAAAATGGAGGTTGCACCAACTGCGCATTATTCGATGGGCGGTATCAAAGTAGGTAGAGATTGTAAAACGAAGATTAGAGGTCTATTTGCAGTTGGAGAAGTAATAAGTCAGATTCATGGTGCTAATCGTTTAGGTGGAAATAGCTTACTAGATACAGTAGTTTTCGGAAAAATTGCTGGAAGAGAGGCAGCTATCTCGGCAAAGAAATTGAGACTACGATTAGTGGAACCGAATGCAAATGAACTGAAAGGATTTCATGGTGGAATATTTGTTGTTAAGGACCCAATTAATTTTCGGACTGAAATAGAAAAGTTGATGAAAGATAGTGCAGGGATAGTAAGAGACGCAGGCAAATTACAAGATGGATTAAAAAGAATTTTGCAATTAAAGAAGGATTTTTATTCTAAAGATAATATTCTGAAATCATTCAAAATTGATGACAAGGTTGTTAGAACTTGGGAAGTAAAGTCTGCATTAGTTGTTTCTGAGGCTGTAATAAGAAGTGCCTTGATGCGACAAGAGAGTAGAGGAGCTCACTATAGATCTGATTTTCCAAAGCTAGATGACAAAAAATGGAAATTAAATATCCTCTGTAAGCAAAAGGAAATTGGCATTGTATTGTTTAAGCGGAGACTTAGAGGAGGGAAGGGAGTCTTGAAGGGTTTGCTTAAAGCTCACGTCAAGGCAGAGCATCACCGTGAATTCGAATAATCACTAAATCACTAGTAAACCTGTTGTATTAGATATATCCTACTTTTTTATTCCTATCTGGCGCGGAGCTATGCTGTATGTCGGTGTGGTCGTAGAGCACATCGGACTTGATAGATTCTCGATACATAGTTAGAATTGTAGCATTATTAGGAGTCGGATACAGCATGCTGCAATCGGACGGGTTACTAAAATCCCTGCAACGCCGCTATAGGACTTATCGTTTTTTGGTTCGATTTATCTCATTGGGCCGGGTTGTCATTTATGGGGTTAGTTGACTTCTTTGACTAGGATCACGATACGAGACACGTCGGCATCGTGTATACCCACGTGAGTAGTGTAAGTACGACCCTTTTGGACTTCTAATATTTCAGATCTTATTAATTAACGACGTTTTTTCCAATATTTGATTAGTCTTTGATTCACCCTCCTTAATTGAATTCTTTATAGCTTTTACCGAAAAATCAGTATTCTCGTAGAATCGCGGTGAAGGCTCATCTCTAATTATGCGAAATATATTCTTTATTTCTGCACCACGTTCACGTTTCATTTTGGTGTATGTATGATGAATCTTTTCAAGTTGTTTTTTATCTATTCTAGCAGGATCAATATTTCTGTCGATTATCTGATAGAGCTCTTCTATATATTTGAGATACCGTGTTATTACTTTAGCCATCTTTATGCTCTGTTGAGATTTATCGGAAAAGATGATATCTCTAGTTCTATGATAGACTTCACCCAGGTTGTCTGGTAGCTTATCAACTCTCCTAGGATAGTTTTCAACAAGGAAGAGTCTTTTGTCAATCACAGGTGAGGCATCTATGACTTCGCTAAAAGGCGTGTTACTTAGCAAACTGCCATCCCAAGCGTAAACACCTTTTTCTACTTCAATCCAAGGAAAATTATCTGAGGGATAGCCAGTAGTTGCAAGTATATGCTTGGGAGTTATTTTCTGCTTAGAGCTATCAAAAGTTAACGATTCCGATGTTAAGACATTGACTGCAGTCATTATTAGACGTGCGTTAGGACTACCACCAGGCTGAAGTCCACTATAATCAATATATTTTTCCAAAGTCTTGACTAAGGGAAAATGGTCATATATGTATGTCCATTTTAATGGGTTATAGTATTCTGGATCTTTTAACGCATAGTCAGCTCTCCACCTGGGGACGAAGAATTTATCGTTGCCGTAAAGTATAGAGCTGAGTGTGCTCGATAGTGCATTAACTTCGTCTGTCGTTGGTAAATGATTCTCCGCCGCTGCAACTAGGATACCTCTAGATTTGTCATATAGCCAATCCATTACGGGATGAGTCAGATTTACAGAATTCTCTGCAAGTTCTAGCCAAAACTCTTCTAGCGCACGTTCTGGATGATCTTTATCTACACTGCCAGCTATTATAGCAGCGTTTATGCCACCAGCCGATGTACCAGCTACAATATCTATCTTTATCTTGTTATTTGCAATGGCTTTAAAGACTCCACATCCAAATGCTCCTAATGAGCCTCCACCCTGAAATACCAGAACATTTTCAATCTTAGTAGAGGACATGACCATATCCCCCTACCTCAGAAGCTGTTAACGCCATTATTACTACCATGAAGTTGGTTTACCAACTCATTATATAATGTAACTCCTTCAAAATTCTTGGCAATGTATTATGATTAGATACATATAGCTCCTACTTGGTCGCATGCCTTAAGAGAGGTCATAGTTCACCCCCACCATTTAACAACTCATTCTATAACCATTGCTGACTGAATTAACAGAGGATATCGTATCCGACCGATACTTGTGTTAATTGGCCCAATTTACTTCAGACCACGCAAAAAGATAATTACAACTATAGTTTGTAACTGTACTTACTTTTTGAAATATGAAATGCTTTAACTGCTATTCCCAATTTTATCCAACACTCGACAAACCGATCTGCCCCCATTGTGGGTTTTGCTACTACTGTAGAGAATTCGGTTGCTTTCACGATGAAAGGGGGGAATCTAAAAATGTCTGAATTAACTTATTCAACAAAAATAGCATGATCTAGTTACATGGGTAGATCGATTCCATCATTTCATATGCCAAGTCTAAGGAAGAGAAGGAATGGAAGGAATTTAGAACTATGGAGGGGAATTTTATCAAGGTAGAATTGATTCTTGTGGTGTAGTACTCTCCAATGATAGCGGTCGTGCTTGCAATACCGCATTCATATTAATTATTTGGCCATGTCTGTTCACAGTGAGTACTAAGCTATTCCCAACAGATTTATGCACATCGATGTAAGTGATGAGATCATCTATACTCCTCAAACTATGTCCATCAATTCCTGTTATAATGTCACCGACCCGGTGCGTATTAGAAAATTCGTCTTGTGTTACTCCCTGGAGACCAGCTTTTTCTGCAGGGCTACCAGCTTGAATTGGACCGACAACCACACCCTTGTAGTTCCTCGATAGACCTATGCTCTCTGCCAAATCCGGGTTTACGCTACCTCCAGATATTCCAAGCCAGGCATGACTGTAGCATCCTTTTTCAAGTAATACTGGTACTTCGCGTATCATTGTGTTAGATGGAATTGCAAAGCCTATTCCGGAAAACTCGCCTGTAGAGGAACTGATTGCAGTATTCATTCCTATTACCTGTCCATGCATATTCAGCAATGGACCGCCAGAATTACCCGGATTAATTGCAGCATCAGTCTGAATTCCATTTGGGATAGAAAATCCAGTGTCTGGATCTGGCAACAAACGTCCCATCTGACTGACAATGCCTGTTGTCATCGTATCACTAAGTCCAAATGGATTACCAATTGCTACCACTTGTTGTCCAACCTGCATACTAGATGAATTGGCAATTACAAGTGGTAAAGCACTTTCAGTCGAGAAATCGTCAGTTATTTTAATTACCGCAATATCACTAAATGGATCGGTACCAATCACCTTTGCTGCATAGGTATTTCCATCAACAAATGTAACATCAACTGTTTTAGCGCTTCCAACTACGTGATTATTGGAAATGATATAGCCTTGCTTATCGTATATAAATCCAGATCCTAATCTAGTAGACTGACCCTCTAAAGGGTTACCATTTATGATAATCTGCATATTAGGATCTGATACCGTGCTTGTTATCTGAACCACAGAATTTTCCACTTGTTTGAACATGCCTGTGAGAGACAAGATTTGAGAGGGGTTATGCGAGCTCGAAGGCTTAGTAAATGAAGCGGTATTTGCAGCTGCAGCTGCACAATCACCATTATTGTTATTTTGTCCTGTTATTTGCATTTGCAGCTGCTTTGCTCCATTTAATATTGTAGAGAGAAATGGCAGTTCTAACTGTTGTGGTTGCTTTCCTATGAGAGATAGTATTCGTATATTGGTGATAGACTGAATCACAATAACACCCACAAGGATAACAATTACCACACTCAAAGATAATTCTCTGGTTTTGGTCATTGTGAATCGCTTAGAATTAATATGAATATAACGTCGTCGACATATAAATATAATTTGTTATCAACATTTATGTCTGGTTTTTAGAATGATTAATGTAATGTTGTGGTCTTCACCCGTGGAGTTATATCCACAGCTTTCATACCTATATCGAATCTTGAACAATTCTTAGTCATTGGGGAGTAGAACTATTTATTTATTGGAAATGAATTTATTTTCTGAGGAGCCGTTATTCGCAAGTATGGTATAGTTACAATATTTCCTATTTTGCTATGAGAAAACCTGGGCCCACGCTTTGATATTGTCGTTGTCTCTGAAAGTTGCACTATTGTGAAATAGAGATGCCCGTGGCAAGAAACGATATTGCCTCTGGAGTGACTTCGTTATGTTTCTACAAAAACCTCTTCCTGGCTCAATTATCATGATAAATCTTTTATCTTCAATTAGAATAGTGTAGATATTCATCGTATTCTACCCTAGACACTTGGGTACAGATTCGTTACTCACCTTGGCTTGCAGTTTTAGATATCCAATTATACTCTCTACCCACATCTTTTAGTCTGGTTATCATTCTAGACTCACCGTCACTAAAACGCCTTTTATCATCATTACTTTCTAAGTTCAATGGTGGAATTTCAGTTGGTTTTCCCGCATCGTCCAGGGCTACTACAGTAACATATGCAGTCCCAGTTAGAACCCGTTTACTATTGTCTAGGTCTTCTGCATATACTGTAACTTCAATTTCCATAGATGATCTTTTGGCATAGTTAATCCTTGCAGAAAGGATCAATGCGTTTCCAATATATACTGGTTTTAAAAATGTCATCTTGTCAATACTAACGGTCACAGTGTTCGCGTGCGTTGCATGTCTACTAGCAACAAGATTTGCAATAAGATCTACATGCTTTAGTATTGTGCCCCCAAAAACATTACCTTTTGGATTTGCATCTGAAGGCAACATAATAATACTTGTCTCTGATTGGGATTCATCTGGCTGCTTACCTTTCTTGAAATAGTTATTTGATTTCATTTTTACGAATATCGCATAATAGTGATTTTCTACCATTGAGTTATAGACTGCATGGATTGACGGTGTACTTGTTGTTTCATTTATTCTACTTACAGGCGCAAGTTGGAACAATATTGTGGAGGCTGGAATGAATTCTCGTAAGTGAAAAGAGCTCCCACAGTGTGTAAACTTTTGTGATACTTCAATCTGAGGTTAAGCCGGTGAGGGTAATCCGAATGAGATCGTTGTCAAGGAAAAGGAACATCTCCTACTTTTAACTTTTGCTTAATCTTGTTTATTATCTTCTGGGCAAGATCATGTGAATTAGTGTTGTCCTTGTGGTGATCCCCGGTGGTGCTGCCGGTACTTACGCTAGTACCATGATGGGTGTCAAACGTTCCACTGTTTGAACCGGTGGCAGCATTTGTATTATCTTTGGTGTTGGTAGAGGATTCTGATTTTGATAGAGTCCCATTATTTGATGGGACAGAGGACAAGCGCAAAACAGAAGGAGTATTGGAAGTAGTGCTATTATCTTTGGTAAGAGGTTGTGTTGTTGCATTACCATTACTGTGAACTGGCATCGCATAAAGAGCATTTACATATGATGAGAAAATTAAACTGATTGAGACAACAACAATCACAATAGCAATTGTTGATTCTAACCTAATAATTCTTATGTCAAAAACCCCCACTAAACATGCAGACGAGACTATATAAAGGCGTTAAATACCAATCTAATTGAAAAATATATAGAATATTTTTCTGAGACTTAGTTCTAATATATTGTTCCCAATACGAATCCAAGCAAGTCCCAGGAAGTGGAAGTAGTCCTTTAGGCTCATGCTAATAGAGTTTTGTTTTTACAAGCTCAGGTATGAGGTATACGTTCTAAAATTTTAGTGGGTGCTTAAGATAGGTGTCAGTTGCCGTCCAGAATTTTGCTGCATAGAAGTGTTTGTCAGCTATCAGACTTACGAATAGTCACAGGGATTTATACAGACCAATCTTTCATGCCCTGGTACACTTTATTACCTATCATCTGTCCTCCACGAATAAAGTCCGAGTTGCATCCAAGCGTGGCTTGAGCGTGATGCTATTTTTGGTCTTCAGATGATGGTTAATGTCATAGCAATTATGACAAGATCCCAAACCAATTGTGTCTGTAATAAAAAGAATAGTTCCGCATCAGGAAACATGATTAATCATGGTGGTTGATAAACAAAAGTCAACGCTGGAGGTAATTTTTCATTAGTTAATTAAGTCGCAACCCGCGAACACAAATAGAATAAAAATAATAAGACTTATGGTCGTGCCTGAAGTTGTATTGGAACTTCAAAGCGTCTTCCATATCTGTTAATAGTCATCGTTAGCTTGTCACTTAGTGTCTTCTTTCTGACATTTATTGAAATTTCTGTAGTATCATCTATCCTCTTGCTGTCCACTGCTTCGATTATATCTCCCTTTCTCAATCCTGCATCATCAGCTGGGCTGTGTGATTCTACCTGCGCTATTAACACACCTTCTGTTGTGGGTAATCTATAATATTGAGCTAATTGTCTTGTTATTTTTACATATGAGATTCCAATCCATGGTCTATTGATTACTCTTCCATTTTGTATTAGTTCTGTCATTACTGATTTAGCAATGTTGGTTGGTACTGCAAATCCAATACCGTTTGCATATGGCATCTTTGCTGTGTTAATTGCTATAACCTCGCCTTTTGTATTGATAAGAGGGCCACCTGAATTACCTGGATTTATTGCTGCATCAGTTTGAATTAATTCTAGTACCCCTTTTTCAAATTGGATCTTTCTGTTCAACGAGCTTACAATTCCAGCTGTTACGGTTGGCCCTCCAGTTAGAGCAAATGGATTACCAATGGCAATCACTATTTGACCTATCTTCAAATCATCAGAATTTCCCAATGCAGCAAATGGAAGTGTTTCTGTCGAATCTAATTTTACTACAGCCAAGTCAGTTGTCTCATCTGTTCCTATCACTTTTCCATCGAAGATGCTTCCATCAGTTAGTGTAATTTTCAGTTTTTGAGCTTCGTCAACAACATGATTGTTGGTAAGGACATGGCATCTCTCATCAATTATCACACCCGAGCCAACACCTTCGACTGGAAATACACGGAATAGTTGGTCATGTACAGTTCTTACACTTGCAATATTTACAACACTTCTACTTACTTTTTGAACTGCATTAACAATTAGATCTTCATTAACTGGTATCATATAGTATATTATTAGTTAGTATGATATTTGTTGACTAAGAATGAAGAAACCTAGTCACATGTAAAAATATTCACGATTTGAATTCTATCTTGTTCTTACAGAATCTCTCGATTTATTTGCCGAATTAGCCTGACAGCCAAGCACATAGCTTGATGTTGGACTTCAAGGCATCCGAACTATAACACCCGTTATAGATGAACTATGGAATTTCGGGCATAGGAAGAAACTTTAGCCATTTCTCTTCCATATAGGAGTATTTCGAAAAAATAGAAAGAAAGCAGATGGGTTAAAATAATTGTTACTTCACAAAAACTATGATTTGAATTTTCTTCTTCAGCCCGAACCAGCTTCGCCAGTTACCGAACTTCGAATTGATGAGTATGGTGTGAAACCTGAATATTACGATTGGCTGAACGTACAACTCAAACTATGAAATTATCAGCCCCGTTTAGTCGATACTAACTTAGTATTACGGGGCTAACTATCATATTTATATGTGATATCCGTGTTATAGTTGGTCATGTGAAAAGTGGATTCAAAAGAAAACAGCTCTGTCAGGATTTCTAAATGGGATTCGGTAGCGCATTATAAATTAAGAAAAATATTGAATAACCTTTCAAATATAACAGGCCATGGCACGGAACTAGTAACATTATACATCCCCTCACGACGTCCAATTTTTGATGTAATAGCACAGCTACGAAGTGAGAAAGAAACTGCCGCAAACATAAAGTCTGATCTAACAAGAATACACGTACAGGATGCGTTAAGTAGAATTGTTGAGCATCTGAAGCTTTTTAAAGAAACTCCAGAACATGGTTTAGTTATTTTTTGTGGAGCTGTTTCTACAGGCAGAGGAATTGGAACTGAAAAAATTGAACTTTATTCTGTTATTCCACCAAAAGCGGTTCAAGTAAATTTCTATCGCACTGATGATCATTTTTGGACTGACCATCTAAAGAATATGCTCAATGATGACAAAATTATTGGAATTTTAGCTTTAGATACTCAAGAAGCCGGTCTTGGAATACTAACGGGAGATAGATGGGAGATAATTGATAGGATGACCTCAGGTGTTGCTGGAAAGCATAGACAAGGCGGCCAATCTGCAAGGAGATTTGAACGTCTTCGGGAAAACGAACTCAATGAATATTATCATAGAGTTGCGGATCATGCCAAAAGAGTGTTCATAGATCAATTCTCAGTCAAAGGAATTATTGTTGGAGGACCTGGACCCACGAAAGAAAATTTTATCAAAGAAGAATATTTAGACTACAGGCTGCAAAACAATGTCATTGAAACCCTGGACATATCATATTCTGGAGAAGAAGGAGTTCGTGAAATAATAGATAAAATCAATGATCTAGGGATCATGGCAGAATATAGATTGATGGAAGAAAAGAGAGTTGTCAAAAAATTTATGTTAGAAGTACATTCAACTAATGGCCTTGCCATATATGGAATTCTTGATGTGATAAAAGCATTACAAAATGGGTTTGTTTCTATGGTGATCGTAACCGATGACATAAATTTTGTTAAAATTAATTCAAAGTGCAAAAGTTGTGGAAACACTATAGAGATCTTTACTGATCGGCACGAGTTGGTTTCCACAAAACAAGAACTGCTATCTAAATCTTGTGTCATATGTGGAGAGATAGTTTATGAAACAAATGAAAGAGATATCGTCGACTATCTTGAGGAATTAGCAACTGCAACTGGAAGTAAACTTGAGATCATATCAGGGAAATCTGAGGAAGGCATGCAAATCTCAAGTCTTGGTGGAATAGGAGCTATATTGAGATTTAGATTACGAGCATCATCAGACCCGACAGGAATCGTAACCTGAACAAGGACAATGAAGTAGAAATAGAACCTGTAGACATTGAACTTATGTTACATCGGATTTTACAATATTGTTATTTCCGCAACAGGCTCAAGGACTTGATAAGTTGCAACACTTTTTGCAGTTTATTCTAAATAAGACCAAATTACTGTCTGGCTATTGACTATAATATACACTCTCTTCAAGTTTTTCTAGAATGTCAACGATGCAGGGCCACTGTGAAAATGCGTTTTATGTTCCTGCAGGAAACACAAAACTTGGTCTCATAGACACCGAAGATATCGGACTTTCAAAATCTAATTAAAAGCAACATTTGTTGCCTGTATTTCTTTGGCACCCACCCAGTTTTGGGTGGTATTCAGACGTCTGGTTTGTAGGAAAAATGCTTGTCAAGAGTGTGCCTATATGGTGCCGCATAGAAATCAATTCTTTTTAAGATTTTGCAGAGAGTGAATCAGGTCTTATTGCTATGTCTTATAAGGATGAAGAGCATAAGTAATCGTAGACCTAGATCTTCTTCCTAGAGTCGTTTCCCTCTGCAGTACAACACGACCCTATACATAATAGAATAAGTTAAATGGGATATCAAATTTAGATGTGTGTAAATGGAGATTCTTTATGATTATCCACTTTATAGGCCGCCTTCTGAAGCTAATTCAATAATATTTCAGATTACATTAGGCTGTTCTTTTAACAAATGTTCGTTTTGTAATATGTATCGTACCAAAGAATATGTAGAAAGACCATGGGAGGAGATAAAATCAGAAATAGATTTAGCTGCCAATGCATATCCGGAGGCTCAACGGATATTTCTTGCCGATGGAGATGCACTGAACGTTGCTACTAACAAATTGATTCAAATTTTGGTTTATTTATATGCCAAATTCACAAATTTGAAAAGAATATCATGCTATGCAATGCCAAAAAATATATTGCAAAAGAAAGACGACGAGTTGGATAAATTAAGAGCCGCTGGACTTAGTATGCTCTATGTAGGAATTGAGACTGGTAATGATGCTCTTTTGAAGAAAGTGACGAAAGGTGCAACAAGCAAGGGAATTATTCAGAGCTGTCAAAGAGCAAAACAGCATGGATATATTTTATCATGTATGATTATTCTGGGACTTGGTGGGAAAACATATACTAAGGAACATATTCGTGATACTGCTAGAATCGTAAGCGAAATTGCTCCTGATTATTTAGGTGCTCTGACATTGTATCTAGAGGATGGAATTTATAATGAGTTTATGCTCAAATTCGGTGAGCCTTTTACCGCATTAGACGATATTGAAGTTCTAGAAGAACTCGAAAGGCTTATTTTGGATTTTAATCCTGTTACACCAGTAATATTTAGGGCAAACCATGCATCAAATGTATATTCATTTGGTGGCACTATTCCACAGGATAAACAGAAATTACTCTCTTTGATCAGTGAATTAAAACTGTAAACAGTCTTTTTTATTCTCGCATGGACGATAGAAACAGCCAATATGAAAAATAGAAACGTAATAGAGGTAAAGTGCAAGATGCTATAGCCAATAGAACCAAAGCTTGCTATCTCTGCAGCTACCTCGTCGTTACCGGCCTGTATTTCTGTCTTAACATATCACCGATTAAATTCATTACTTCATTGGGGTTGTCTATTACTTTGATACTTCTGCATATAAACCACATCAAACGGGAAGATGAATTAATCTTGTGATGTACAAAAATAAACCTTGTTTGTTTCATAGTACCAATGTACGGTAACGTTATTCAGTATGGTGATGCGTACCTAATGATTCAAAGACCTATTGCTGACTTAACTGTATTATATAAGTATGATACTAGAATTTAGAAAAACCGTATCGATGATATTTTAGTGCCGTTTACAAGTCCAAGTACAAAGATGGTCACCATCTTTGTAAGTATAGCAGCTACAACAGCAATGATGACTATGACCACGAATGTTGAGGCTCTTGCAGATCCCGCTCATTGCGATAAGGCTGGCTGGCCTTCATGCTATGATGTTGGAAATAGTGGTGGCCAACAGAGTCCTAGAACTGGCTGTCCTATTGGTCACAGCCCAAACTTTTGTGATGGATGGAATGCTGGAGCACGGACCGAGAGTAATAACAATAATGGCCTGATGCATGCTTTGGACACTCCACAATAAATGGTATAATTAACTGCAGTGCCTACACAGTTGTATTTTTTAAGGTACTCTGGATTTGTTTGTTTTCATCTATTGTTAGTTTGATGGTCAATTTGTCGCTAAAGTATCAAGACACGGCAAGAAAAATAAGGCTTTTGATAAAATAGAAATATTGCGATGATTGATACTTTTGAAGATACATTGAAAAGAGCCAAGAAGGTCGTCTTTCTCACAGGGGCTGGGATATCACAAGAAAGTGGAATTAGTACTTTTAGAGAAAATGACGGCTTGTGGAAAAAATAT
>WNGG01003119.1_pt1 | contig 18706 bp, 14 predicted proteins | sample 5400661 | NCBI WGS metagenome assembly WNGG01 (sample SAMN13153372, study PRJNA577476) | soil metagenome | isolation source: 100 cm soil or saprolite under Garry oak tree replicate 1 | place: USA:California | collected 2016-06-15
CAGCAGCGCGGGTGGGAACACGCCACTTCGCGCGGCCGCCTCGTAGGCGAGTGCGGCCGCCGCGAGCGTGAGCGCGGCCCGGCGGACCGATCTTGCGCGTTCGCTGCTCACGACATCATGCCCCAGCGGACCACGGTGAAGGTCTCGAGCCTCTGGAACAAGAATTTCTCGAGCGTAAGTCCGATCACCGCGATTACCGCGATCCCGGCCAGCATCACGTCGGTGTTGAGGAACTCGCGCGAGCCGAAGATGAGCCAGCCGAGGCCCCAAGGCACGGCGGCCAGCATTTCCACCCCGACCAGGATGCGCCACGCCTGAGCGAGGCCGAGCCGCAGGCCGGTCAGGATGTAGGGTAGCGCCCCGGGCAGAATGACCTGGCGGAACAGTTTCTGATTGTCCGCCCCCATCGCCTGGGCGGAGCGCACCCACACGTCCTTGACCGCCTTCACGCCGGTCCAGGTGTTGAACACGATCGGGAACGCGGAGACGAAGCCGACCAGCAGAATCGCCGACACGTCGCCGAGGCCGAACCACAGCAGGAACAGCGGCGCATAGGCGAGGCCGGGGATCGGCGCGCCGATGCTCACCAGCGGAAGAAAAACATCCTCCGCCCGGCGCGAGCGCCCCATGGCGATGCCGATCGCGACCCCGGCGACCGCCGCGAGCGCGAAGCCGGCGCCGAGGCGCAGCAAGGTTTCGGCGGCGTGGTGCGGGAGAATGCCGCTGACGGTGAGGCGCGCCAGGGCGTCGACCACCGTCTCCAGCGGCGGAAACAGCCGCGGCGGAAACAGCCCCGCGTGTGCCACCGCTTCCCACAGTCCACCGACGACGAGGAACGGAAACGCGGTCTGCGCCGCCGCGCGCAGGCGGGCATTCACATCAAGCGCCGCCGTGCCGTCGCGGATTGGACCAGGAGGCGAGGCGGGACGAACTTCCTGCATGTCGGTGCGGGCGACGCGGCGTTGGAGCGGGTCGAGCGGAATTGCGGCCGGATAATGCCGGGGCGGGTGGCACCCCACAAGCGAGAGAATGTGATGGCGAGCCCTTGTGCCGCGGTTCCCTTCATCCCGGCGCTGGACTAGCCTATCGCCATTCCCCGGTCGGCTCCGATGGGAGCGCGGTCGGCAAATGGGCTTGGCTCGGGAGGACGCGCCAGATGAACCGCAAATTTTCGCTCAACGTCAACGGCAAGGTCCATGCGATCGAGGCCGATCCGGACATGCCGCTGCTCTATGCGCTGCGCAACGACATCGGCCTCAACAATCCGCATTTCGGTTGCGGACTCGCCCAGTGCGGCGCCTGCACCGTGCATCTCGACGGCCAGCCGATCCGCTCCTGCGCGACGCCGGTGTCGGCGGTCGGCGACGGCAAGATCGTCACGCTCGCCGGGCTCGGCACGCCGGAGAAGCCGCACCCGCTGCAGACCGCCTATGTGCAGGAGCAGGTGCCGCAATGCGGCTATTGCATCAACGGCTGGATCATGACCGCCGCCGCGTTCCTCAAGGACAAGAAGAAGCCGAGCGACGCCGAGATCCGCGATGCGCTCTCGGGCCTCAAATGCCGCTGCGGCACCCACATGGCGATCATGCGCGCGGTCAAGCGCGCGGCCGTGATGATGGGCTGAGGGAGGCGATCATGACCAGGATGGAAACCGCAACCCTCTCCCGCCGTTCGATCCTCAAGGCGGGCGGCGCGCTCGTCGTCTCGATCGGCCTGCCGGTCGGCCTCGATACGGTGCTCGCGGTGAACGCGGCCTACGCGCAGGGCGCGCGGCCGCCGCTCGTGCCCAACGAGCTTGCCTCCTACATCGCGGTGAACGCCGACGGCAGCGTGGCGGCCTTCTTCGGCAAGATGGACATGGGGCACGGCCTGTTCGTCGCCATCGGCCAGATGGTGGCCGAAGAGCTCGACGTGCCGTTCAACCGCGTCAAGGTGATCATGGGCGACACCGCCACGAGCGTGAACCAGGGCGGGGCGTCCGGCTCGACCGCGATTCAGTACGGCGGCAAGCAGATGCGCGCGGCGGCTGCGGAAGCGCGGCGCGTGCTGGTCGAGATGGCGGCCGAGAAGCTCGGCGTGCCGGCGGACCAGCTCGCCGTCGCCGACGGCGTCGTCCACGTCAAGGCCGACGCGGCGAAGAAGGCGAGCTATGCCGAGCTGATCGGCGGGCGCTACTTCAACGTCCAGCTCGAGTGGAACAAGCAGATCGGCAACCTGCTCTACGCGCCCGGCAAGGCGCAGCCGAAATCCTACAAGGAGCACAAGATCGTCGGGCAGCCGATCAAGCGCGAGGACGTGGCGCCGAAGGTCTTCTGCCAGGAGGACTTCTGCACCGACGTGAAGGTGCCCGGCATGGTGCACGGCCGGATGATCCGTCCGCCGGTCGCCGGCAGCGTGCCGGTCAAGGTGGACGAGGCCTCGGTCAAGGACATCCCGGGCGTCCGGGTGGTGTGGCAGCGCGGCTTCCTCGGCGTCGTCGCCGAGAAGGAATGGGATGCCATCCGGGCCGCCGAGAGCTTGAAGGTGGAGTGGTCCGACTCCTCGCCGTCGTTTCCGGGAACCGGCGGCATCTATGACCACATCCGCCGGGCGCCGGTGCGCAAGCGCGAGGTCGGCGCCAATGTCGGCAACGTCGACGAGGCGTTCAGGACCGCCGCCCGGGTCGTCGAGGCGGAGTACGAGTGGCCGTTCCAGTCGCACGCCAGCATGGGGCCCGCCTGCGCGGTGGTCGAGATCAAGGACGGCAAGGCCACCTGCTGGAGCGGATCGCAGAAGACCCACTTCGTGCGCGACGGCGTCGCCGCCATCCTGGAGATGCCGGCCGAGAGCGTGCGCACCATCTGGGTGACCGGGCCCGGCTCGTACGGGCGCAACGACGCCGGCGATGCCGCCATGGACGCGGCGGTGCTGGCGAAGGCGGTCGGCCGGCCGGTGCGCCTGCAATACATGCGCGAGCAGGGCACCGCCTGGGACCCCAAGGGCCCGGCCTCGATCCACCGCGCCCGCGCGGCGATCGATTCCTCCGGCACCGTCGTCGCCTACGACTTCCTCAGCAAGGGCTTCTCGCGCATCGACGTGATGATGAACGAGAGCAACCCGGCCGACACCCTGGCCGGCCATATGCTGGGCGTGCCGCTGCGGGTCAACGACGGCTTCGGCGTCCCGGCCGAGGCCTACGAGTTCGCCCACAAGCGCAGCGCCTGGGAGACGATCGGGCCGCTGCTCGACCGCGCCTCGCCGCTGCGCAGCGCGCATCTGCGCGATCCGGTCGGGCCGCAGATCCACTTCGCCAGCGAATCCTTCATCGACGAAGTGGCCGCCGCCATCAATCTCGACCCGATCGAGTTCCGGCTGCGCCACGTCAAGGACCCGCGCGACATCGCGGTGATCAAGGCGGCGGCGGAGAAGGCCAAGTGGGAGACGCGGGTCTCGCCGCGGCGCGACCAGCGCGGCACCATCGCTTCGGGGCGCGGCATCGCCTATTGCCAGCGCAACGGCACCCGCGTGGCGGTGATCGCCGAGGTCGACATCAACCGCACGTCCGGCAAGATCTGGGCGCGCAAGTTCACGGTGGCGCACGACTGCGGGCAGATCATCAACCCGGGCGGGCTCGCCATGTGCATCGAGGGCAACATCGTGCAGGGCGTCAGCCGCACGCTGTGGGAGGAGGTGCAGTTCGACAGGAACGCGGTGACGACGGTCGACTGGGTGACCTACCCGATCCTCGACATCACCGAGACGCCGGAGGCGATCGAGACGGTGCTGATCAACCATCCGGAGCTGCCGCCCACCGGCGCCGGCGAGCCGTCGATCCGCCCGGTCGCCGCGGCGATCGCCAACGCGATCTTCGACGCCACCGGCGTGCGCATCCGCCGCGTGCCGTTCTCGCCCGACCGGGTGAAGGCGGCGCTGTCGTAAGGGCGCGGGCTCCCTCTCCCCGCTTGCGGGGAGAGGTGAGCGCGTTCAGCCAAACCCAAACAACCGCGCCGGATTATCGGCGAGGATCGCCTGACGCGTCGCGGCGTCCGGCGCCCAATCACCGAGCTTGTTGTACAATTGGATGGTGCCGACGCGGTCGTGAAACGACAGGTGCGGATAGTCGCTCCCCCAGATCAGCTGATCGGGCGCGGTCGCGATCAGCGCCTGCGCGAACGGCGTCACGTCGGCGAAGTTTTCCGCCTGCGAGAACCGGTAGGTGCCGGTCAGCTTCACCCAGCAGCGGCGCGAGCCGTCGTTCACCAGTTGCAGGAATTCCTGGAAGCCGGGCTGCCTGGTGCCGTCCCTCGCCGGGAACAGCCCGAAATGCGCGACGGTGAACTCGACCGGCAGCTCGCGCAGCATCGGCATCAGCTCGCTCACCAGCCAGCCGGGCGTGAGGAAATCGAGGTGCCAGCCGATCTCGCGCGCCAGCGCGGCCAGGCGCGCGATGCGCGGCAGCATCGATTGGGCGAGCCCCGCCTCCGGCTTGCGCACCGGCGAGACGTTGACGCGGATGCCGCGCGCGCCGAGGTCGTGCCAGGCGGCGACCTGCGCGTCGGTCACCGACGTCTCGTCGAGATCGACGATGCCGCGCCGCACCGCCGCATCCATGGTGCGCATGGCGTCGAACATGCAGGAATTGTCGAGCCCGTAGGCGCTCGGCTGCACGAACACGAAGCGCTCGAAGCCGAGCCGGCGCGCGAGCTCGAGATAGGCCCCGAGCGGCGCGCGCGGCGGCTTGTAGCGCAGGTCGGTTCCGTACGGATAGCGCTCCGCCGGTCCGAACACGTGAAAGTGGGCGTCGCACGCGCCTTGCGGCGCCGCATAGGCCGGCGCGAGGCCGGCGTCCGGGTCGCGCGCGTCGCTCATCCGCTCACGCCGCGTGGATCGAGGGCGTCCGCTCGGCGAGCGCGCGCGTCCCGGCCCACGCGGTCGCCCGGATCGACGACCAGACCGGGATGCGCAGGCGCGCGCGAAGTTCGTCGAGGATGCCGATGGTGGGCAGCTGCGAGCAGGCGATGAACAGGGCTTCGCTCCGCGGAGTGACGGTGCGCAGCGCGAGGTCGAACACCCGTTGCTCGGTGATGCGGCCAAGCTCGTCGGTGGTCTTGCACAGGAAGCTGTCGAGGGTCTCGACGCGGATGCCGCTCGCCTCGAGATAATGGCGCAGGCCGTCGTTCACCGGCGGCAGGTAGGGCGTGACGACCGCGGCCGACGCGACGCCGTCGGAGCGCAGCGCCTCCACCATGGCGCCGGCGGTGCTGACCACCGTGGCGCCGGTCCGCGCGCGCAGCGTCGCGACCATCGCGGCGTTGCCGTCCGGCCCCGCCAGAAAGCCGGCCGCGGTGCAGCCGTAGAACACGAGATCGAGTCGATCGGCGGTGAACGGCTCGACCGCCGCCAGGGTGGCCTCGGTATAGGCCGGCAAATCCTCGCGCAGCAAGGTGCGCGCCGGCCGGGCGACGCGCGCCACCGGGATCGGCGCCAGCTGCGGGCACAGCGCCGCCATCTCCGGCTGCATGGTCGTGTTGTTCTCCGGCACGACGATCAGCGCGCGGATCGGTTCGGGCATGACCAAGGCCTCGTTCCCCGGATGCGGTGCGTTCCCCGGGCGCGGCGCAACACGAAGTGTTGCGCTGCAGACCCGGGGTCCATTTGTGCGCATTCGTCGCGGACTACGCTCGGCGACGAAACGATGTGGACCCCGGATCAGCGGCGCACCGTTCCGCTTCGCTCCACGCTGCACCGCATCCGGGGAGCGCTCAAAGGGTTGACAATCATATGGCGCCAATCGTCCGATGAGTTCAATACCGGAGACATCGATGAACCGGCGCCAATTCAGCAAGGCCCTGCTCGGGCTTCCGGCCCTGATGCGCCCGGCGCACGCCGCCGCGGCGCGGATCACGCTCGGTAAGCAATACGGCCTGCCGTTCCTGCCGCAAATGGTGATGGAGGTGCAAAAGCTCATCGAGAAGCACGCGGCCGAGCGCGGCATCGCGGCGCTCGAGGTGTCCTGGCAGACCATGGGCGGGCCGGGCGCGCTCAACGACGCGCTGCTCGGCGGCCAAATCCAGTTCGTCAACGTGGCGGCGCCCTCGCTCGCCACCCTGTGGGACAAGACGGCGGGCACGGCGCAGGAGGTGCGCGCGGTGTGCGCGGTGCAGTCGATGCCCTACGTGCTGGTGACGCGCAATCCGGCCGTGCAAACCATCGCCGACTTCACCGCCGCCGACCGCATCGCCGTGCCGACGGTGAAGATTTCCGGACAGGCGATGGCGCTGCAGATGGCCGCCGCAAAGCTCTGGGGGTTCGAGCAGTACGAGCGGCTCGACCCGCTCACCGTCTCGCTCGGCCATCCGGACGCGCTGGCCGCGATGCTGTCCGGCCAGATCACCGGCCACTTCGCGGTGGCGCCGTTCAACTATTACGAGCTGAAGCTGCCCGGCTTCCGCCCGGTGCTCAAGTCCTACGACACCGTCGGCGGCAAGCACATCAACGGCATCCAGGTGGCGACCAAACAATTCCACGACGCCAATCCGGCGATGTGCGCGGCTCTCATTGCGGCGCACGACGAGGCGAACGCCTTCATCCGTGCGCAGCCGCTCGCGGCGGCGCAGATCTACATTTCGCTTGCCAACGAAAAGCGCAGCTCCGCCGACGAGCTTGCGGCGATGATCACCGATCCGGACATCGAGTACACGACCACGCCCGCCAACGTGATGGCGCTGGTCGAATTCATGCACAAGGTCGGCCGCATCAAGCGCATGCCTGCTTCGTGGCAGGACCTGTTCTTCTCCGAAGCGCACGGGCTCAGGGGAAGCTGAGCTATGGCGATCATAGGGTGGGTTAGCGCCGAAGGCGCGTAACCCACCGTTTGTTTGTATGGATAGGTCGATGGTGGGTTACGGCGCTTCGCGCCTAACCCACCCTACAATCCAGGATTACTTCGCCTCCACATCCAGCCGCGCGACCCAGCCCTCCAGGCCGGGCTTCGCGGCCGGATAGCGGGCGAGCACCAGCGGGTCGTGGCCCGGCACGATGCGGCTCATGGCGCCGGCGAGGCGCTTGAGCGTCTCGTAGCCGTCGAGCACGTCGCCGACATTGTAGGTGATGGGAAACACCCGGCCCTGCTCGACGTGGGCGTAGAGGTGGGTGGTGTCGGACGCCAGCACCACGGGACCGCGGCGGGTGTCGACGCGCACGCATTGCAGGCCCTTCGAATGCCCGCCGATGCGGTGGACCGTGATGCCCGGCGCGACCTCGCCGGCGCCGTCGTGAAAGGTCACCCGGTTGGCGAACACCTTGCGCACCATGGCGACGACGTCCTCGACCTCGAACGGCAGGCGCAGGTGCGCGTGGCACATGCAGCGGCCGGTGGCGTAGGCCATCTCGACATCCTGCAGGTGATAGCGCGCATGCGGGAACAGGTCGTAATTGCCGGTGTGGTCGTAGTGCAGGTGGCTGACGATCACGTTCTTCACGCTGTCGGGGACGATGCCGATCGCCTTGAGGCCTTCGGCCACCGGCCGCACGATCTGCCGCTGCCGCTTCTTCGCCATGGCCTCGTCGAAGCCGGTGTCGACGATGAAGGTGCCGTGCGGTCCGACGATCGCCCAGACGTAGAAATCGAGCGGCTGCGACACATCGTGCAGGTCGCCACCGATGTAGTTCTCGGCCGCGCGGCGGTCGTGATGGCCGTATTTGATGGCGTAGATTTCGTGAACATCGCCGCTCATCCCGGGCTCCCTTGATTTTGTCGTGCACCCAATCGATAGAATAACACGGCAGGATCGTTGCAACAGGCCGCGCCGCTGCGGAAACGAGCCATGGACATCCCTTATCGCCTTCCCCTGGTGATCGGCGCCACCGGCCATCGCGACCTGCGCGATGAGGACATCCTGGAATTGAAACGAGCGGTCGCGGGCGTCATCGAACGGCTCAAGCGCGACTATCTGGGCGGCGACACCGAGACCCCCATCATCGTGCTCTCATCGCTCGCCGAGGGCGCCGACCGGCTGATCGCCCAGGTCGCGATGGATCACGGCGCCAAGCTGATCGCGCCGTTGCCCATGCCGTCCGACGAATATCGCCGCGACTTCGTGCCCGGCCTGAAGCCTGACGCCGCCGCGGAATTCGACCGCCTGAAGAACCAAGCGATCGCCGCGCCGGTCATGCGGTTCGCCGCCGACAACTTGCCCGAAAATGTGCACGAGGAATCGAGACGCGCGCTGCAATATCGCGAAGTCGGCATCTATGTCATCCGGCACTGCCACGTGCTGATCGCGCTGTGGAACGGCGATGAGGAGGAAGCAGCGGTCGGAGGGACGACCGAGGTCGTGCGATTCAGGCGCGACGGCATTCCGTTCGAGGTGACCGGACTGGCCCGCGCCAGCCTCGACGCACCGGAGATCGGGCCGGTCATTTATGTGGATACGCCGCGCGTCAAGCCGCGAGGGAGCGCAACCGCCGTCAAGACGCGCCCCTGGGGGCGTGAATTGGTGAAATCGCATCAGGGGAGTTGGCGCCGGCCAACTTGGCGCAGCGTAGCTAACTTTTTTGCGAGCGTTGCCGGAAAGGGCCGCACAGAGGAGCGTCCCAGACTGCCCGACGACGAAAGGCGAGAGTTAGAGTCCTGGATGGCCTTCGAAGTCCAAACCGAATTGACTCGCCGGTTTAACCGTGAGGCCGCACGATTAGGTCGATCTGCCAAAGGAAGGGCACGATTGAACACCAGCCTCCGCGATCTTTTTCCCGAAGATGAGGCCAGAAATATCACAAAAGAACTGTTGCCGCGCTGGTGTATCCTCTATCAAATCGCAGACACGTCGGCAGCCAAATGGCAAAGATGGTTCAGGTTTGATTGGCAGCTGCTTTTCACGTTGGGATTTCTCGGTATTGCAAGTTTTGAAGTGGTAACACACCTTGCTTTCGAATGGTCTCGGCTTTTCGGCGTTTACGCAATCGTGTTCATCTGCGTGCTGGCGTGGTTCACGGTTGCGCTCTTTCGCGCGCATCAGGAGAAATTTCTGGACTTCCGAGCGCTCGCCGAGGCGTTGCGAGTTGCAGTGTTCTGGAAAATCATCGGCATCGGGGAGCCGTTTGGCGGCTCAGCAGGCCAACGAGCTAGAGTGGATCTGAGTTCGGGAGACTCCGTCGCCGACGCTTATCCGATCAGACAGCCGAGCGAGTTGGATTGGGTAAAGACGTGCCTTCGGACACTGGAGTTGCTGGAGGTCGGCGCACCATCTCGCGTCGACTTCAACGTTGCGGTGCACGGTTACGCCTGGGCGCGCAAGTTCTGGGTCAATGGACAACTGGCCTTTTTCAGTAAGCGGGGCCCTGAGCACGATCGGATCGCAGAGGCGCGGGACAAGCTATCCTTGGTTCTCTTGTCGCTATCTACCTTAGTGGCCGTTTTCTTGTTCTTTCTCATCGGAAATTCGGGTGTCGACCATCACAATTGGATTCATCGCGTTTCAATTTTCCTCGTCGGCCTGTTGCCGGGTATCGCCGCCGTCATGGTGGGATACTCCGAGCGCCTCGCTCTCAAAGCACAGGCGCGGCAATACGATCGGATGCGCACCCTATTCGAACGTGCGTCTCGACTCCTCCCTGAAAAGGTCGATCCGGCGAACTTCCGCGAGATGCAGGCGCTCTTTGCCGAGCTGGGCGCCGAGGCGATGAAAGAACACGCCGAGTGGGTGGCGATCTATCGCCAGCGCCCGATCCGGCCGCCCTAGGCGTTCTTCATTTTGCCGGCAACAGATGCTCGGCGCGGACCTGCCGCTCCGCCGCGCGGCGTCCGATCTCGTAGGCGAGGGGGATCGCGCCGGGATCGTCCATGCGGCGCACCCGGGTCACGTCGCGCGCGGAGAGCTTCAGGTCGAGCATCTCGGCGATCCACGGCGCCTCGATCCGCACGTCGTAGCGCACGAAGCGCAGCAGCTTGCCGCTGGGCGGCCCGTCGCCGGTGAGCGCGCCGATCTCCGAGTTGACCGGCCACGGCGTCGGACATTCTCCCAGCCACTGCATCAGCGTCAGCGCGAGGGCCTCGCCGTCGTTGATCAGGGTCGCGAGCGCGCTGATCGCGAGCCCGATCGCGCGGATGCGGCGCGCCCGCACGGCGGTCAGCGCGCTGCGATAGGCGCCGGTGCCGATCGAGACCAGCAGAAGGCGGCGCGGATCGGCCGTCCAGCACAGCCCATAGGCCTTGAGCGTGGTCATCAGGAACAGCGCCAGCGCCGGATTGTTGTGCGGCGTGACGCCGCCGTCGACGAAGAGGCCGTGCGCGGCGCCCTCGACGATCGGCAATTCCTCCGGATCGAAATAGGCGGGCGCGGCCGTGCTCGCGCGCAGCAGGTTCGCCAGCCGGTAGTGCCGGTTGCCGATGAACGACCGGTCGGCCGGCGTCTCCCAATAGGGGGCGCGCGGATTGTTGGCGACGATCCACGGGCTGCCGGTGTCCATCCGTTTGGTGACGACGCCGAGCCCGGTGACGAGATCCGCGCTGTCGAGCGTCCGATCGCCGACCACCGACTCGATCTCGCGGCGCAGCGCCCCGGCGTCGAACTTCGCCTGCAGGCCCATGATGCGCCAGAACGGCCGGCGGAAGACCCGCGGCGCCAGGCCCAGATAGAAGTGCTTCAGGTCGGCGACGGTCAGCCCGAGCGCCACCGCGCCGGCGATCACCGCGCCGGTCGAGGTTCCGCCGACCAAGTCGAACCAATCGCCCAGCCGCACCGCGCGCCCTTCGTGCTGGGCGAGCACGGCCTCCATGCGCTCGAGAAACGCGATCGCGATGGCGCCGCGGATGCCGCCGCCGTCAAGCGCAAGGACGCGCTTGGCGCCAGGGCCGAACAGATGTTTATCGCGCGATGAATCGGACGCGGTCACGGGTCCGGGCGGATCATCAGCGCTCAGGGACATCACTCAGCCGCGACCTTGACGCCGCCGAGCTCGATCGCGCCCGTCTTCGCCATGGCGTCGATCTCGGCATCGGCAAAACCGTGCTCGCGCAGCACGTCGCGGGTGTGTTCGCCGTAAAGCGGCGCGCCGCGCTTGATCCCGCCCGGCGTCGCCGAAAATTTCACCGGCGGGCCGATCGTCTCCACGCTCCCGAGCGTCGCATGCTCGGTCTTGACGATCATCGCGCGGGCGCGGGTCTGCTCGTTGGCGTGCATCTGCAAAACGTTGAGCACGGGCCCGGCCGGGATGCCGGCGCGCTCCAGCAGCGCGAGCCATTCGGCGCTCGAGCGCTTGCGGAACTCGACGTTCAGCGCCGCTTCCAGCTCGCGCAGGTGCTGCATGCGGCCGGCGCCGGTGGCAAAGCGCTTGTCCTCGCGCAGCTGCGGCGCATCGAGCACGTCGAGCAGCCGCTGCCAGTTGGTCTGGTTGGCGGCGCCGACGGTGATCCACCCGTCGGTCGTGGCGAACGCCTGATAGGGCGCGTTGAGCGGATGCGCCGAGCCCATGGGTCCGGGCGCCACGCCGGTCGCGAGCGCGATCGCCGACTGCCAATAGGTGTGGACGATCGCCGCCTCGAACAGCGAGGTGTCGACCATCTGGCCCTCGCCGGTGCGGTTGCGGTGCTGGAGCGCGGCCAGCACGCCCATGCAGGCGAGGATGCCGGCGGTGATGTCGGCGACCGGCGCGCCCACCTTGACGGGCGGCCGGCCGGGGCCCTCGCCGGTGATGCTCATCAGCCCGCTCAGGCCCTGCGCCACCAGGTCGAAGCCGCCGCGGTCGGCGTACGGGCCGGTGCGCCCGAAGCCGGAGATGGCGCAATAGATGAGCCGCTTGTTGTGCGCCCGCAGCGCCTCGTATCCGAAGCCCCGGCGCTCCATGAAGCCGCGGCGATAGTTCTCGGTCACCACGTCGGCGGTTTCCAGCAGCCGCCACAGCACGCGCTTGCCGTCCTCGCTCTTGAGGTCGACGGCGATGCCGCGCTTGTTGCGGTTCATCATCAGGAACGCCGCCGTCTGGTCGCCGACCATGGGCGGCACCATGCGGCGCGTGTCGTCGCCGCCGGGAATTTTTTCCAGCTTGATCACGTCGGCGCCCATGTCGGCCAGCATCAGGCCGCAGGTCGGGCCCGCCATGACGTGGCACAGCTCGATCACCTTGAGGCCGGCGAGCGGGCCGGGCGGCGACGGGCCGGACATAAGCGCTACTCGGCGGCGGCGCGCGCCGGGCTCGCGGCGGCGGTGAGATAATCCATCGCCGCCTGCACGCCGCCCTTGCGGTGCGGCACGCCGGCGAGCGCCAGCGCCATCTCGACGCCGGCGAGCGCGCCCAGGATGGTGAGGTCGTTGGTGTCGCCGAGATGGCCGATACGGAACACCTTGCCGGCGAGCTTGGTGAGCCCGGTGCCGAGCGAAATGTCGAAGTGCTCGAGCGCTGCCTTGCGGAACGCGTCGGCGTCGTGGCCCTCGGGCATCAGCACCGCGGTGAGCGAGGAGGAATAATCCTTCGGCTCGCGGCACCACACCTCGAGCCCCCAGGCGCGCACCGCGCGGCGCGTCGCCTCGGCGTGCCGGTCGTGGCGCGCGAACACGTTGTCGAGGCCCTCCTCGTGCAGCATGTCGATCGACTCGGCGAGCGCGTAGAGCAGGTTGGTGGCCGGCGTGTAGGGGAAGAAACCGTTACGGTTGTTGGCGACCATGTCCTCCCACGACCAGAACGATTTCGGCAGCTTCGCGTTCTTCGCCGCCGCGAGCGCCTTCTCGCCGACCGCGTTGAAGGACAGGCCGGGCGGCAGCATCAGTCCCTTCTGCGAGCCGCCGACCGTGACGTCGACGCCCCATTCGTCGTGCCGGTAGTCGATCGAGGCGAGCGACGAGATGGTGTCGACCATCAGCAAAGCCGGGTGGCCGGCCCGGTCGATCGCCTTGCGCACCTGGTCGATGTGCGACACGCAGCCGGTCGAGGTCTCGTTGTGCACGACGCACACCGCCTTGATGGCGTGCGCCGCGTCCTCCTTCAGCCGCGCCTCGATGGCGTCCGGCTTCGCGCCGGTGCGCCAGTCCGAGGCGATGAACTCGGGCGTGAGGCCGAGCTTCGTCGCCATGTTCTTCCACAGCGTGGCGAAGTGGCCGGTCTCGTACATCAGCACGCGGTCGCCGGGCGAGAGCGCATTGGCGAGCGCGGCTTCCCACGCGCCGGTGCCGGACGCCGGATAGATCACCACCGGCCCGGCGCACTTGAAGACGGTCTTGAGGCCGTCAAGCACGCGCTTGCCGAGGCGCTGGAACTCCGGCCCGCGGTGGTCGATGGTCGGCATGTCCATCGCCCGCAAGATGCGGTCGGGCACCGGGGTCGGCCCGGGAATCTGCAGGAAGTGCCGGCCGGCCGTGCGCGCGGAATTCTTCGGCATGGGCGTCCCTCGCGCGGTTGCGCTTGTCGCCATCAAGGACGAATGCGATATGCAGTCAAGCCTCTTAACCTCGCCCCGCGTGCGGGGAGAGGTCGACGGCCGAAGGCCGTCGGGTGAGGGGGACTCTCGGCACACTGAGTTTGTTGAGAATCCCCCTCGCCCCACCCTCTCCCGCTTCGCGGGGAGAGGGAGCCGAGGGACCTGAAGCATGGCCGCAGTGATGCCGGGGCTGGAGCGGCGGCTCACCGCCGAGGTTGCGGGCGACGTGCTGTTCGACCGCTTCAGCCGCGGCCGCTACGCGACCGATGCCTCGCATTACCAGATGATGCCGGTCGGCGTCGTCGTGCCGCGCACGGTTGCCGATGCCGAGCGCGCCATCGCGCTGGCGCGCGCCGAGGGCGTCACGGTGCTGCCGCGCGGCGGCGGCACCTCGCAGGCCGGGCAGACCGTCAACAATTCGCTGGTGATCGATTGCGCAAAGCACCTCACCCGCGTGCTCGAGCTCGACGTTCCGGGGCGGCGTTGCGTGGTCGAGCCCGGCATCGTGCTCGACGATCTCAACCGCGCGCTCAAGTCCCACGGCCTGTGGTTTCCGGTCGACGTCTCGACCGCCTCGCGCGCCACGATCGGCGGCATGGCGGCCAACAATTCGTGCGGCGGCCGCTCGCTGCGCTACGGCACCATGCGCGACAACGTATTTTCCATCGACGCGGTGCTGGCGGACGGGACGGCCGCACACTTCGGTCCGGTGGCGCCGGACTTGCGCGATCTGCCGGTGACGTCTTCGCTGCGCCCGCTCGCCCGCGATCTGCTGGCGCTCGGCCGTCGCGAGGCGGACGAAATCGAGGCGCGCTTCCCGAAAGTGCAGCGGCGGGTCGGCGGCTATAATCTCGACGCCCTGGTGCCGGCGCGCGCCTCGCATAATCTCGGCCACAACCTCGCGCATATTCTGGTGGGTTCCGAGGGCACGCTCGCCTTCTTGACCCGCATCGAGATCAAGCTGTGGCCGGTGCTCGGGCGCCGCGCCGTCGGCGCTTGCCACTTCGGGCAATTCCGCGCGGCGATGGAGGCGGCCCAGAACATCGTCAAGCTCGGGCCGATCGCAGTCGAGCTGGTCGACCGCACCATGCTCGGGCTCGCGGCCGACATCGCCGTGTTCCGCCCGACCTTGCAAAAATTCGTGCGCGGCGAGCCCGACGCGCTGTTGCTGGTCGAGTTCGGCGAGGACGATCAGCAGGAGAACCTGCGCCGGCTCGCGCGGCTGCACGAACTGATCGGCGATCTGGGCTTCGGCTGGGACAGGGATGGGGCGCGATGGGGCGGCGTGGTCGACGTGCTCGACCCTGGCCTGCAGACCGCAATCGCCGATCTGCGCGCCTCCGGCCTCAACATCATGATGTCGATGAAGGAGGCGGGAAAGCCGGTCTCCTTCGTCGAGGACTGCGCGGTGCCGCTCGAACATCTCGCCGACTACACCGAGCGCCTGACCCGGATTTTCGAAAAGCACGGCACCCGCGGCACCTGGTACGCCCACGCCTCGGTCGGCTGCCTGCACGTGCGCCCGGTGCTCAACTTGCGCGTCGACAAGGATGTGCGGGCGATGCGCGCCATCGCCGAGGAGGCATTCGCCATGGTGCGCGCCTACAAGGGCTCGCATTCGGGCGAGCACGGCGACGGCCTGGTGCGCTCGGAATTCCACCAGCAAATGTTCGGCGAGCGCCTCGTGCGCGCGTTCGCCGAGGTCAAGGACCGGTTCGATCCGGGCGGACTGTTCAATCCCGGCAAGATCGTGCGCGCGCCGAAATTCGACGACCGCAATTATTTTCGCTACGGCCCCGGCTATAGCGGCAAGCCGCATGCGAGCGTCCTCGACTGGTCGGCCTATCCGGGCGCCGGCGGCGGCCTGCAGGGCGCCGCCGAGATGTGCAACAACAACGGCGCCTGCCGCAAATCCGCCGGCGGCGTGATGTGCCCGAGCTTCCGCGTCACCCGTGACGAGCGCGACGTGACGCGCGGGCGCGCCAGCACGCTGCGGCTTGCCATCACCGGCCAGCTCGGCCCCGAAGCATTCCTGTCGGACGAGATGGCGCAGACGATGAAGCTCTGCGTCTCGTGCAAGGCGTGCCGGCGCGAATGCCCGACCGGCGTCGACGTGGCGCGCATGAAGATCGAGGTGCAGGCGGCGCGCGCCAAGGCATTCGGGCTCTCGCTGCACGACCGCCTGGTCGGCTATCTGCCGCGCTACGCGCCGGTCGCGGCGCGGGTCGCCGGGCTCATCAATTTGCGCGACCGCGTGCCCGGCCTTGCCGGCCTGTCGCAGGCGCTCGCCGGATTCAGCGCGCGCCGCACCCTGCCGCGCTGGCGCCGCGATTGGTTCCGCGATGCCCCCACCCCAACCCTCCCCCGCTTGCGGGGGAGGGTTGGGAGGGGGCCTGACGGCGCCGAGGTCGTGCTGTTCGCCGACACCCTCCATCGCTATTTTGAGCGCGAGACGATCGACGCCGCTTTGGCCGTGCTCGACGCCGCCGGCTACCGGGTCCACCTGGCGGTGCCCGTCGACGGCGCGCGCCCGCTGTGCTGCGGCCGCACGTTCCTGGCGGTCGGCCGGGTCGACGAAGCGCGCCGCGAGATGGAGCGCGTGCTCGCCGCGCTTGCGCCATACGTCGAGCGCGGCGTGCCGGTCGTCGGCCTCGAGCCGAGCTGCCTGTTCGGTTTCCGCGACGAGCTGCCCGCGATCATCGCGAGCGAGACGGCCCGCAAACTGTCGGCGCACGCGCTGATGTTCGAAGAATTCCTGGCGCGCGAGGCCGAGGCGGGCCGCCTCAAAAACCTGCCGCTCGCGCCTGTCGCGCGCCGCGCCCTGCTGCACGGCCATTGTCACCAGAAATCTTTCGGCGCGCTCGGCGCGGTCGAGGCCGTGCTCAAGCTGGTGCCCGACCTCGACGTCGAAACCGTCGAGTCGAGCTGTTGCGGCATGGCCGGGGCGTTCGGCTATGCTGCCGACACGATCGACGTGTCGCTCGCCATGGGCGAGCTGTCGCTGCTGCCGGCGGTTCGCAACGCGGCGCCCGATACCCTGATCGTCGCCGACGGGACCTCGTGCCGCCACCAGATCCGCGACGGCACCGGCCGTGAAGCGATCCATGTGGCGCGCGTGCTGGCGCAGAGCGTTGCTGCCCATGCCGCCACCGCATGAATGATCGGGAAGGACGCCATGATCGACACCTCACGACGGGAATTCCTGGTCGGCGCCAGCGCGGCGGCGATCACGGCGGGCGCGCCCGGCGCGTTCGCGGCGCCGTTCGGGCCGACCGACCCTTACGACCTCGTCATCCGCGGCGGCGACGTGCTCGATCCGAGCCAGGATCTGCGCGGGCGCCGCGACATCGGCATCCGCAACGCGCTGATCGCGGCGGTCGCGCCGCAGATCCCCGACGCCATGGCGAAGCAGACGCTCGACGTCTCGGGCAAGCTGGTGTTCCCCGGCCTGGTCGATTTCCACGCTCACGTGTTCTACCGCACCGGCATCGGCCTGCCGGCCGACGAGCTGGTGCCGATGACAGGGACGACCACCTATGTGAGCGCGGGCGACGCCGGGGTCGGCAGCTTTTCGGCGTTCAAGCACCTGGTCATGGCGCAGGCGCGCAGCCGCATCTTCAGCTTCCTGCACATTTCCTCGATCGGGCTGATCGGCTTCCCGGTCGGCGAGATGCTCAACATCGCCTATGCGGACGTCGACGCCGCCGCCAAGGTGCTGGCCGAGAACCGCGACGTGTGCCTGGGCATCAAGGTGCGCGAAAGCCTCGATGTGGTGGGAGACAACGGGCTCGAGCCGCTGCGCCGGGCCATCGCGGCGGCCGAGCGCTCAGGTATCGGCGCCCGCGTCATGTGCCACATCGGCAACGCGCCCGGCGACCTTTCCGCCCTGCTCGACCTGCTGCGCACCGGCGACGTGCTCACCCATGCCTACAGCGGCGCCGGCAACAACACCGTGGTGAACGGCCGGGTGCTCGACGCGGCGCTCGCCGCCAAGCGGCGCGGCGTCATCATCGATGTCGGGCACGGCGGCGGCAGCTTCGACTACACGGTGGCCGAGCCGGCGATCGCCCAGGGGCTGCGGCCCGACACCATCAGCAGCGATGTGCACGCGGTCAGCGTCAACACGCCGGGCCAGCCGTTCCTGCCCTGGGTGATGAGCAAGTTCCTCAATATGGGCTTTTCGCTCGAGGAGGTGGTGGCGATGACGACGGTCAACCCGGCCAAGCTCATCGGCCGCGTCGACAAGCTCGGCACCCTGCAGGTCGGCGCGCCCGCGGACGTGTCGGTGATGGAGCTGGTCGAGGAAAAGGTCACGTTCGTCGACACGCGGCGCAACGAGCGCCAGGGCGAGCGCTACCTGCGGCCGCTGCACACGGTGCGCGCCGGGCGGCCGTTCGGCCGGCCCTATCCGCAGCCGTTCGGGTTCCCGTGAGGCGGCGCGACCGCGCTTGCGGCAAAAAATACCGCCGTTGCCCGACGCCCCGACATTGATCCGCCGCCATTCGGCTTTCAAACGCCGGTCTCAGCCGATATGGTCGCGCCGGTCCCGCCAGGGATCGGGCTTTTCTGCTCGCGAGGGGGAAGAAAATATGACGGCACGGCTCATTCCATCCACGGTCTCGTCTGCCTTGACCGCTGTCCTGTGCGCGCTGACGATTGCGGTCGCGTTCTTCGGCTCGGCCGCACCGGCATCGGCGCAAGCCAATCCATTCATCCTCGGCACCTGGAAGCTCGTCTGGGAAGGTGCGCGCGACAACTACACCGGAGATCTACGGGTCGCCGGCAAGACCGGCGATACCGTGTTCAAGGGCAAGCTGACCTTGGTGAAATCCGACGGCACCAAAGTCACCGAAGACGCCAGCATCACCGTCACCGGCAACGAAGTGCGCATCGAGTGCTCCAATCCGAGCGTGACGCCCTGGAACCCCGATCGTTTCTACGTCGTGCGCAAGGGCAACCGCCTGGAAGGCTATTCGCTCGACACCGCCGGCCAGCGCGGGCGCAAGATCGTCTTCACCAGGACCTGAGCAACGCGGGCCCCGAGAGCGAGGACACATGCGCCTGTCGCGCTTCGATTCGGCAACGGCCCTTTTCTATGCGGCCGCGTTCGTGACCGGCGCCATCGTCATGAGCTTCGAGATGCTCGGCTCGCGCTATCTCAATCCCTATTTCGGCAGCGGCATCTACACCTGGGCGGCGCTGATCTCGACGGTGCTGGCCGCGCTGGCGGTCGGCTATTTCTGCGGCGGCTGGCTCGCCGACCGCCGCCCGCAGGCGCAAATCCTCGGCGCCACCGTGCTCATCGGCTCGGTCTAT
>WNGG01009965.1_pt1 | contig 18703 bp, 15 predicted proteins | sample 5400661 | NCBI WGS metagenome assembly WNGG01 (sample SAMN13153372, study PRJNA577476) | soil metagenome | isolation source: 100 cm soil or saprolite under Garry oak tree replicate 1 | place: USA:California | collected 2016-06-15
CGCGCGCGGCCCCGAAATGGCCCCTATACCCCCGGCGCTCGGCAGCGCCCCGGCCAAGCCGTGGCGCGCCTCGATTCCCGTGGCGCTCCTCGATCACGCGCGCGGCCCCGAAATGGCCCCTATACCCCCGGCGCTCGGCAGCGCCCCGGCCAAGCCGTGGCGCGCCTCGATATGCCCGTTTGCTAGACCTTCAGTCGCGGGTCGAGCGTGTCGCGTAGGCCGTCGCCGAAGAGGTTGATGCCGAGCACGGTCACGAGGATGGCGAGGCCCGGGAAGGTCGCCAACCACCACGCCGTCGAGATGTAGACGCGCCCGTCGGCGAGCATCCCGCCCCACGTCGGCGTCGGCGGCTGCACGCCGAGACCCAGGAACGACAGCGCCGACTCGATGACGATGACGCGCGCCATGTCGAGCGTCGCGACCACGAGCCACGGCGTGAGGGCGTTGGGCAGGATGTGCCGGAAGACGACGCGGCCGTCACCCCCGCCGAGCGCCTGCGCCGCCTGGACGAACTCGCGCTCGCGCAGCGTGAGGACCGCTCCGCGTACGATGCGCGCGTAGACGACCCAGCTCGACACGCCGATCACGATGATGATCGTCTGGAGACTGGGGCCGAGCACCCCGATCACCGCGATGGCCAGCAGGATGAACGGGAACGCGAGCTGGATGTCGGCCAGCCGCATCAGCACGTCGTCGACCTTGCCGCCGAAGTAGCCGGAGACCAGCCCCGCGACCAGCCCGATCAGTCCCGAAATCATCACCGCGGCAAAGCCCACGAGGAGCGCCGGGCGCGCGCCGAAGATGATCCGGGCCAGGATGTCGCGCCCCAGGTGATCGGTGCCCAGCGGGTGCGCGCGGCCCGCGGCGTCGCGCGCGCCCGGCTCCTTGAGCCGGCCGGCGATGTCCTGCTCCACCGGGTCGAAGGGCGTGAGCAGCGGCGCGGCCAGCGCGATCAGCACGACCGCGACGACGACGATGAGGCCGAAGAGCGCGACGCGACGCCGCGCCAGGCGCCGGACGAAGAGCACCCATTCGCGACGTGCCGGCTGGGCGTCGGCGAGAACGATCCCCTCCGCGGCGGCCGGAACGCTCATCTATCTTCCTGGGGGCCCCGAAATGGCCCCCAGCCCCCCCAAGCTCGGACGCGCCCCGGCGAAGCCGTGGCGCGCCTCGTTCCGCGTGTGCGGCCCCGAAATGGCCCCCAGCCCCCCAAGCTCGGACGCGCCCCGGCGAAGCCGTGGCGCTCCTCGTTCCGCGTGTGCGGCCCCGAAATGGCCGCCTCACTCAGGCTCGCCTCGGCCGTCGAACGGCCTGCGGCTTCGCACTCCCACACCCCCAAGCTCGGACGCGCCCATGCTGCGCCGTGGCGCGCCTCGGGATCGACGCAGGACGTCTCATCGCAGTCGTATCCGCGGATCGAGGTACGTGTAGACCATGTCCACGAACAGGTTGACGAGGACGAACGTCGTCGCGAGCAGGAACACCGCGGCCTGGACGACGGGGTAATCACGGTTGTAGATCGCCTGTACCGACAGCCGTCCGACGCCCGGCCAGGCGAAGATCGTCTCGGTAATGACCGATCCGCCCAGCAGCGTGCCGAGCTCGATGCCCACGATCGTGACGATCGGGATCGCGGCATTCTTCAGCGCGTGTTTCCACACCACCGGCGGATCACCGACACCCTTGGCCCGGGCGGTCCGGATGTAGTCCTGGTTGAGCACCTCGAGCATGCCCGAGCGCGTGAGCCGCGTGATCCGGGCCGTCGTGAACAAGCCCAGCGTGATCGCGGGCAGGACGAGGTGCGCGAAGCTGCCCCGACCCGACGACGGCAGCAGGTTGAGCTGGACCGAGAAGACGAGGATCAGCATGATGCCCAGCCAGAACGTCGGCATGGATTGGCCGAGGAGCGCCACGACGGTCGAGACGTAGTCGAGCACGCTGTTGCGCCGCACGGCGGAGATGATGCCCGCGGGAATCGCGAGCGCCAGCGCGACCGCCAGCGCGGCGCCCGCCAGCTGGAAGGTGGCGGGCATGCGCTCGACCACCAGGTGAAACGCGGGCTCGCCGTGGCGGATCGACTGGCCGAAGTTGCCGCGCAGCGCGCCGGCGAGGAAGCGGCCGTACTGCACGATGAACGGATCGTTGAAGCCCATCGCCTCGCGGAACTTCTGAATGTCCTCCACCGTCGACTCGGGGGGCAGCAGGACGAGCGCCGGGTCGCCCGTGAGGAACAGGATGGCGAACACGACGAACGATACGCCGAGCAGGACGATGAGTGACTGCAAAAGGCGACGAGTGAGGTAGATCCTCATGCGCGCCGGGTGAGCCGGGCAACCGCCTCGATGTGCGGGGTCTGCGGGAACATGTCCACCGGCTGGACCCACTCGAGCCGGTAGGCCTGCCGGGTCAGGTCGCCCAGGTCTCGGGCGAGCGTGGACGGGTTGCACGAGACGTACACCAGGCGGGCCGGCGCGAGGGCCGCGAGCGCGGCGAGTGCCTTCGGGTGGAAGCCCGCGCGGGGCGGGTCGGCGACCACCACATCCGCGCGCACGCCGGAACTCATCAGCGCCGGCAGCACGTGGCGGACCTCGCCGTCGAGGAAGGTGCAGTTGTCGATCCCGTTGGCGCGCGCGTTCCGCACGGCGTCGGCGACCGCGGCGCTCGCCACCTCGACGCCGATCACGCGCCGCGCGCGTCGCGCGAGGAGGAGGCTGATCGCGCCCGTGCCCGCGTAGAGGTCGAGCACCGTCTCCGAGCCCTCGAGTTCGCACGCCTCGGCGACAACGCCGAAGAGCCGCTCGGCCTGGCGCGTGTTGGTCTGGAAGAACGAGTTCGCCGAAACCTGGAACGTGACGTCGCCGAGACGCTCGGTGATGTGGTCGCCCCCGAACAGCTGGTGCTCCTCGGAGCCGACGGCGACCGCCGCCTTCTTCGCGTTGACGTTGAGCACGACCGACGCCGTCGCGGGCAGCCGCGCCCGCATCCGCTCGGCCAGCGGCTGGAGCGTCTCGACATCGGGCGCGCCGGCGACGACGTTCACCATGGCCTCGCCGGTGTGGAGCCCCTCCCGGAGCGTGACGAATCGCAGCAGCCCCTGCTCCGTTGCCGGATCCCACACCGAGAGCCGCCGGGCGCGCGCCTCGTCCCGGAACACGGCGAGCAACCCGTTCATCGTTTCCGACTGGAGCCGGCAGCGCTCGATGTCTAGCACAACGTCGTACCGCTCGGCCTCGTGGAGCCCGAGCACGGGCCCGAGCGGCCCCGGGGTCACCGTGAACTCCATCTTGTTGCGGTAGCCGTACGTCTCGGGCGCTGCCAGGATCGGGCGGATCTCGAACGCGCCGCCGAGGCCGCCCAGGCGCGTGAGGCAGTCACGAACCTGCCTCTCCTTGAAGGCGAGCTGGGCAGGGTACGCGAGGTGCTGCAGCCGGCAGCCGCCGCAGCGCCCGAAGTATGGGCACGGCGGCTCGACGCGGTCCGATGCCGGGACCAGCACTTCCTCGATGACGCCTCGCCCGTAGCGCGCCCGCGCCTCGGTGATACGCACGCGCACGCGATCGCCGGGCAGGCCACCGCGCACGAAGACGACGAAACCGTCCGCGCGCGCGACGCCCTCACCGCCGAAGGCGAGATCGTCGACGGCGAGCTCGAGAACATCGCCGCGGCGCGGTTTCGCCATGTGAGAGGCCACTATAAACGAACCCCCCGACGCTGGCCAGCCGATGCACCGTGGGAGTAGAATGTCGTCGATGACCGCGCGCGCGCCCCGACTCGGCGATCCCCGCCCCATCCGCGACGTGCTCCCGACCGCGGTGCCGCGGCTCGCCGAGCGCCTCGTCGAGTATCGCCTCGCGCGCGCCTGGGCGACGCTCGTCGGCCCCGAAGTGGCGCGCCGCGCACGGCCCCAGACGCTCGCCAACGGCTCGCTCACCGTCGTCGTCGACAACTCGCCGTGGCTGCAGGAGCTCACGCTCAGGAGCGAGTCGCTGCTGGAGCGCCTGCGCACGACATTTCCGGATGTGCGCGGGCTCCGCTTCACCCTCGGCGCGTTCGCCTCCGAGACGCCGCCGCCGCGCGAGCGGCGCCCGCCCGCGGCCGCGCTGAGCGCGGACGATCGGCGGGAGATCGACACGGCCGCGGCGGCGATTCCCGATCCCGCGCTCGCCACCGCCGCGCGACGTCTGCTGACGCGGGCGTGGCGCGCCGGGGTGCGGCCGTTGGCGGCGCTGGCGGTCCTCGCGGCGGCGGGCGCCTGCGCCTCCGTCCAGCCTGGACAGATGGCGGGCGACGCCGAGCTGCGCTTCCCCGACCCCGGAGCGGGCGTCCGCGCCGAGGCGTACTACTACTACACGGCCGCCCAGATGCTGGCCCACGGGGGCCGCTTCCGCGACGCCGTGCCCGCGCTGCAGGAGGCGCTCAAGCGCGACCCCGACTCGGCGTTCCTCCTGACCCAGCTCGCCCAGTGGCTCGGGCGCGCCGAGCAGCCGATCGAGGCGCTGGCCGCCGCCCGACGCGCCACGGAGCTGGCGCCCAACGACGTCAGCGCGCACGTGACGTACGCCGAGATGCTGCGCGCGCAGCGCCGGTACGCCGAGGCGGAGGCCGAGCTCGAGCAGGCGATCACGCTCAACCCGGCGAACGAAGAGCCGTACTTGGTTCTCACGCGCTACCTGGTCGAGCAGAAGGCGTACGACCGCGCGCGCCAGGTCCTCGTGCGGCTGGTGGACCGGTCCCCGCGCCTCGCGCAGGCGTACTTCCTGCTCGGGCGACTCGCCATCGAGACCGAGAACTGGGACGAGGCGTTCGTCCGGCTGCAGCGGGCCGTCGACCTCGACCCCGACCACGACGGCGCGTGGACGGCGCTCGGCTACCTGTACGAGACGAAGCGGAAGCCCGAGGAGGCCGTCGAGATCTACCGGAAGGCGGCGCAGGCGAACCCCGACAACCCGGCGTTCGTCGAGCGCCTCGGCGACCTGCTCATCCGTCTCGGCCGCTTCCAGGAGGCGCAGCAGGAGATCGAGCAGCTCGCCGAGCTCGCGCCTCGCGACGCGCGGGTGTGGATGAAGCTCGGCGCGATCTTCTACGAGCAGAAGCTCTATGACCGCGCGGCCGACGCCTTCCGCCGGGTGGTGATGCTCGAGCCGGGAAACCTCCGCGCCCGGTACTTCCTGGCCACGACGTACATGGACGCCAACAAGGACGCCGAGGCGCGCGCCGAGCTGGAGCGGATCTTGAAGGCCGACCCGCGCTCCATCGACGCGCGCGTGCAGCTCGGTTTCCTCCACAGCCGCGCCAAGCGGTACGACGAGTCCGTCGCGGTCCTGCGCGAGGCGGTGAACCTCGACCCGCGGCGGCCCGAGCTGTTCCTCTATCTCGGTACCGCGTTCTTCCGCGCCAAGCAGTACGACCGCGCGACCGAGACGCTCATGGAAGGGCTCTCGGTCGACGACAAGAACAAGGAGCTTCACTTCCAGCTCGGCGTCGTCTACGAGAAGCAGGCGAGGTTCGACGCGGCGGTCAAGGCGTTCCGGCGGGTCATCGCGATCGATCCCAAGCACGCGGAGGCGTACAACTACGTCGGCTACATGTACGCCGAGCGCGGCGAGAACCTCGACGAGGCGATCCAGCTCATCCGGACGGCGCTCGACATCGAGCCGGAGAACGGCTACTTCATCGACAGCCTCGGCTGGGCGTACTACCAGCAGGGCAAGTACCCCGACGCGCTCCGCGAGCTCAGGCGCGCCGTGGAGCGCGCGAAGGAAGACCCGGTGATCTTCGACCACCTCGGCGACGCCCTGCAGAAGAACGGCCAGGACGAAGAGGCGCTCCGCGCGTGGGAGAAGTCGCTCCAGCTCGACCCGAGCGCGGACGGCGTCAAGAAGAAGCTGGACGACGCGCGCGCCCGGCTGCGCCGGGCCCAGGGTGACCGCCCGAAGGCTTCTCAGTAGCGCCCTCCTCCTGTGGCTCGCGGCGGGCTGCGCCCTCGCGATCCCGCCGCCCCGCGAGCCCGTTCGTGACGACGCACGCCGGGCCCTCGATCTCGCTCTCGCCCGCTGGAAGGCGTTCGCCGACCTCCGCGCGCTCGCGGACGTGACGTGGGAGAAGGGCGGCGAGCGCCAGCGCCTCACCGGCGTCCTCCTCGCGCGCGCGCCGGGCTCCGTCCGCTTCGAGGCACTCTCGCCGTTCGGCCAGCCGTTCCTGCTCGTCACCGTCCTCGACGGCCGCTTCGTCGCCTACGACGCGGCGCAGAACGAGGCGCGCGTCGGATCCGCCGACGTCGAGACCACGGCGCGCCTGCTGAGCCTGCCCGTGAGTCCCGAGGACCTCGTCGGCCTGTTCGCTGCGCGCCTGTCGCCGCCCAAGGATCTACGCCAGGCCGCGCTCGTGCCACCGGACGACGCCGGCCCGTCGCTGTCGGTGGTGGACGCCGTCCACGAGCGGCGCGTGTGGATGGACATGACCACGGGCGAGGTGCGTCGCCTCAAGATCGTCGGCGGACGCGCGGAGGCCGTCGCGACCTACGTGTACGAGGCCGATGGGCGGCTCGCCGGATTCGACGTGGAAGCGGGCGGCGGACATGTCACCGCGACGGTCCGCTACCGGAGCCTCGTGCTCAACTCCGGTGTCGACCCGGAGCGCTTCATCCTGACGCTCCCCAAGGACGCGAAAACACACGCGATCCGTTGACTCAGCGCGTTGCGGCATGGTAACGTTCGATGCTTTGTCGAAGCGGTCGGCGAGCACCCGTCGGCTGGTACTCCTCGCGGCGGCCAAGGTCAATCTGGCGCTGGAAGTCCTGGGCAAGCGGGCCGACGGCTATCACGAAATCGCCACGGTGCTGCAGGCTGTCGACCTGTCGGACCGCGTCGTGCTCGAGGAGGCGGCGGGTCTCGAGTTCCGGACGAGCGGAGACGGCGTACCGTCGGACGAGCGGAACTTGGCCCTCCGCGCCGCGGCGGCGCTGCGAGACGCGGCCGGCGTCACGCGCGGCGTGCGGATCACGCTGGAGAAGCGGATTCCGGTGGCCGCCGGGCTCGGCGGCGGGTCGACGGACGCGGCGGCGGTGCTGGTGGGACTGAACCGGCTCTGGCGCCTGCGCTGGCCGGTGGCAAAGCTCGCCGATGTAGCGGGCGCGCTCGGCATGGACGTGCCGTTCTTCCTGCGCGGCGGTGTGGCGCTCGGGACCGGACGCGGCGAGCAGCTCGAGCCGCTCCGCGGCGGAATGCTGGCGCTGGTGCTCGTGAACCCGGGGTTCGGCGTGAGCACCGCGGAAATATACGGACGCGTGACGCCGGCCGCGCTGACGGACGGCGCGCGGTGCGGCGGGCTCATCGAGGCCCTGCGGCAGCGAAGCACGGAGCGGGTGGCGGCGAGGCTCTACAATGGGCTCGAGGCCGCCGCGGCTTCGCACCCGGAGATCGCGCGGATGAAGGCGGCGCTCCTCGCGGCCGGGGCGCTCGGCGCCCTGATGTCGGGCAGCGGCCCGACGGTGTTCGGTGTGGCGCGCTCGGGGGGGCACGCGCGGCAGATCCGCGATCGTGTCGCGCGCGGCTCGTGGCGGTGCTGGGCGGTGCGGACCCTGGCAGGATCCGCGATTCGGGTGAGGGGGTAGAAATGGGTCGAACCCTGGGGCGTGGCCAAGCGGCAAGGCGCGGGACTTTGGATCCCGTATTCGGAGGTTCGAATCCTCCCGCCCCAACCACTAGAGGAGCGAGGCGCGCATGAACTACGAGCTCAAGCTCTTCACCGGGAACGCGAACCGGGCGCTGGCGGAGGAGATCGCGCAATACCTGCACGTGCCGCTCGGCGACGCGGAGGTCTCGCGCTTCTCCGACGGCGAGGTGTTCGTGCAGGTGAACGAGAACGTCCGCGGCACGGACGTCTTCGTCGTCCAACCCACGTGCCCGCCGGTGAACGACTCGCTCATGGAGCTCCTGATCATGACCGACGCGTTCAAACGCTCCTCCGCCCACCGGATCACGGCGGTGCTGCCGTACTACGGCTACGCCCGCCAGGACCGCAAGGTGCAGGGCCGCATGCCGATCTCGGCCAAGCTGGTCGCCGACCTGCTCGAGGCCGCGGGCGTGAACCGGGTGCTGGCGCTCGACCTCCACGCCGGGCAGATCCAGGGGTTCTTCAACGTCCCGGTGGACCACCTCTTCGCGGGTCCGGTCGTGATGATCGATTACCTCAAGAAGAAGGACCTCAAGGACCCCGTCGTCGTCTCGCCGGACGCCGGCGGCGTCGAGCGCGCGCGCGCGATCGCCAAGCGGCTCGACGCGGGCCTCGCCATCATCGACAAACGGCGCGAGGGGCCGAACTCCGCCGTCGCGATGCACCTCATCGGCGACGTTGATGGGCACGACGCGATCGTGATCGACGACATGATCGACACGGCGGGCACGCTCGTGCAGGCGGTCGACGCGATCGCGCGCGAGGGCGCGCGACGCATCCTCGCGTGCGGTATCCACCCCGTCCTCTCGGGCCCGGCGATCGAGCGCATCAAGGCCTCCGCGCTCGAGGAGGTCGTCGTCACGAACTCGATCCCGGTCACCGACGCCAAGCGCGCCGCGGCGCGCATCACGGTGCTCACCGTGGCGCCGCTCCTCGGCGAGGCCATCCGGCGCATCCACGACGAGGAATCCGTGTCGAAGCTGTTCGTGTAACCGAGAGCAAGGAGCCCGAGACCATGGAGATGCAGGAGCTCACCATCAAGCGCCGCACGGAGACCGGCAAGCAGGCCGCGAAGCGCCTGCGCCGCGACGGTGTCGTGCCGGCCATCCTCTACGGCGGCGCCCGGCCCGAGCCGATCGTCGTCGACCCGCGCGCCGTGCTGCGCATGATCCACGGCCGCGAGGGCACGACCCGGCTGCTCACGCTCAAGGTGGACGGCGAGAGCGGCTCGCGGCTGGCGATCATCCGGGATCTCCAGTTCGATCCGGTGAGCGAGAACCTCGTGCACGTCGACCTCCAGGAGGTGGCGGCCGACCGCGCGATCACCGTGCGCGTCGCGGTCCACCCCATCGGCGAAGCCGCGGGCGTGCGCGATCAGCAAGGCATCCTCAACCTCGTCCTGCACGAGCTGGACGTCTCCTGTCTGCCGAAGGACATCCCCGAGCGCATCGACGCCGACGTCAGCGCCCTGATGATCGGCGACGTGCTGACGATCGGTCACCTCACGGCCCCCGAGGGCGTGCGCATCGTGATGGACAAGGGGCTCGCGGTGGTCACCGTGCGTCCGCCGATGGCCGAGGAGGAAGTGGCGCCGGCGGCGGCGCCCGCGGCGGTTGCGGAGCCCGAGGTCCTCACCGAGCGCAAGCCGAAGGAAGGCGAGGAAGCGGCGCCGGCGACGGCGGGGACGGTGGCGCCCGCAGCGCCGGCCCAGGAAGCCCGGAAGCCCGCGCCCAAGGGGGGAAGGGGCGACAGGTAGCCGGGTCCGGCGCCCTTGGCCGCCGTCGTGGTGGGGCTGGGGAACCCGGGCACCGAGTACCGCGACACCCGCCACAACGTCGGCCAGCGCGTCGTCGACCACATCGCGCGCCAGCTGAAGAAGTCCTGGCGCCGCGGCGACGGCGCCTGGAGCCTCGCGCGCGCGACCTGGCGCGGCGAGTCGCTCGTCCTCGTGAAGCCTCACGCCTTCATGAACGTCTCAGGCCCGGTCGTCGCCCGGGCGCTGCGCGCGCTCCACGCGGGCCCGGCCGACGCGATCCTCGTCTACGACGACATCGATCTGCCGCTCGGGACCGTGCGTCTCAGGATGAAGGGCGGCCACGGCGGCCACAACGGCGTCCGCTCCGTCCTGGACGCCCTCGGCACCCAGGAGGTCCGCCGCGTGAAGCTCGGCGTCGGGCGCCCCGCGACGAGGGCGGACGTCGTCGACCACGTCCTCGACCCCTTCGAGCGCGACGAGCTGCCGGTCGTCGAGCAGGCGGTTGCCGAGGCGATCGCGAAGGTACTGTCGCTCGTGTAGGACGCGCTGTTGGGTTGTCGAGGGGCGCCACGGGTTTCCCGGGGCGCTCCGAGCGCTGGCCGGGGGAGTCCGAGGGGGGCGTAGCTCCCCTCGCTTGAACAGTGTGGGGGGCCATCTCGGGGCCCCACACGTTCAGAAGAACACGAGCGTCACGGCGATGAAGAGCGGGATCAGGACGACGCCGCTGTAGACCATGTAGCCGAGGAACGAGGGCATGCGCACCCCGGCTTCCTCCGCGATCGCCTTCACCATGAAGTTGGGCGCGTTGCCGATATAGGTATTGGCGCCCATCGCGACCGCCCCGACGCTGATCGCGGCGAGGATCGTGTGGGGGACGCCGACCACCTCGCTCGCCATCCCCGACAAGATCCCGAGGAAGAGCACGGTGACCTCGATCATGGGGCCCGCCGTGAAACCGTTTGCGTGCCGGATGTCCCGCGGCGTCCGCCAGAGCGAGAGCGCGCTCGAGGCGACGATCAGGGCCTCACGCCACGGCTCGCGCAGGAACGCGACCGCGACCAGGATCCCGCCCAGCCAGAGGAGGTTCGGGAGGCCGCGCACGCGCAGCGGCTCGAGTCGCGCGCGATCACGCCGGATCGCGGCGCTCGGCTCACGGGCGTGCGCGATCGTGTCCCAGGCGAAGTAGACCGCCAGGAGGATGGCGACCATCAGGAGCCAGTGGGGCCAGAGCCTGAGCGTCCAGACGAACGGCACCCCCTGCAGGTAGCCGAGGAAGAGCGGCGGGTCGCCGAGCGGCGTGAGCATCCCGCCGATGTTGGACACGAGGAAGATGAAAAAGATCACCGTGTGCGTGACCCGCGTGCGCTCGCGGTTGGTCTGGAGCAGCGCCCGCACCAGCAGCATCGAGGCGCCGGTCGTGCCGATGAGCGACGCCAGCACGGCGCCCAACGCCAGGAATGCGGTGTTGGTCGGGGGCGTCGCCTCGAGATCGCCCGTCAGCCGGAGCCCGCCCGAGATGACGTAGAGCCCCGCGAGGAGGATGATGAACGACGCGTATTCTTCGGCCGTCTGCACGAGCGCGGCCGGACGGCGGCCGAGGTAGAAGACGACGACCGGGAAGCCGAGCGCCAGGGATACCGCGAGCTTGTTCCGGTTGGACTCCCACCAGCGCGGCGCCCGGAGGGGGCACACCGCGATCGTCAGCAGCATCGCGACGAAGGGCAGCACCCACCAGAGGGACAGCAAAGCGCGCCAGTCTAGCATCGAATTGCCGGGCCTCTCGCCAGATGGTATATAGTTATCGTTTGACGATCGATCCGCCCGAAATCCGGAGGGGGAACGCGTGACCAAGGTGATCGTCGAGCCCGACGAGTCCTTCGAAAGCGCGCTCAAGCGCTTCAAGAAGCAGTGCGAGAAGGCCGGGCTCTTGTCCGAATTCAAGAAGCGTCAGCACTACGAGAAGCCAAGCGTTCGCCGCAAGCGCAAGGCTCTGGCCGCCCGCAAGAAGGCCAAGCGTCGGGAGCGGATGCAGGATTAAACCCGCGCCCCCGGAACGTCGGGCCGGGAGCGAGTGAGGTACAGGTTGGGGGCAGGTCGAGTCTGGGAGCGCGGGACCGAGTGGGATGCGGTCCGAGCGCTCCTCGCCACCGAGGCTAGAACGTCGATTGGCCGTGAGCGGGCGCTCACCGCTGACCCGCTCCTTTCCGTTTCCCACGTCGAGATCGCGATCGCCGAGACCACCGAGGCCCGACGGGCTCTCGCCCAGGCGGGACCGCCGCCGCTCGACACGGTGCCGGATGTCCGTCCCGCCCTCGAGCGGTGCGAGCCCGACGGAACGGTCCTCGAGGGTGCCGACCTCGCCCTGCTGATCCCGCTCCTCGAAGCCGCCCCGCGCCTGGCCGCCTGGGGTAAGAACGTCGCTCCGGCCGCGCCCGGCCTGGCAACCCAGACGGCGCGGCTTCCGCGCCTCGTCGACCTCCGCGACACGCTCCGCCGCGCCCTCGAGGACGACGGCAGCGTGACCGATCACGCCAGCGCCGCCCTCGGCCGCCTTCGCCGCGAGATCCGCGAGCGCCGGCGCAAGCTGGTCGCCGACTGCGAGCGGATGCTCGGCCAGGAGGGCGAGCGCGTCTTCGCCGACCGCTTCGTCACCATGCGCCACGGGCGCTACGTCCTGCCGGTGCGGGCCGAGGCGCGGCAGCGCGTGCCCGGCATCGTTCACGACCGCTCGCAGAGCGGTCAGACGATCTTCGTCGAGCCCGAAGCGCTCGTCGAGGCGAACAACGCGCTCGTCCAGGCGTTCCGGGCCGAGGAGCAGGAGACCGCGCGCGTCCTCGCCGCGCTGACCGACGCCGTCCGGGGCCGGCTCGCCGAGATCACGGCGCTCGTGGCGGCGATCGGCGAGCTCGACTGGATCTTCGCCCGCGCCCACCTCGCCGAGCGCACGGAAGCGACGGCGCCGACGGTGGCCGCCGACGGGCGCGTCGAGGTCCGCGCGGCCCGCCATCCGCTGCTGCTCGCGCAGGCCTGGAAGGATCCGGAGCGCGCCGTGGTGCCGATCGATCTCGAGCTCGCCCCCGACCGGCCCCTCCTCCTCGTCACCGGACCCAACGCCGGCGGCAAGACGATCGCCCTCAAGACGCTCGCGCTCCTCGTCCTCATGGCCCAGAGCGGGTGCCACGTGCCCGCGGCCGAGGGCGCGCGCCTGCCGGTGTTCGAGCGTGTCTGGGCGATCGTCGGTGACGACCAGTCCGTCGCCGAGAACCTCTCGACCTTCTCCGCTTTCGTGAAGCAGATCCGGGAGATCCTCGCCGAGGCCGACGGCCGCTCGCTCGTGCTGCTCGACGAGCTCGGCGCCGGCACCGATCCCGACGAGGGCGCCGCGCTCGCGCAGGCGATCCTCGAGGCCCTCGACGCGCGAGGCGCGCTCGTCGTCGCCACCACGCACCTCGAGCCGCTCCGCGTCTTCGCGGCCACCCATCCCCGCGCGCGCAACGCCTCCGTCGAGTTCGACACCGCGACGCTCGCGCCCACGTTCCGACTCCGCTACGACACGCCCGGACAATCCTACGCGCTCACGATCGCGGGGCGCCTGGGTCTCGCGACCGAGCTGATCGCCCGGGCGCAGGAGCACCGCTCCGCCGAGCGCGCCCGGATGAGCGACCTCATCGCGCGCCTCGACCAGGCCGCGCGCGACGAGGCCGAGCGCGTCGGCGCGCTGCAGCGGAGGGAGAGCGAGGCCGCCGCGCGCCTCGGCGCCGCCCGCGAGGCGGAGGCGCAGGCGAAGCAGCGTGCCCGGGACATCGTCGATCGCGCCAAAGCCGAAGCGCAGGCGCTGCTCGTCGAGATCAGGAGGGCGGTCTCGGCCGAGTGGGACCGCCTCAAGCGCTCGGACCGAACGCGACCGTCGCTTCGGGAGAGCCAGCAACGCCTCCACGAAGCCGCCGCGAAGATCGCCCCCGCCGACCCCTCCCCGGACCCCGAGCAGACGAAGCTGACGCCCGGCAGCCCGGTGGCCGCCGAGCACCTCGGTCTTCGGGGTGAGCTGCTGGCACTTTCGGGAGATACTGCAACGGTGCGCTCGGGCTCGATCACCGTCCGCGTTCCCCTCTCCGCCCTCCGTCCCGTCGCACCCGGCACGAGCCGGACGGTCCGGCCGCGCTCGGACCGGTCGCCGCCGCCGCCGAGCCGCAGCATCGCCCCCGAGCTGATGCTGATCGGCAAGACGACGGATGAGGCCCGCGACATCGTCGAGCAGTATCTCGACGACGCCTTCCTCGCCGGACTCGCCAGCGTGCGGCTCGTACACGGCAAGGGCACCGGCGCCCTCCGCAAGTCCGTGCGCGGGCTCCTCGAGAGTCATCCGCTCGTCGAGTCCTTCCGGGACGGCGAGCCCTTCGAGGGCGGCGCGGGCGCCACGGTCGCCGCGCTGAAGGTCGGCTGATGGCGGGCTACGCGCAGCCGGTCCTCGACGACATCCGGGCGGCGGTGGACATCGTGGACCTCGTCGGACGCTTCGTGAACCTCCGGAGGGCCGGCCAGAACTGGAAGGGCCTCTGCCCGTTCCACGCCGAGAAGACGCCGTCGTTCATGGTCAATCCGAAAAAGGGGATCTTCCACTGCTTCGGCTGCGGCGTCGGCGGCGACGCGTTCGGCTTCGTCATGCGGCAGGACAGGCTCACCTTCCCCGAGGCGGTGCGCACACTCGCCCGGCAGGCCGGGGTCGCGCTGCCCGAGACCCGCGAGGAGCGCGCCGACGGCGGCGTGCGCGAGCCGCTCCTCCGCGCGATGGACCTCGCCTCCCGCTTCTACGCGGAGGCGCTCTGGAAGCCCGCCGGCGAGCAGGCGCGGACGTACCTGGACGCGCGCGGGATCACACCCGAGGCGGCGCGACGCTTCGGCCTCGGCGTGGCGCCGGATTCCTGGGAGGCGCTGCTCGGCTTCATGCGGGGCGAGAAGGTGGGCGAGGCGACCCTCGTCACGGCGGGCCTCGCCGTGGCGCGCGAGAACCGCGCGGGAGTCTACGACCGATTCCGCAACCGGCTGATCTTCCCCATCCGCGACCTCCAGGGTCGCGTCGTCGCCCTCGGCGGGCGCGCCTTCGGCGACGAGCAGCCCAAGTACCTGAACTCGCCCGAGACGCCGCTCTACACGAAGGGCAACCTCCTCTACGCCGCCGACCTCGCGCGCGACACGATCCAGGCCAAGAACCGCGCGCTCCTCGTCGAGGGCTACGTGGACTGTCTCATCGCCCACCAGCACGGCTTCACCGAGACCGTCGCCGCGCTGGGCACCGCCTTCACCGGCACGCAGCTCGGCCTCCTGCGCCGGTACTGCGACGAGGTCGTGACGTTCTTCGACGCCGACGCCGCGGGCCGGAAGGCCGCCGAGCGCGCCGAGGAGCTGCTCGAGCCGCAGGGCGGGGGGTTCGCGTGGGCCGTCAACCGGGCGGGTGCCTTCGAGACGTCCGGCGCGCTCCGCGTCAAGGTCGCGCTCCTGCCCGCGGGCCACGACCCGGACACCTTCCTGCGCGCCGAGGGCGCCGAGGCGTTCGCCGCGCGCATCGCGCAGGCGCGGAGCCTTCTCGCCTACGCGCTCGACCGGACGATCGACGAGTCGGGCGGCGGCGCCACACCGCGCGCGCGTCAGAACGCCTTCGCCCGCATCGCGCTCATGCTCGCCAAGGTCGGTGACGCGCAGGAGGCCGCCGCGCTCTCCCGGGAGGCGGCGCAGAAGCTCGGCGTGGACGCCACGCAGCTGTGGATCGAGGCCCAGCGGCTCTCGACCGCGCTGCGGAAGCCGCCGGCGCCTGTGGGCCACGCCACCACGACGCCCGCGTCGTCGGCCGTCGAGCGCGACCTCGTGGCGCTCCTGCTCGTCGCCGCCGAGGCGCGCACGGCGCTCCTGCCGATGCTCGAGGACGACGACCTGACCCACGCGGGGCTCAAGGCGATCCTCATCGCGCTTCGGGGGCGCCCCGAGGCGCCCGCCGAGACCCTGATGACCGACCTCGACGACGCCGCGCGCTCGCTGCTCGCGTCGCTCCTCGTCGAGGACAAGGCGCTCGAGGAGCGCGGGGCACTGATCGAGCAGTTCCGCCGGCGCCTGGACTTCCAGCAGCGCCGGCGTCGCATGCGCACGCTGGGTCGCTCCATCGCGGAGACCCAGCAGCAGACCGGGGCGGAGGCACCGATCCAGGACGAGCTGCACGCGATGCACCAGGACGGGGCACGCGTGTACGCGTACGGCGGTGGCGTCGCCCAGTCGCTCGAACCCGGGCCCCGGGACCCCAAGGAGACCCAGAAGAATGAGTGACGAACCCAAGCTGGGAGAGCTCGACCGGCTCATCTCGATGGGCAAGCAGAAGGGCTTCCTCACCTACGACGAGGTGAACGACGCCCTGCCGTCGGACATGGTGTCGCTCGATCAGCTCGACGACATCATGCTGATGTTCGGCGCGATGGACATCGAGGTGGTCGACTCGGCGAAGTCGCCGCGGCTGCCGTCGGAGATGCGTGCCCAGCAGCCGCAGCAGGCCGACGACGACGACGACGCCGCGGAGCCGATCGACCTCACGCCGGGCCCCGTCGGTCGCACCGAGGATCCGGTGCGCCTCTACCTGCGCGAGATGGGCAAGGTCGCGCTCCTCACTCGCGAGGGCGAGATCGCCCTCGCCAAGCGGATCGAGGAGGGCAAGCTCCAGGTCACCACGGCGATCCTCTCGACGAACCTCGCCCTCGAGCGGTTCCGCGAGCTGCGCGAGTCGCTCCGGCGCACCGACATCTCCATCAAGGAGGTCGTCGACGTCAACGAGGAGGAGTTCACCGAGGAGAAGGAGATCGAGCTGACGCGCCAGGTCGTCAACGCCTTCGGCGCCGTGGACCGGCTGCTGCGCGAGCGCGACCAGCTCGTGGCCCGGGTGCGGAAGCTCAAGGCCAAGGCGGGCGGCAAGAAACCCCGGCGGGGCAAGGACCCGGCGTGGAAGCGCTTCGAGACGCAGGCGCACGCCCGCCAGCACAAGGTCCTCGACAAGCTCCGCGCCCTCAACATCGGCAACCAGATCATCGACAAGGAGGACTCGGACCCGGGCCGTCGAGGTCTCGTGCAGCGCCTCCGGGACCTGCTCGACGACATCGAGCGAGCGGAGCGCGTGATCCAGCTCTGGAACAACGGCCGCCGCCCGTCGCCCGAGGAGGTCCAGAACCTCATCTACGTCTCGTTCCGCGATCCCGTCTCCGGCGGCAACGGCGCGCCGGCCGACCTGCACCTCAAGGCGGCCCGGAAGTTCGCGAGCCCCAAGCAGCAGCAGACGTGGGTGGCGCAGCAGGAGATCCGGGCCGCCGAGGCGCGCGCCAACGCGAAGGCCGACGACATCAAGAAGGTCATGACGGTGATCCGGCAGGGCCAGCTGCGCGCGGCGATCGCCAAGAAGGAAATGGTCGAGGCGAACCTGCGTCTCGTGATCTCGATCGCGAAGAAGTACACGAACCGTGGGCTCCAGTTCCTCGACCTCATCCAGGAGGGCAACATCGGCCTCATGAAGGCGGTCGACAAATTCGAGTATCGCCGCGGCTACAAGTTCTCGACGTACGCCACGTGGTGGATCCGCCAGGCGATCACCCGGGCGATCGCCGACCAGGCCCGCACGATTCGCATCCCGGTACACATGATCGAGACGATCAACAAGCTGATCCGCACCTCCCGCCAGCTCGTGCAGGAGCTCGGGCGCGAGCCGACGCCGGAGGAGATCGCGACCAAGATGGAGGTCCCGGTCGACAAGGTGCGGAAGGTCCTCAAGATCGCCCAGGAGCCGATCTCGCTCGAAACCCCGATCGGCGAGGAAGAAGACAGCCACCTCGGCGACTTCATCGAGGACAAGCAGGTCGTGTCACCGGTCGAGTCCATCATCGGGCTCAGCCTGCGCGAGCAGACGAACAAGGTCCTCAACACGCTCACCCCGCGTGAGGAGAAGGTGCTGCGCCTGCGCTTCGGCCTCTCCGACGGCTGCGAGCACACGCTCGAGGAGGTCGGCCAGGACTTCGCCGTCACCCGTGAGCGCATCCGTCAGATCGAGGCGAAGGCGCTGCGCAAGCTGCGCCATCCGTCGCGCTCCAAGAAGCTCCGGAGCTTCCTCGAGTCATGAGAGCCGTATGGAGGATCGGGGCCCATAGCTCAACGGTAGAGCAGCCGGCTCATAACCGGTTCGATCTTGGTTCGACTCCAGGTGGGCCCACCAGCAGCATGGAGAACCAGTGGATCAGCAGCTACAGACCCTGATCGAGCTCCAGGCCTACGACGCGCGCATCGCCGCGCTCGAGGCCGAGGCGGCGCGCCTGCCCAAGCAGCTCGAGGCGATACAGCAGGGCCTCGCCGAGGCGAAGAAAGCCGCCGAGGCGCTCAAGGCGAAGAACGACGCCACCCGCAAGGACCTGCGCGCCAAGGAAAAGGATCTCGAGGTCACCGCAAGCAAGCGGGCCAAGGCCGACGCCAAGCTCTGGGAAGTGAAAACGAACAAGGAGTACTCCGCCGCGCTGCTGGAGATCGAGGAGATCAAGCAGGAGAAGGCCCAGAGCGAGGAGGAGATCCTCGCCCTCATGGAGACGCAGGAGCGCCTCGCCGTCGAGGTGCGCGAGGCCGAGACGCGGCACAAGGAGCGCGAGGCGCAGGCGCGTCAGGACGAGGCCGTCGTCAAGAAGAAGCTCGAGGCGGTCGAGACCGAGCTGGCCGGCATTCGCGCCGAGCGCAACACGCGCGCGCGCGAGCTGCCGCAAGGCGTCCTCACCGACTACGAGCGGATTCTCAAGGCGCGCGCCGGCGTCGCCGTCGCCCAGGTCAACGCGAGCGCGATCTGCGGCGGCTGCCGCGTCGCCATCCGCCCCCAGGCGCTCCAGGAGCTGCGCGTGGCGCGCGACCTCATGCGCTGCGAGTCGTGTGGGCGCTACCTGTATTGGCAGGAGTAGCGCGCGCTGGCTGAGGCGCGCCCGCGCCGCGCCGTTGCCTCACGGCACGCCGTACCCCCCGTCATCGTCTACACCGACGGCGCGTGCTCCGGCAACCCCGGCCCGGGCGGGTGGGCCGCGATCATCCAGGACGGCCCAGGCGAGCGCGGCGAGCGCGTCGTCTCCGGCGGAGAGCGCATGACGACCAACCAACGCATGGAGCTGACCGCGGCGCTCGAGGGGCTGCGCGCCGTGGTCCCCGGCCGCCGCGTGCGGCTTCACAGCGACAGCGCCTACGTCGTCAACTGCTTCCGCGACAAGTGGTACGAGCGCT
>WNGG01003129.1_pt1 | contig 18689 bp, 29 predicted proteins | sample 5400661 | NCBI WGS metagenome assembly WNGG01 (sample SAMN13153372, study PRJNA577476) | soil metagenome | isolation source: 100 cm soil or saprolite under Garry oak tree replicate 1 | place: USA:California | collected 2016-06-15
ACGCGCTGGCGTCGGCTCTGTCGCGATCATGAGGGCTTGCCTGAAACCTCGGAGGCTTTTATCAAACTCTCGGCCAGCCGACGCATGCTCTCCCATCTGGCTCCGGCTGCCTGAGAGTGATGGGAGTAAGACACGTTCTTAGCTATTGCGAGGTCTAACAGGTCTAAGCTATCCTTTGTTGGCCCGGGGTAGGTATGCCCATTAAGAGAGATATCTGCTCGTTTCAGTCCTCTCATTGCCAAGATCTCATCTTCTGTACGGCCAGTCCATGAGGTAAAGGCTAACTCGCCATTTTCTTTCACTCTGAAGTCAAAGCGGGGGTTATCAGCATGCTCATACCAGCCATTATATTTCTCACGTGCATCGGGGAAAGCGACCAGCATCTTCTGCAGAGCGGGACCATATGAATTTGTTTCACGTGTGTTTAACACTACACAGTCTCCTACGGTATTTGGCACTATAGGAGATCATTGACAGATAGCTGAATCTGTAATACACTACCTATTAGCGCCGTGTAAGTCGTGAGCAGGAAAGCTACTGACATAACATAGAAGTACGAAAACTAAGAATGTCAGGAGCTTTTTTGTTGCTCATTTTTCCGATAGCAAATGTATCTTTATACACCTCATCAGGTGTCAACGTACTTTTTGCTCATAACTTGTATCCCTTCGAGTGTTTACTCGCATGTCATGCGTATCAGAGTACTCTCTAATCGCTCCACACGCTCATCCTACGCGTCTCGGTATTTGAACAACATTTAGATAGTGCTGTTAGTTTGCGCCTTGCTCTAAACGCTTTGTATGTTTATATGCCTTTATCTTGGCATTGCGTCCTTTGGGTTGAGATGGGACGCTTTGTTCTGGCAAGACTGACTCCTCTGAGGGTATATCCTGATGCAATTGAAGGTGGTACTCCCGATACAATTGAAGATGATACGACTCTATGAATTGCCGCAATCCCTTCGTCTCAGCTTTGCGCTTTCGCTTGCTGAGATGTGGCACCTTCACAGGATTGTCATCATCGTCAAGCATCAACCTGTGACCAGGATTCTTGAGTATTCTATGGTTGGTGTCCATAAATCCCTCCTAATAGCCTCGCTGAGATAAGAATAGCAGCATCACCACAGTATAGTCAAGCTTTTCGTGCTACTAACTCAGCTAACAACTTTCATATGACAGCTAACACTATTAAATGTCTAAAAATCCGTTGTGGATAACATGTGTAAAACTTGTGGATAAGTGCCATGTCAGTGTTGATAACTTTCCTCTTGATATGTGGATAACTTACAGCCACAAAACTACTCACCTGACTTTCGTTGCAAGAGCTGTAGTATCTGCTCTTGGGTTGCTTTGATGCTGGCTATATCGTCTTTGGTTGCCATGGCTGTATCAATGTGGGCAAGGCGTTTTCCGTGTTCTTCAAAGAACTTCGCGTGCCCACTTAGGACCGTTTTGACATCAGAGATATCTTGCTTGTGCTCAGTGTAGTGCTCTTGCAATGTCTCCAGCCAGGTATCGGAGACGGTCTTAAGCTCTTGCCTGATAGTCTCGACATCCACATTATGGACATCGACTCTGAGCGCTTTCATCTCCTCAGTACGCTGTTCTCTGAGTTGTCTGACTTCTTCCTTGAGTTCGTTAAATTCAGCTCTTGTGGGTGGTTGGTCTTGCATGGTTGTGTAACTCCTATCTAAGCAAATGGTGTATCTAAATAGGTCAGGTATGCCGGATCATTCTCAATGAAGCTGACCTCAGTATATTTGAACGGATGCTCTAAAAAGTCTCGAACGATATTCATAACAACATTAGTCTCTTGTGATATGGTAGAGTAATCCTCATCCGTCATTGGAATGATGTCCCAGCCATGCCCTACCTTGCCACTGTCTACACGTTGTTTTGCCAAGGTGATGATCTGCTCGTCGCTAGTGTCTGGCTGCTCTTGTAGTGCCTTAAGCAACTGCGCTGACCACTCTAACCATTGCAGCTCGTGTCCTGGTGCGCTATGCTCGTCATCAGCTAGCCAACCTGTATCCGGTTCCTGATCGTAGGCATAGTTGTAGATGAGTGCAGCAACGGCTGTAACAGTTTTTTCAGTGATAGGTATCATGAGTCCTCACTTTCTCGCAGTGCCTGGGCTAGCTGGTCTTGCTTCCTCTTGGTTGCCAGATCAAGATCAGTGTCCTCATGTGTGAGTCGGGCCAGCTGGTCGAGAACAATCCTGATCTCAGCGATTTGCTGTTCAGTGAAGTGTGGAGCAAAGTTGACTATCATGTCTCGGACATAGTTGAACAAGATGCTATAGGCGGTTGGATAGCGATTATCTACTGGTAGCTCTTGATCTTGCTGATGGATCTGCTTCAAGACTGCCTTGGTAGCCTCGTAGTGTCTCTTGTCGCGTCTCTCTTCAAATGTTGTCATTAGTTGCTCCTTTCTTATGCGGGTTCTATGCTCAATGGGATATATGCTGTTTCTTGCAGTCCGTTTTCTCGCTGTCTTCTATTTCTAGCTTCATTGCTTTTAATTGATGCCAAGTCACATTCGAGGCATGACGGGAGCATTGCGCCACCGCCGTTGAGAATATCGTGAAATTGCAGGTGTCCAAGGCATATATCGCGCTTGCAATTTGAGCATGATTGCCATGCTTCACTTGTGCATTGTTCACTGTTAATTATCAAACGACAATTCATGCTGGTAGTCCTTTCTTCTAATCGGGGTAGTAATCAGATCTAGGCGAACGTTGCCTCGCTGACCATGCGTTTACAATCGGTTCCACAGCTTTTATCTGAGCTTGGAGTGATTTTATCTTTTTTTCCTGCTCTTCGATAATTCTACTTTGATCATGTATGATCTTTGTTAAGCGGGCTACTGTGTTTTTTGCTATAATTAACTCATCTTCATGCAATTCCTCGCAAGCGAGATTGTGTTCATCTGATGGCGTGCTCATGCTGGTAGTCCTTTCTGGTGTGTCTTGTTAATTTGCTTGCCGTTTATTTGCCTGCAGCTTCTTTGTCGTGATATTGGTCGCAAAGACGGCGATCGCGCTCACCTCTGGGTCCGTCTTTGGGAAGCCTTCCACGATGAGCGCATCCTCTGGATCAGCGATAGCATCCTTCACCTTTGCCCACTGTTTGGATGAGATATAGACGGCGTATTTGGTCGCTACATTCGTCGGAGTGGGCAATCCTTTGGGGAGTGCTGGGACTTTGCTGGACTCCATGACGGTCACGATAAATTGTCCCTTATCGAGGATCTTGCCGGGTCGGCCAACAATGGTAATCTTCACAGTGCTTACGTTTCCTTTCTCTTGCTCAGCTTCTTTGATAGCGGCTATTCGGTCATCCCATGAAAATACGATGGCTGGTTGTGATGCTAGCTGAGTGGGATGCTTCTCACCTTTGGTTTTTTGCATATGCCTGCGCATGGGTCTCGTGAGTTGCTTGCCTGGCTTTGGCTGGCCCGTCGTATATGCCAAGTTGAAGAAGATGCCACCGGGCGTCCGGCGTCGTGATCCATCGGGCAACATCTCACCGCCGTTCGCTTCGATCTGCAGTGTCTGCTCGAGTAGCTGACGGGATTGGGTACGCCCTAGTGCTCTCACGATAATTTCGACGTTGCGGCGTGGCCACTCTTCCGTCTCTCCCAGCTGGTCGGCGATCATGGCCGCCGTCACAGCTTGCGAGGGTTCACGCTCCTGCTGAGATGGCTGCTCAGTCTGTTCTGGTTCGATCATCGGTTGTTCCTCCTGTTGTAGTAACGAATGGGCTACGAAACGCTGGTCAATTCTGGTTTGCCGTCAACCGGATCGGGGCCAACTACTAAAGGTCTGCCCTGGCGTCTTACGTGCAAGTCGCGTAACTCTGCCTCAATTCGGAATCGCGTCCGGTCTGGCAAGCTCTGTAATCGAGCTTTTGCATCCTCACGATTGCACATTAACGCGCCTATCAGCATGTTATGCCCATAGTGTGACTTACGGGCTCTATCAAACTCATCAGGGACTGCCTTGCCTTTAGAGTCGAGTTTTGGCTGAAGCGTTCCAAGATCACTGCGCATCTTTTCAGACTCATACCACTTCATAGTGTCTAGTGCCAATATGGGTACGGGTACACAGGAGTCGTGTGTACCACATACAATAGCGGTACACCCATGCTTCCACTCTGCTATGTTGAGACTGTAGGTATACCAATGTGACGAACGGGCGAGTATGACAGCTCGTAGCCTTTCACCAGTGTCCAGACGGTCAAGAGAGATGCTACACCCGGTAATAGTCCCGCCGAGCAGCTGGACTTTGAGAACGTTCTCAAAGTTGTGAAGTTGCACCCAGACATTGTGCTGACTATATTGAGTGTAGCGTCTCTCTTTTTGCACTACATATCCCTTTCAGGTGCTTTCAACTCAAGTAAACGAGCTTGTTGCTGTAACATGTGCTCTGCATGCATATCATTGAATCGTGCTACAAATGACGCATTTTTTCGCTCAGTATCCATGGTTCGCTGGTTTTGTTCTAGTAACATCTGGGCACGGGACTCTTTAATCCGTCGATCGATGGATGCATCATTCAAGCGGTCAAGTCCTTCCCCTTGCGCTTTCTGGTGCTTTACTACATGGTCTACAGTAGTTGGTGCTGGACTCAAGAAAAACGCAACGTAGGCATCTCCAATAATGACTCCTACCACTCTGAAGGCAATGAAGCAGTAGACGGGCCAATCTCGTTTGAAGTCCCCTGCTCTGGTCACAAAGAAGAGAAAGGCCATTTGACCAGCGATATTGATGAGCGCCATTGCACACCACATCCCGATAGCGCCAGGCGTATCTTTATCGGGTGCTATGTAACCAGCATTCCTTGCTTCTACTGCTCGCTCTTTCCTGCCTGATAGGTCATAGGTAGCCATACAGAAGGGAATTTCTATCAGCAGTGTTATCCCCCACAGGAGAACCTGAGTCCAGATGCTATTGTCTTGTGGGAGAAAGTGTTTGATATAGTAGTAAACCTCCCCTGCCGTGAAGACGATAAAGGCGATGGGTCCGACAATCCGCCAGACATTCTTGGCACCTTCCATAAATGATTTATGAAAGGGTGGATTGTGTGATACCTTGGCAAGGATAGCACGGTTACGGGCCATGATCTGATCAGATGATAGTTCTGAAAAGGTCCCGGTTGTGTCCGATATGATGGTTGTTTCGCCATCAATCGTTGCTGTTTGGGCTACAGTAGCTGGTGCCTGTCCAGTGTCTTTTTTGCCCCTCCCTAACCTATCTTTAAATTTGCTTAATCTTGACATTGCTTTCTCCGCAAAGTTCAGAAAAATTTCTGAAAACGAAATCCTAAAGGGCCCGCTATGGGCCCGCTATGGGCCCGTATACCTTGGCTTGTAAAGCGGCTTGCTGTCATGACACTGATAGACCACTGCCACGGAAATTGAGCCGCTCAAACGATTTCAAAAGCGATTCAGACTTTGCTTTTTAATTGCCAGCGGTTGCTCGTTGCCTCCCACTTTGCGGAGTGCTGGTAGAACCTCCTGCTTTTGCCTGCCTACGCTTCTCGTTAATCTCCTTATGTTTGTTGGCCAGTGCCATCTTTGCCGACTTGGCAAGAAACATCTTTGAGGCGCGATACAATCGGTTGTAGTGGGCGGACAGTTCAGGATCGGATGATGCGTACTGAATGGACTTCTCACCGAAACTATCAATTTCAGCTTCGATGGTTTTAATTTGCTCAGGTGTCATTGCCATGGTTCGAATTTCCTTTCGATACTTTACTCGTACCACCATGACAGCTATAATTGAATCAGGTCATGGTAGCACTATGACTCGACAATGCCGGGTACTTTTCTTCGCGGGAATGGCCCGGCTTTACATTTTTTGCACTACTGGGACTGTCTTTCTAAGAGCGTGTAAGAACCAGATTCCGAAGCCGATAAAGGAAAGGAGAAGAATATGTAAAAAGCAGAAGCAATGGAGTAGAAGAGATGAACGAGCGGAGAGCCTATCCATCGGATCTGACAGACGCGGAGTGGGAAATCTTGGAGCCATTAATTCCAGAGGTATCAGAAGATGCAACGGTGCCGACGATCTCGCGGCGCGAAATTGTCAACGGCATTCTTTACGTCTTGCGCAGCGGCTGTCCGTGGAGGTTGATGCCCCACGATTTGCCTGCCTGGGGCACGGTGTATTATTACTTCCGGACGTGGCGCATCGCTCTTATCTGGGACAAGGCCATGGAAGCCCTGCGTAAACAGATGCGACACAAGCAAGGGCGAGACGAAGAGCCCAGTGCTGCTGTGATTGATAGCCAATCCATCAAAACCAGTGCCGTAGGAGGACCGGAGAAAGGCTTCGATATGGGAAAACAGATCTGGGGGCGCAAGCGGCACGCCCTCGTCGATACCGAAGGCAACCTGATGGAAGTCAAAGTGACGGGAGCTGATGCCTCGGACTTGGCCGGGGGCAAGCGGTTATTTGCGCTCCTGCACGGGCGCTTTCCCAGACTGCAGCTGATTTGGGGCGATAGTCATTACGGGGGCCAGTTTCTTGAGTGGGTCAAAGAGCAATTTGGTTGGAACGTGCAAACCGTGCAAGGATTGGGGACGGCTCCCGATGCCAACACGACGGAGCCCAAGCCAAAGACCAAGCCGTCTAAGGGGGGCTTCCACGTCCAGCCCAGGCGCTGGGTCATCGAACGCACCTTTGGCTGGATCACGCGCTGGCGTCGTCTCGCTCGCGACTATGAGGGCTTGCCCCAAACCTCGGAGGCTTTCATCAAAATCTCGGCTTCCCGTCGCATGCTCTCCCATCTGGCTCTTGCCGTCGCGTGAGTCTCCCGGCTCACACACGCTCTAAGGGCATTCACCCCCACGCCTTAGAAAACTTTGGATTGCAGAGCGGCTATCGATACAGAGGACGCAACTATGTAAAGGTTGCTTACTTCAATGCAGACGGCACACAGCATACCAAGATCCGCATCCGCAAGGCTGTTAGTGGCGACTACAAGCATTGTTGGGATGAGGACACGCCCGGCGATATTATCCCGTATGGATTGCATAAGCTTGATATGGCCCGTGAAGCTGGCTATGGACTTATAGGAGAAGGTGAGTCAGACGGTTGGGCATGCTGGTATAAGAAGATCCCTTACTTGGGGATACCTGGCGTAGACATGCAGAAGACATTGAAGCACGTTGACGTGAGTATGCTTCCCCCCAAAATCTACATTCTGCTCGAGCCTGACCAGAAACAGAAACAGCTCGACAATGGACAAAGCTTTTACAAGAATATCCATCAGGGGCTGCGCAAAAATGGCTATGCAGGTGAGATCTTTTGCATCGACTTCAAAAAGGCGACGGGCCATAAAGATCCAAGCGCCCTTCACATTGCACTCTGGAAAGAAAGGAAGGACGAGCAATTCAAAGAGATCATTCATCAGGCTATGGAGCAAGCTATTCCTGCCAACGATGATGAAAGTGAATCCCAAGTTGATCGATTGCTTAGGATATCAAGACAAGCTATCTATTTCCGTGTGCCATCAGGAATGCTCTATGCTCGTGTGCCTGTTAATGGGCATTGGGAAACGCTGTCTATTAATGAAATGAATAGCGGCCTAAAGAGATGGCTTACGTACGTCTTTCTTAAAGAAACAGGCTCTATCCCAAATAAAGACCTACTAAGTCAGTCAATTAATGCTATTGTCTCTATTGCTAGATACGAGGCTCAATTGACTGATGTACATACACGTATCGCAGAACATGAGGGATGCATCTACTTAGATTTAGCCAACGATAAATGGGAGTGTGTAAAAATATCCTCTGACGGATGGACTGTTATCGCAGATCCCCCAGTATTTTTCAGACGTACCAATGGCCTTTTACCTCTGCCAGTACCAGAACGAGGAGGATCTATAACAGAGCTAAAGACACTCGTTAATCTAGCAAGCAATGAAGATTATTACCTCACTGTAGGGTGGTTGCTTGGAACGCTTCATCCAAGAGGTCCATATCCCGGTTTATCCTTTAATGGAGGACAAGGTACAGGTAAAAGTTTCAATACAGTCACCATCAAAAGTATCACAGATCCGAACGTAGCCCCTACAAAATCATCACCCAAGGATGAGCGAGATATGGCTATAGCTGCTCAGAATTCGCACGTCATAGGTCTAGATAACCTCTCATCAATGCCTATATGGTTAAGTGATCTACTTTGTAAGCTCTCAACTGGTAGCGGGTTTTCTACTAGAAAACTCCATACCGACGATGAAGAAACCATCTTCTATGCATGTAGACCTTTTGTTCTGAATGGCATAGAAGATGGTCTAATCAGCAGACCGGACCTTTTAGAGCGGTGTATTCTTGTCAATCTTGACAAGATAGCTCCTGCCAAAAGACGCACAGAGCATGAACTCAAACAGGCATTTAAAGACGCACATCCCCGTATTCTTGGATCTTTGCTAGATGCCACAGTCGTTGCACTCAAGGAAATCGACAATACTTCATTAGGTGAGTTACCCCGTATGGCTGACTTTTGTGAATGGGTCACAGCAGCCGAATCTGCACTGGGATGGGAACATGGAACATTTATGAATGCATTTGTTCAAAACCAGAACAACGCAAGCAGCATAGCTATTGAGGCCTCTCCAGTAGCAAGAGCTATTAAGAGATATATGATCGATTGTAGCAAATGGGAAGGTAAGGCTTCAGATTTATACAAAACGTTAGAAAAGTATGAGGATCTAATCCAGGAGAAAAACTGGCCTGGGAATGCGCGTGCATTGAGTGGTCAGCTTAAGCGTGTTGCACCTTCATTATATGCACAAGGCATTGATGTGTTTTTTCACAAGCGCACAGGGGAGGGTAGCAAGATTACTCTAAGCATGATTCCCAATGGTACGAATCCGCCTGATAGAGACCAAATGTGTGTAGCAAATGGTGTAGCAAATCCCGAGTGTGTAGCAAATGGTGTAGCAAATCCCGAGTGTGTAGCAAATCCCGAGCACCGACTGGACGCTAATTCAGATCTATCGGGTGTAGCAAACAGCATAAATGTAGCAAAATCCGCAGACCTTATACTTAGTCAATTTATTCAAGTAGAGGGTAAAAATTTAAGTACCGGGAATACCGAAAGAGTAGAGAATATAAATCATGCGGATTTTGCTACACCTGCTACATTTGCTACACACAACCCTCAAGATCCCATTTCACTAGAAACCTACTGGGCACTCGGTAAGCAGTGTGGGTATCCCGCGATTCCGGATCTAGAACTAAGAGCGGGTATGGTCGGATGGAATAGCTTCTCGCTTACACACAGGATACGTATCCCTGATGTGATAGCAAGGTTAGGAGGTGTGCAGTGACGTGGGACAAACGCGTGCCTGTCTGGCAAGGGATTATCAAGGGCAAGATCGTCAGGATTTATGACATGGAAGGGTATGAAGAACTGAAACGCCTCTACCCTGACGAGCCGTCTGTACCTCGTAGGGAACAGATAAACGTCAAGCCGCCATTCGTTAAGCAGAAGCCCCAGAAGCGCTACAACTGGATTGTGCCACCTGAGAAACCACTCGTGTGCAGTATGCCAGAGGCTGGCCTGCATCGACGAAGTGCGACCTGACCGACGTATTGCCAGTTGAGGCGGCTTCTTATAGCACATTGCTAGCTGAGTCGGTTGCACTGCCCCTCACTTACCAGATGCCATTGCTACTCTGATCATTCTTGACCTTGTGGGGGCCTTTGGCCTGTTGCACTGCCCCTCACTTACCAGATGCCATTGCTACGGCACCCGCACTCAGCACGCCTGTGGAGCGCAGCGAATCGACGTTTTGCGAGGGGCTGTTCCTGGAGGCTGTAATCCCGTCGAACTCTTGTGTAACATGCGATGATTTGGCTTGTAGAGTCGTGCGAGGCACTGAGCTTGGAGATTACAGTGCAAGAGGCCTCGCAACATGTCCGTACATCTATGCCCTGGCTGCCTGGTGTTTTTGCAGACAAGTTTAGGACAAGTATGAAAGTTGTCCGTATGAGTTACTCTGGCGGGAAAAGATTGTGATATCTTTTCTTGTGCCACTCAGCATGACGGGTGTATTCTCTTTTCTTCTTGGGAGGTGGCGGGTTAATGGTTTTACCGTTTGTGGGTAATCGTGTATTCAGCACTGTGTATCCTTCTGCTATATGTTTTAACAGCTCGCTCTCTTCAGCATGTAACGCTGATAACAAAGTTTCAGCGTTTGATAGTTGCACTATATCCAAATGCTCTCTATTGCGTGCAAACCATATATTCTTCTTGCCGTTAGGTGAGTAGATGATATCTGATGTGTGGCTGTTTAATCTCCGAGCAAGTGTTGATTTTGTACTGCCAACATAAACAGTATTAGCATCTCGTTTGCTGATAACTTTGTAGACTTTGTACATGTTCCTTAATCTCCTTTGATTATATTATACCACATTCTTGTATAATATCTTGAACAGATGTGCTTGTCCGTATAAGATTGGCCAATCAAAAAAGCACCCGCGTAGGATGCTTCGTAGAATTGCAGGTACACAACGGATCTAGAACGGGTGAGCCTCGAGATCGCCTGGATCACCCTCCTCATCACTGATCGGTCTGGTATCCTGCAGATACCAGTCAAGCAGCACTTTGAGCACGGCGGGTACCTCATCCTCTTGTAAATTGATACGTGAGCCCCATTTCTCTTCAATGTTCGTCTGCTCAATCTGTACGCCGTTATGTCGCTTATCTATCAGGTGATAGCGGCTATCACCATACGTCTGAGATGACACATAGAAACGCTTTCTCTCGACTTGCTTCACGTCAGTCTCTAGAAGCTTTTGTATCGCTTCAATCTGCCATTGCTCCATTGAATTATCCTTTCTTTGTCTTCTTCAGCTTAGCCAATAGCGTCGGCCATGACTTCATTGATAGTTCGATAAGCTCACTGCGATGCACTTCTATATCACTGAGTAGGCTATGTGGATAAATACGGTATCTACCTCTCATTGTCTTAGACTTTGGTGTTACAGGTGAAACCATCTCACCTTTGAGGACACCTTTCAGTATCCATGTGCGTATGGTGGTTATACTCACACCATATATCTCTGACATCTCACGCGTACTATACCAGTCCTTCTCAGCTCGAAAGTTGCTCAGTGTTGGTTGTTCGTAGGTTGTCACTAAAATACATCCTCTTCTACTAGTTTTCTTCTTCTACTAAGAGCTTCTCTAGTGCTCTTGTGGTGATATTGGCAATGGTTTCTTTCCGTTTGGCAGCATGTACCTTTAGTCTGAAAGCCAAGCTCTCGCTAATGAGAATAGTCTGCTTGTGAGTCCTTTCATTAGCCTCTGCATTTACAGGTTTCTGCATTTCTGTACTTACAGCTTTCTGTATGGTAGTAGCTGTGGGCTTCTGCACTCCTGTGTCCACAGACTTCTGTACTTCTGTACTTACAGGTTTCTGTATATCTGTATCGACAGTAATCTGCTTTTCTGTCGATACGGTTTCCTGTTCAACTGGTACCACTTGTTCGTCCTCCTGAGCTACTTTGTTATATTCCTGTGACTCTTTGAGCACTGAAGATAAGGCCGACACTCTTCTGGGCTTTGCCATAGGTGATCACCTCCCGTTAAGCGCTGGATGAGTAGCCGCGAGTCTATCCCAATATTCTCCTAAGTGCTTATCTAAGGCAGAAACATCAATTTTCATAGTGGTTGCATCATTGTACTTTGTCGTCTTCTTAGAAGGCTCAGGATAGACCTTTTCGCCGTACTCTATCCTCATTGCTTCTAAGATCTCTTTATGGTGTGCAGTCGCTGATTCATGTTGAGTTGGCAGTAACCACCATACATTGATGTTTCTATTCAAGCCACTCTTACGTATATCGTCTAGTGTTGAATGAAAGCGCTTTAATGTGCGATGGGCGGTAATCTCAGTCTTCACAGGGATAAGGACCTGATGCGCAGCCCCTAACGCGTTCCTGGTGAGCAGGCCCAGATTAGGTGGTGTGTCGATCACACAAAAATCGTAGTTGTATAGCTCTAAGACAACCTTTAGACGCCCGTCTGGATTGGACATCGATATCAGTCTGTACTCAGCTTCAAATAACTGGTCATGAGCATTGAGCAGATGCAAGCTCTCACTAATCTCAATAGGCGCAATGGGTTGTATATCCATGATGGCATTGTAGACAGTCGTTTCCTCCTGATAGGTATCCTCGGCCAGCAGATACTCTGTGAGACTTGCCTGTGGGTCAGTATCGACCAGGAGCACACGCGTGTTAGGTCTGCGAGCAAGAGCAAACGCAAGATTTACTGATACTGGTGTTTTGCCAGCCCCGCCTTTCTGTGAGCCCACTGTGATAATTTCCATAGCATCCTTTCTGTATGTATGGCTTTCTGCCTAACTGTATATGCAGGTTTCTGTACATACAGAAAGTGTATGTGCGCTTGTCCGAAAAGTCAATGAACGTGTGTTCGTGAGCACAAAAAAGACGATCCTGCTACAGATCGTCTCGCTTTGAGGTACTAGACACTTAGTTCGCTTTCATGTGGGCAATCATCGCACGTCACATAATCGGCCCTGGTGTGCAATTGTACCCAGAAGTCATGTTTCCCCTTTGGTCCTATGACTGGATAGTTGCGACCTCTCACCTTGATCGGTTGTCCATGGATCGCCCGGGGGAATAGGTCGGCAGCTGCTTGGTAGGGAACATGATGCTGTGTGCAGAAGTCGGAGAGGTAGGTAAAGCCTTCTGGAGGTGCTGTGTCTGTCTTGCGTGGTGTGCGAGCTTGGTTCAATTGTCTAGCTTTCTCTTGCTCCGATGGGACGAGATATTTCTGCTCACCCATGCCACTAGGGCGGTCTCTGGTTATCGCTTCAATCTTGCCCTCTCGTATCCATCGGCCTATGGTGGATGCTGGCATGCCAGTTGTGTCAGTGAAGTCTGTCAGCTTGACTGTCCCTGGTGGCAAGTCTGCAGGTATCTCTTCACGTGTGTAGTCGCGTTTCTGTGAGCTTGTAGTGGTAGGGCTAGTAGTCTCCACTAGAGGCGATACATGCGGTTTCTCGACCTTCTCAGCTGCCCATGGTAGGACGTTATCACGAGAGAGCTGCGTTTTGTAGACCTCAGAGAAGTTACGAAGCAATTTATTAACCGTGCTGTTCCTGGCTGGAAAACCTTTTCGTATCCTGGCTATTGTTCCCTCGTCAACCTCTGCCCTTTTGCTGAATGCAGACATGGACATCTCCAGCCCTTCACACAATTCCTCAAAAGTGTACTGCTCTTTTTGCTCCATACTGCCTCCTTCTCTGTTGAATGGTTGTCTACTGCGAAAAGCGTACCCGAATTAGGACGAATTGTCAATAATTTAGAACATTTGATACGACTATTTTTTAGATATTCCTAAAAAATAGTCCTAATTCGTCCGAAAAACATTGACTTTTCACTACCGATATGGCATACTATGAATGTACCGATGAGGTGCTACGAAATCAACTGGAGGACACGGAAATGACAGCAGTACAGAACTTCGCAACCCACAGCTTCAGTGCTTATGCAGCAAAGAACATCAGGATTGACGAGGACAACGCTGGACTCATCGCACTGGTTCCTGACCAGAGTGGTCGCTGGATGACCGTTCGCTGTGAAGAGACGAAGACTGCTGTTACTCCGGTATCTTGCTCTTGCGGCCATGATCACTGCAAACATCAGGCAGTCGTCACGAGCTACTACGGCAAGCTCTATCCTCAGGTCGAGGCTCCCAAGGTTGTCAAAGCTCGCAAGCCTCGTAACGGTCTCGTTCGCAAGGTTCGCAACGGTGGCCTGGTCAGAGTTGCGCAGCCCGCTCCAGTAGCTAAGATCATTGAGCTTCCTGTACAGCCTGTCAAAATCACTGACATCAGCCAGAAAGGAGACTTCGGAACAAGAGCTTTCTCTTTAATGAGATGATCCCTCAAAGCGACGGACCTGCAGAGACGATAAACGTGCCCTGGTGGCTGCTGACAACTCTGCAGATACAGCCCTGGCAAGGCAATGAATAGGTATCTTCCCAAAATTGTAGATACACATTGTAGAAAGGACTCATATATCATGTTTCAACCCTCAGAACATCTTATGAACATCGGTACTGCAAATAAGCCTCGTATGTATCTCGAGGTGAAACATCGCCTCGTGTGGCTCAGGGAACAATGCCCGGATGCTGAGATCTCAACTGAAATCTTGCATCTTGATCTTGAAAAGGAGGTATCTGCAGAGGTCTACGAATGGGACGAGGTGCAACGCAAGAGCGTGAAAGTCATCAAGCACGGCAAGGGCCTGGTGATTTTCAAAGCCACCATCAGGTGTCCTAACGGTGCTATGGCTACAGGGACGAAGATGGAAGTCCAACCTGCATTTAGCGATTGGTTGGAAAAAAGTGAAACTGGTGCCATTGGTCGGGCGCTGGCTGGTTTAGGCTATGGAACGGCCTCTACAGATGAAATGAGCGAGGGTGAAGGCCGTGTTGTGGACGCGCCAGTAGAGCGCAAAGCACCGACTTACGACCCGGATGCCCCGTCAACTCCTCAACAATGCGAGACGGCGAATCGCCTGCAGAAGCAACTCGGGCTCCCTGAGAGCGATTTTGACGGCATGTGCTTTGGAGATATGGCTACCATGATCCGTGACCTCAACAAACGTCTGCAGGCAAAGCGCAAAGCATCGTAGCGCGTTGGCTGGCCCTAGTGGCTGGCCTATTTTTAAGGAGGTGAAATTTGACTATTATCGACATTGAAATATGTGCATGCTCAGACGATCGTGAGGGGAGAACTGGCGTAGACTTCAGAGTGAGCAGCAACACAGCATTTCAGAAGCCTATCGTCTATACCCTTGGTTTCCATTGCAGGAAAAGTGAGACGCGAATAAGGCGTTCCGGTGACCGCTATATCACTGGCAATATGCTTGACTCATACCAATCTGCTCAGATGCGTATCTCACCATTTGGGATAATTTGCGTGAATTTGGGAGACTGCCTGATGGGCGTGCACGTGCGTCTGCAAGGCGGTATGGAGAGGTGCCGTATCACGGTCTTTACCCCGGGCAAAAAGCCCAAAATCAACGATGATGACTTTTTCAAGTCAGAGGACATCTACTATGCGACTGCTGTCATTGGTCACTACCAGACAATTCGCATTGAAGAGTTAGGAGACTCATGAGCGATAGAATAGGCCCGAATTTACACCTGTCTGGACGCGATGTCCATAACGCTTTCAGGCGTGTGAGGCCTCGTCATACGAAACGTTGGAGCAAGGTGAGTAAATCAGCCAAGCAACTATACACTGAAATGGCACACGAGCTGAATAAAGAGCTTGATGCACGGCAGGCATGGTTTGAAGGAGAGGACAAAGTAACTATCACAGCTATTCGATGTCCTCAGTGCAACGAGATGCTACAAGTTGCACATGCAGAAGGACATGCATGCTGGTTGAAAGGAGACGCATGAAACTGGCGATTTTCTCACTCCTAGACATCATTGGATGTGCAATAGCTCTTCTGATGTTTGGCTTTACGCCTTATGGTATTGGAGCATGCATTATCGTTATTGTAGGCTGTGGCATTGGTAGTAGTCTTCTGTCAATGTGAAGGAGGCGCATGAAACATTCGTTACGGCTCAAGACAGTCCTCCTGTACTACCTCTTTTACATGTCAGGCGGCTTCTTATCTGCAGTTTTCGTCTACACGAATAACAAAGTGGGCGCTATTCTTGCCGTGATCGTTCCAACCATCATCGTAGGGCTTTACCTGAGTCTGATTGTCCACTCGGTACAGCCACCTCGTAAGAAGAAGTTGCCAGTTCGTAGACGCGTAGCGCGTCCTGTTCGCAGATAAGGAGATATCCATGAGAAACAAGTTTGTCATCGTGATAGCCATTGTAGTCATCTTTAGTGTGCTTTGGGAGATTGTTGTAGCTCATGCACTTACCTGGAGGTAGAAACGTGAAAACAGCGAAAACACTCTGCTACATTGTCCTTGTAGGTTGTGTTGTACTGCTCATATTGAGTCTCAAATTCAAGGCTGTATGGGATTTTGGCAATTCAGGAGCTGGCTGGTTGGGTGCGTGTGTAGTAGCAATTATTGTCCTTGGAGTAGCGCTTCGATCTATGGCGCGTCGCTAAGCAGTGCCAAGCCTAGAAAACTAACACTGCTCAGCTCTTAGCTACACCGGAGAGTGCTCGCTCCTAGCATTATAGCACTCTCCTTTTTCATGCGAAGGAGAACACATTGAAAACATACGAATACTTTGTAGCAGCTATCATGGGCGTTATGGCTATCCCGATATTGCTGTGGAGCTATAACCATTGGATGACGGTTACAGGCAGTGGAACCTACTCACCGACCACAGCGATCACCGGCAGCCCTAGCATCTCAGCTTCTGAAGTAGACAAAGTACTCTGCTCAAATGGTAGTCCCGCTTGTGGCACAGGATATACGTTGTACACCTATGGCTCTCAGTATGGGATAGATCCAAGTTTTGCCCTGGCTGTATTCAAGCATGAGTCATCATTTGGTAAAGCAGGTGTAGCACGTGAGAATTTGTCACTTGGCAACCTGCGATGCATAGAAGGCGCTGCATGTGTGGGTGGCTTTGCAGCATTTGGGTCCTGGCAACAAGGCTACAGTGCTTTCTACAAGCTGATTTCAGGCCCGTTGTACGTGGGAAGTGGACTAACGACGCCTGAGCAGATCATGGCCCGTTATGCGCCCACAGCAGACAACAACGATCCTGCTGGATATGCTGCTGATGTAGAGGCCTCAATGAGGACGTGGAGGACTGCATGAACCCGTTGCCAGTTACATTGCCAGTCACGAACGTCCCGCCCGTCTCGGCCATCGTAGTGCGATGTGTGTGCTGTTGGCAAAACCTTCACCCAGGGCAGTCCTACCCAAGCAGCTGGACCAGTACACTCTGCTCTGCTCATGCTGCTTGGACTAGAGAGCGGCGGAAAGCGAGGGTACAGTGATGGAGCTACTCTTGTTCCTGGAACTGCTTAGAGTCGATAAGCGACGGTACCCGCGCAACTGGAAACGGCTTGCTTGGGAGTGCAAGGATCGCGCTGGGTGGCGATGTGAGCGCTGTGGAGTGAAGCATGGGGAGAAGCGCTATTCGATGTGGAGCGGCAAGTATCGGCCTGTGTGGTTGCATGCGCACCATATCAATGCAGATCCGGCTAACCCCGTGCCTGAACTGCAAGCCTTGTGCCCGTCATGTCACTGGCATTGTAAGAATGCGGCTGCAGCACTCAAACTTGAGAAGCTGAAACATCAGAAGCTGCTAGGTATCCTGTAATCTACGCCCCGGCTGTTACACACCAGTAGCAGGCCGGGGCTTTTTTTGTGCTCAAAAGGGCATATAATCGCGAATTTGACGCGCTATATCCTCATCAAGTGGCTCAATTACGGGCTCCCTGACAACCATGCAGACCATGCTCAATGTATCCGTCTGATCATCTTTTGCGCCTTTAGGAAAGCTATAAATCTCTTTACGGAAGTCCTCTAACCAGATAGCGCCTTTCTGGAAATAGACTTTGCCAGCCTCTTGATAAATCGATGCCGCAGCTGCTCGCATCACCTTGTCGCCCTGGGGATGAAATCCCATACAGGGGATACCCTCGAGGAGCAAATCCTGAGCAATGGCAGATTGGTAGGCCACATCTTCGAACCAGAACGCCCGGTATCGTTGCGAATACCATGTCCGGTAGAACTGGCGTGCCTTCTCTTTCTGCTGTGGAATCGTCCAGTGACCACGCCACACATCGAGTAGTAACACATCATGCTCAGGAGTGACGGCCCAATGTGAGAACACCGTGAAGTCGTTGGACTCCTTCTCTTTGGCCGCAACGTCTGATGTAGACAGCTCATAGCACTGCTCAGCTAGAACTGAGCGCATTCCTGATGGGGCGACGAGGTGATACATGTCTCTTTGAGATGAGATAGAGAACAGACGTTCATAGGTGGCATTGAAGACGTAGCCACCTGCTGGGATCGGACGCTGTCCATAGAGCGCTGAATAGCCTAGGACACCAAGGTTGCGCTTCTGATTCTCCAATATCTCACGACTGAACCGCTCTTTCCATAGCAACTCTCCTTCCTGTTTGCGAGGATCCTCCCAACCAATGGACGTGGAGCATTTCCGGTCAGGCTCATACTCGGCAGGTAAACAGAGATGTTCCCAGCCACCTTGTTCAAGTAAATGGCCTGAAATATCCGCTTCATGGATACGTTGACCTATGACGACAATAGCGCCCGTTCGCGGGTTATTGAGACGTGTGCTAAATGTTGTGTCGAACCAATCCAGACACGACTCCCTGGCCACGTCTGATTCCTTCTCGTCAATGGCGTGCAAGTCGTCGCCTATCAGAATGGAGCCGCCGTGTCCAGTTGCTGCTGATCCGGTTGAGACGGCCAGTCGATAGCCACGTGAGCTATTCTCGAAGGAGGACTTCATATTCTGGTCATTACTCATTGTAAAGGCAGATCTGTAGAGCGATTGGAACCATGGGGACTGGATGAGCAGTCGTGATTTGCGATTGTCCCTGATAGCTGGTAAATGCCCTACCAAGTGGGTAGCTTTTGCCCTCAAACATGAACACTTGCCCCCAATCATGGAAACTGGCACAAAATTTCCTAGAAAAACCGCTCCCCATCAGGTATACTTTTTCTCAAACATGTAAATTGCGCT
>WNGG01003134.1_pt1 | contig 18677 bp, 18 predicted proteins | sample 5400661 | NCBI WGS metagenome assembly WNGG01 (sample SAMN13153372, study PRJNA577476) | soil metagenome | isolation source: 100 cm soil or saprolite under Garry oak tree replicate 1 | place: USA:California | collected 2016-06-15
AGCATCGAACGTGAAACGCCAACATTGAGATTTTCAGGCCACTTGTATTCCGGGTCTGCTTGCGCATCGACGATGTGGATCGTCTTTCCTTCCATCAAAGCTCTGCCGACACACGTATCTCGACCCGGTCGTTCAATTCGGCGCTTCAATACCTCCTCGTGCTCAGGCGACAGCGCAAAACCTGCAGCAATCTTATAACCGTCGCCGCTTGGTCGCCAAACATTTGCTCTGTCGGCTCCGCACAGCCGAGCCGCCGACTCGACCAGCGTATCGAGCACGCCTTGCAGCTCAAACGTCGAGCGGCTGATGGTCTTGAGCACGTCGCCAGTAGCGACTTGCTGCTGAAGCGCCTCGTCGCGCTCGCGAGCAAGACGCGTCAGTTCTGTTTCCTGGCCGGCAGCAGAGAAACCGCGGCGGCGATGCACCGCCTTGGCATTGCGCCGCTTCGGCCTCGCCGCTTTGCGGCGTTCCGTTTTGGCCTTTGCGCTGCTCACTCTGGAGCGCCGTTTCATGAGTTTCCTGAACGCTTCGGACCAACCATCACGGCGATCAATCTACACCCAAACCTCGCCCAATGTGAGTTCAAGGAAATCGGCCAACCGATCGGCCAAAACGCTCTCCGATCCTTAAAGCTTCGCTTGCAGCGCGCGCACGAAATCGGACAGACCGACCTGGCGTTCGCGCTTGAGCCGCTCCGCGGCAAGGATCGCGCGCAATTCGGCAAAGGCCTCGCGTTTGTCGCGATTGACAATGACATAATCATATTCCGGCCAATGGCTCATTTCGCCGGCCGCTTTCGCCATGCGCGAGCCGATCACTGTCTTGCTGTCCTGTGCGCGTCGCTTGAGCCGGCGCTCCAGCTCTCTCGCCGTCGGCGGCAGGATAAATACGCTGACAAGATCCGTTCGCGCCTTCTCGCGCAACTGCTGCGTGCCTTGCCAGTCGATGTCGAACAAAGCATCGCGGCCCGCGTGCAAAGCCTTGATCACCGGAGCCCGCGGCGTGCCATAGCGATGGCCGAACACTTCCGCCCACTCCAGAAGTTCGCCCCGCGCGACCATATCGTCGAAGCGGCCCCGATCGATAAAATGATAATCGCGCCCGTCGATTTCGCCGCGGCGCTTTGGGCGGGTGGTCACCGAGATCGAAAGCTCGACCTTGCGGTCCGAGCGCAGCAGCAGGCGTGACAGCGTCGTTTTGCCGGCGCCTGATGGCGAGGACAGCACCAGCATCAGCCCGCGACGAGCGACTTTGTTGTTTTGATTTCGCTGCGCCGATCCCATGGTTATTCCACGTTCTGGACCTGCTCGCGAAATTGCTCGACCGCAACCTTGAGCTCCAAGCCGATATTAGTGAGCTCGACGTCATTCGCCTTGGCGCACAGCGTATTGGCCTCGCGATTAAACTCCTGAGCGAGAAAATCGAGGCGTCGGCCGATCGGCCCGCCCGCTTCGATGAGACGCCGGGCCGCAGCCGTATGGGTGGCAAGGCGGTCAAGCTCCTCGCGCACGTCGGCCTTGGCCGCAATCATGATCGCTTCCTGATGGAGCCGGTCGGGATCGAACCGCTCCGATTGGGCAAGCAGCGTGGCGACCTGATCGGCAAGCCGCACGCGAATGGCCTCTGGCCGGCGTCCTGGCGCGCCCTCAGCGCGCTCGGCCAGCGCAGCTATTTCGTCGAGCCGCGTCGCCAGGACGCGGCCGAGCGCAGCGCCTTCACTGCGGCGCATCTCGGCGAGTGCCGCAATAGCGTTGGCAAACCCGGCAATCACCGCGCTTTCGGCGACGCGCCGCTGATCCTCATTCTCCTCGGCGTCGGCGATTTCGATCACGCCTTTAAGCGCCAATAAGCCGTCGAGCGAAGGTGGGGAGGCTTCGATCTTTGTCCCGAATTGGCGCACCGCGGCCAGGATTGCATCGAGAACGGCGGTATTTACTCGGACCGTCGGCACCGCGTCGCTGCGTTCAACCGTCAGATTCGCCTGCACCGAGCCTCGCGTTAGCGTCTCGGCGACCCGGGCGCGGACCGGGACTTCGATTGCATCCCAGCCGGGCGGCGTCCGCAGCCGTAGATCAAGCCCTTTGCCGTTGACGGATTTTATCTCCCAGGCCCAGGCATAAGGACCGGACACACCATGGCCGCGAGCAAACCCGGTCATGCTCGAAAGCGCCATGGAGCCAAACCCCGCCAGCAATCGTGAACAACGCGCCCGAACTTACCGGCGGCGCTTCACGGTCACAAGCATTGGGCTTGGTCGAATTATCGAGAGTCAGTGGGCAGCTGGCAGACGAGGCTTGGGCGTACCGCGGGAAGGCGCCGACGATGGCGCAGCCACGGCGGCCGGCGCTGACGGCGCTGCCATCTGGTCTTCGATCGGGACCTGGTCCTTCTGATCGGATTCGGTCGACCGCAGCCGCGTGACGTTCCTCTGGTGCTGCTCGTAGGTTTCAGCGAAGACATGGCCGCCGGTGCCATCGGCGACGAAATACAGTTCGCGCGTGCGCGCCGGGTTAGCAGCCGCTTCCAGCGAAGCCCGGCCGGGGTTGGCAATGGGTCCGGGGGGTAATCCGTCGATGACGTAAGTATTGTATGGCGTCGGTTGTTCGATTTCGCTCTTCATGATTGGGCGTCCGAGCGTGCCCTTGCCGCCCACCAGCCCATAAATGATTGTCGGATCGGACTGCAGCCTCATCTTTTGCTTGAGCCGGTTCACGAATACGGCGGCGACGCGGCTGCGTTCATCAGATTTGCCGGTCTCCTTCTCGACCAGCGAGGCAAGAACAACGAGTTGCTCCGGCGTCTTGAGCGGAAGGTCCGGCGAGCGATGATCCCACACCTCCCGCAGCAGCCGCTGTTGTGCCTGCTGCATGCGTTGGATCATTTGCTCGCGGGTTACGCTGCGCGCAAAGTTATAGGTATCGGGCAGCAAGCTGCCTTCGCGCGGGATTTCCTTGATATCGCCGGCCAGAACATCGTCTTGCAACAAGCGCGCGACGATCTGCTGTGACGTTAGTCCTTCGGGAAGGCTGACCTGGTGCGCGACCACCTTGCCTTCGACAATTGTGGCGACCACGTCGCGCATGCTTGAATGTGCTTTGAATTCGTATTCGCCGGCCTTGAGGTCCTCGCGCGCCTTGAGGACGAGCACGCCGCCAATGAACAGCCAAGATTGATCGATCACGCCTTCGCGGGAAAGAATATCGGCGATATCGCGCATTCCGGAGCCGCGCGGGACATTCACGATACGGTCTGCCGGCAGCGGGCCCGCCGCCTCGAAGCGCTGTTTGCCAACAAACAGTGCAACGCCGGCCGCCAAAGCCACAAGCACGAAGGCGCTGATAACCGCATTGCCAATGATAATGAGCGGATGCCGTGCGCTCGCTGAGCGGCGCGCCGGCAAATCGACCCTGTCGGGCTCGATGGCTGCTCGCGGGCTCCGCGGCACGCGTTTACCGTCGCTCCGGCCGAGACTTCCGGCCGCGGTGCTGGTCGGATTCACCGCCGAACGCGGCAACGGGTTGCTGGCCGGGCTCGTGCCAATCTTTGCCGGTCTGGAGCGTAAGGATGGGCCGGCGCGCTGTTCGCCATTCGGCGGGGTGCTAGCTCCGGTCACCGCCACACATCCAATCTTGCGACTCGCATGGTCGACTTTGCGATGAAAGCGCGAAGCTCAGATACGCTTTGTTGGTGAATTCCGCCGTATCCGGCCACACAGAGCGTCAATCGCAGGTGAGTGCGGAACAAATGTGGCGGACCGCCAAAACAGCGCATTAGTGCGCTACTTTGCGGAAAACCAGCGAAGCGTTCGTGCCGCCGAATCCGAATGAATTCGACAGCGTGACGTTTACCGGTCGTTGCTGCGCTGTATGCGGCACAAGGTCGATCGCGGTTGCAATCGACGGATTGTCGAGATTGATAGTCGGTGGCACCACGCCATCACGCATCGCGAGTAGACAGAAAATCGCTTCGACGGCGCCCGCGGCGCCAAGAAGGTGACCGATCGAGGACTTTGTTGACGACATCGCGATATGGGCCGCTGCATTACCGACAAGCCGCTCGACAGCTTTGAGCTCGATCTCGTCGCCAAGCGGAGTCGAGGTGCCATGCGCGTTGATGTAATCAATGTCGGCGGGAGAAATCCCGGCGCGGCGAATTGCGGCAGTCATGCAGCGAAATGCACCGTCACCGTCCTCCGCCGGCGCGGTGATATGGTAGGCATCCCCAGAAAGACCGTAGCCGACAAGCTCGCCGTAAATGCGCGCACCGCGCTTTTTGGCGTGATCGTATTCCTCGAGCACGACGGCGCCCGCGCCTTCCCCCATGACAAATCCATCGCGATCGCGGTCGTACGGCCGCGAGGCGCGCTCTGGCGTCTCGTTGAAGCCGGTCGAAAGCGCGCGGCACGCCGCGAATCCGGCAAGCGAAATCCTGTTGACAGGCGACTCCGTCCCGCCTGCCACCATCACATCGGCATCGCCAAGTGCAATCAGCCGGCCGGCATCGCCAATTGCATGCGCGCCTGTGGAACAGGCGGTGACCACGGCATGATTGGGTCCCTTGAGCGAATGGTTGATGGATACATAGCCGGACGCGAGATTGATGAGCCGGCCAGGTATGAAGAAAGGCGACACGCGCCGTGGTCCGCGGTCGCGTAACAACAACGCTGTCTCGGCGATCCCCTCGACGCCGCCGATTCCGGATCCGATTAGAACGCCGCTAGTGATCTGATCGGCATGTTCTCGCGGGTGCCATCCGGCATCGTCGAGCGCCTGCGTGGCTGCAGCCATGGCAAAGACAATGAAATCATCGACCTTGCGCTGCTCCTTTGGCTCCATCCAATCGTCAGGATTAAAGGCTCCGGCCGAGCCGTTGCCGCGCGGGACCTGGCCGGCAATCTTACAGGAGATGTCGGATACGTCGAATTTTTCTATGCGATTGATGCCGCTTTGCCCGGCGAGCAGTCGCTGCCAGGTTTGCTCGATCCCGCAGGCGAGCGGCGTCACCAATCCGAGCCCCGTGACAACCACGCGTCTCATCGAGGGCGCTCCCGCTAAACGCAGTACGAATGTCGTCCCACCGCATATAGGAATATGCGGCGGTTACGGCAGTCCATATCGATCATGCAAAAATACCGGGCGATCCCGACCGGTCAGCTCTTTGCGTTTTTTTCGAGAAATTTGATCGCGTCGCCAACGGTCAAAATCGTTTCGGCGGCGTCGTCGGGGATCTCGCAGCCAAATTCTTCCTCAAAGGCCATGACGAGCTCGACCGTGTCGAGACTGTCGGCGCCGAGGTCATCGATGAAGCTGGCGTTCTCGGTCACTTTGTCCGGCTCGACGCCGAGATGTTCCACGACGATTTTTTTCACGCGCTCGCCAATATCACTCATCGTTCCAACCTCATCTTGCAACGCGACCCGTCAAGCTCGCTTCGATTCTGTCCAAATACTTCATTGAACTTGCCGACAGCCGTGGGTCGACACCGATCAGAGGCGGACGTAGCGCCCGGCGCTCCGGGATTCCGGCTCCCCCAGCCCGAGTTCGGTTCGGTTACCACACTTCAAAACGGTTGACCAGCGCGCCGACATCTCGCCCCCGCCATCTACTACCGCGTTCAAATCATGGCCATTCCGCCATTCACATGCAACGTTTGGCCGGTCACGTAGCCGGCCTCGTTCGAAGCGAGAAACACGACCGCCGCAGCGACCTCGGCAGGGGTGCCCGCGCGGCTTGCCGGAATTTTTGCGACGATGGTTTCCCGTTGCTTGTCGTTGAGCTTGTCCGTCATCGGCGTGACGATGAATCCAGGCGCCACGCAATTGGCGGTAACGCCGCGCTTGGCATATTCCTGCGCCATGGCCTTGATCATGCCGGCGATGCCGGCTTTGGCGGCAACGTAATTGGCCTGGCCGGGATTACCGGTCGTGCCCACCACGGACGTGATCGCGATCACACGCCCGAAACGCCGCCGCATCATCCCGCGCAGCGCGGCACGCGCCAGCCGGAACGTGGCGGACAGATTGATGGCGATGACTTGTTCCCAGTCCTCATCGCGCAGCTGCACCAGCAAATTATCGCGGGTGATCCCGGCATTGGCGACCAGAATATCGAGCTGTCCCATTGCCTCTTCCACGCGCGGCACCAGCGCTTCGGTCTCGGCCGCATCGGCAAGGTTACAGGGCAGAACATGCACGCGCTCGCCGAGTTCGGTTGCGAGCCGATCGAGAACCTCGCGCCGCGTTCCTGAAATTGCGACCGTGGCACCTTGGCCGTGAAGGCTGCGCGCAATTGTGGCCCCGATTGTGCCGGTCGCCCCGGTCACCAGCACCGTCCTTCCGGTGAGTTCAAACATGTTTCGACCCTGACCCTTTCCAGCCGCAGCAATAGCTCAGCCCCGCGAGGCTTTGAACCTTGCGATGTCCTCAGGCGATCCGATTGCGGCGGCCGACGCGGCCTCGGCGATACGTTTGATCAAGCCGGTCAGCACCTTTCCGGCGCCGATCTCAAAAAACGACGACACGCCAGACTGCGCCATGAACAAGACGGATTCGCGCCAGCGCACCGTAGCGGTGATTTGTTCGACGAGATTGCGCACGACCGCTGCCGGATCCTTGACCGGACGCGCCGGCACGTTAGCAACCACCGGCACCAGCGGCGCCTTGACCGAGACCCTGGTCAAGGCTTCGGCCATCACATCGGCGGCAGGCTGCATCAGGGGACAATGGAATGGGGCGGAGACTGGCAGCATCATCGCCCGCTTGACCCCGCGTGCTTTGGCAATATCCACCGCGCGTTCCACCGCGGCCTTGGCGCCCGACAACACCACCTGGCCGCCGCCATTGTCATTGGCAGTTGCGCAGACACCCGCGCTCGATGCTTCCGTGGCAATCGATTTCGCCTCCGCCAAATCGAGGCCGATGAGGGCCGCCATGGCGCCGGCACCGACCGGAACGGCTTTTTGCATGGCCTGGCCGCGGACGCGCAATAAGCGCGCGGCATCGGCGACCGAAAGGGATCGCGCCGCGGCGAGCGCCGAATACTCGCCAAGCGAATGGCCGGCGACGAATGCGACATCTCGCGTGATGTCGAGACCCGCCTCTTGTTCAAGGACATGCAAAGCAGCAATCGACACCGTCATCAGCGCGGGCTGTGCGTTCTCCGTCAGAGTGAGAGTCTCGGCCGGACCGTTCCAGATCGTATCGCTGAGCCGCTCGCCCAACGCGGCATCGACTTCCTCAAAAACTTGGCGCGCGCAGGTGAAGGTGTCGGCCAGAGCCTTGCCCATGCCGACGGCCTGGCTGCCCTGGCCGGGGAAAACGAATGCAACGCTCATCGGCTAAAATTGGCCCCGCTAATTGATCGCCCTCGCTAGTGTCCCGATTCCGAAGTTCGTAAGCATTTGCGGCGCGCTCGTACGAACTTCGGAATCGATAAGGACACTAGCAATTCTATCCTTGTAGTGCCGCTTCTGAACCCGAAGTTCGCATCCGAGCGCTCCGCAAACTTGTGCGAACTTCGGGTTCGCGGCACTAGAAACGGGCGAAAGATACCGTGATGCCATTGATGTCAAGGCGACTAATCCCGTTAAAATAACGACCATCGAACTCTGCGGGCGGCAGCGCAGTCTCTTGCCTTTCTGGGCGGGCCGCGTATAAGGCCGGCTTCCGCTCGACCCCGGCCGGGGGCTGAACGGACGGCCGTGCATGCGCCTTATGGCTTGCACGGTAGGACTCTCGGGTCCGACGTCCGGTGTCCCCGCCTTCAGAGCATTCGAGCCTTTCCCGAAGGGTTCGAGGGGCTTCGCGCCCGGGCGAGCACGAGATTAAGGAAAGGGCAGCCATGCCGCTTTATGAACACGTCTACCTTGCGCGTCAGGACGCCAGCACGCAGCAGGTCGAGGAATTGACCACGCAGCTAAAGGGCGTGATCGAAGGGCTCGGCGGATCGATCAAAAAGACCGAGTATTGGGGCGTAAAATCCCTCTCCTACCGCCTCCGCAAGAACCGCAAGGCGCATTTTACTTTGATGGATATTGATGCGCCCCCGCCGGCGATCAATGAAATCGAACGCCTCGAGCGGCTCAACGAGGATGTTGTTCGCTATCTCACGATTAGAGTGGACGCGCATGAGGATGGCCCGTCGGCGATGATGCGCCGGGCTGACCGCGATCGTGATCGCGATGAGCGCCGCGACCGAGGCGACCGTGGGGGCGACCGGGGCCGCGATCGCGACCGGCGCAGCCGCGACGAGTCCGAGGATGCCGTGAACGGGACGGAGGAATAGGGAATGGCTTTTTCACCGCAGGGCGCAGGCGGGCGCCGCCCGTTTTTCCGACGCCGCAAGAGCTGTCCGTTCTCGGGCGCTAACGCGCCAAAGATCGATTACAAAGATGTCAAACTGCTGCAGCGCTTCGTCTCAGAGCGCGGAAAGATTGTGCCGAGCCGCATTACCGCAGTATCGGCAAAACGGCAGCGTGAACTCGCCCAGGCGATCAAACGCGCGCGCTTCCTCGGGCTCTTGCCCTACGTGATCCGCTAAAGCGAGGCCGGCATGGAAGTCATTCTATTGGAACGCATCGCCAGGCTCGGCCAGATGGGCGATGTCGTGCGCGTGAAGGACGGATTTGCCCGCAACTTTTTGTTGCCACGCGGCAAGGCGCTCCGCGCCACGGCGGAAAATCGCACGCGCTTTGGAACAATGAAAAGCGAACTCGAAGCGCGCTCGCTCACGCTTAAGAGCGAAGCGGCACAAGTGGCCGACAAGCTCGACGGCAAGAGCTTTACCGTGCTGCGGCAAGCTTCCGAATCCGGCCAACTATTCGGCTCGGTTTCGCCCCGCGATCTGGTCGGCCTGCTCGAAAATAACGGTTTTCGCCTAAATCGCAGCCAGATTGCGTTGAACGCGCCGATCAAGTCCATCGGCCAGCATAAGGTGCCGATTGCGCTTCATCCTGAGGTGGAAGTTTCGATCGCCATCATTGTCGCTCGCAACGAAGATGAGGCGGCCCGTATTGCGCGCGGCGAGGATGTGATGCAGTTGCGCGAACCGACTGAACAAGAGGCCGCGGCAATTGCCGCCGAAGCGTTCTTCGAACCGGGAGCTGGCGAGAGCGCGCGCACGACGGAAGGTGCGGAACAAGCCGAAACCCCACCTCCGCCTGACAACGCCTAAGCGGATCCGAGCTCGAAGATCCCCTCTCAGTCCGGGATATTGTCGCGCGGCACCGGCGCGTTCTCGTCCGGCGAAGATTCGGCCGACGCCCCCGCGCTTTTAGTTGGGGCAACCTCCGGCTTCGCAGGTTCGGCCGAACTCGGCGCTTGGTTCGGCACAGGAGCTGCCGCAGCGGGAGCGGTTGCCTGCTCTGCGGGGGCACCTTCTTCACGCCCCTGCTGACGGTCCCCACCGGACTTCTCCGGTTCAGGCCTTGCCGCCGTCGAGGTCGGACGAGGCTTGCCCTCGTGGCCCTTCGACTCCTGAGTTTTAGGTTCTTGGCTCTTCGGTTCCTCAGTCTTGGCCCGCTCGGGTTTTGTCGGCGCGGGAGCATTACCGCCAGCACTCATGACATAAGCGGCGAGCGCCGCCGCCTGCTCGCGGCTGGTCGCGTAATGCTCTCGCAAGAACAGCGAAAGCGTCAGACCGTTCCGTCCAGTGGCAAGCCCGCGGGTCGTCTTGTGGCAAACCGCGCAATAATTCGCGAACAGTTCAGACGGCGGTTTGCCCCGATCGATATTGGTCTGTGCACTCGCACCCGGCACCATGACGAGCGCCATTGCCAGGCCGATTCCGATTACGGACGCGAGATGCCGAACCACGCTGAGCCCCCCAAACCACCCCGACTTCGTGACCATACTTACCCCAAATCTCGACCGATGTGAGAGCATTGCGGCCTTGCCTGCCACGGCATTGCTGGTCAAGGAGGAATTTGTTTTAATCACGGCAATAACAAGACTTCACCCGCGCAAGCGCAGGATGCAGTCACTTAGGCGGCAAAGCTTTGATCAAGCGTGCGTCCTAGCTTTGCAGAACGGGCATTGTGAGTGGAGGCGGCCGTGGATCGGTTGCTGCTCATATTCTTGCGCCGGTTTGTCCGCCGCGGTCCTCTGACTGTGACGACCGCGCGCGGCCGCACAGGCACGTTCGGCGACGCGACCGGCTTCCCTGTTGCCGTCCGCTTCACCAGCGCCACGGCACAGCGGGGGGTGCTGTTGGATCCCGAGTTGAAGCTCGGCGAAGCCTATATGGACGGCACCCTCGTCATCGAACGGGGCTCGATCGTGGACCTCCTGGCGCTGTTATTGGGTCAGGACGGGATCGGGGCGCGCAATTGGGCGGTGCCCCGTTTCATCCGCTATCTGTTCCGCCGATTGCAGCAATTGAACCTGCGTTCCCGCGCGCGCTGCAATGTCGCTCATCACTACGATCTCGACGGCAGACTCTATTCGCTATTCCTCGATGCCGACCAGCAATATAGCTGCGCTTATTTCGAGACCCCCGATCAGTCGCTCGACGACGCGCAACTCGCGAAAAAGCGGCACGTGGCAGCGAAGCTGCGGGTCATCCCCGGCGTCAGGGTTTTGGACATTGGCTGCGGTTGGGCCGGACTCGCGCTTTATCTGGCCGAGATTGCCGGCGCGCGGGTTACCGGCATTACTCTTTCACAGGAGCAATACCAGCGCGCCACCAGCCGCGCCCGGGAGCGCGGCCAGCGGGATGTGACATTTGAGCTTGTGGACTATCGCGATGTCGCCGGCCGGTTCGACCGGATTGTGTCAGTCGGCATGTTCGAACATGTCGGGGTCGGATTTTACGACGCCTTTTTCACCAAGTGCGCGAAGCTTCTCGCGGAGAATGGGATCGCGCTCTTACATACGATCGGCCGCAGCAGCCCGCCCGGCATCACCAATCCATGGATTGCGAAATACATATTCCCAGGCGGCTACATTCCAGCCTTGTCGGAAGTACTTCCGGTGATCGAGCGCGCCGGTCTAGTCATCACGGATGTCGAAGTTTTGCAGCTTCACTACGCCGAGACACTCAAGGCCTGGCGAGAGCGTTTTCTCGCGCACCGAGACGAAGTGCTCCGCCTGTACGATCAGCGTTTCGTACGAATGTGGGAGTTCTATCTGGCTTGTTCGGAAATGGCGTTTCGCCAAGGCGACATGGTCGTTTTCCAGATCCAGATGGCGAAGCAAAAGGGCGTCATCCCGGCCACTCGCGACTATATCGGCCGGGAAGAGACGCGGCTGCGCGCGCTCGAGACCGGTTACAGGCTGCCGCTGCGACTCGCTGGCGAATAACCGCGGCCAAGGACCGTGCTGCGTCAAGTGGCGCATAGCGGTTTTCGAGATCGGCGGCGAGTGCAGTGGGTAACGGGGAAAGCCGCAATCAACGCTTCCATTGTCCGCCGGCTCGACTATCGACAGGAGTGGCGGTTGCGCAGCTTTGACCGCTGTCGTTGAGTGGGCCGCGATGTTGAGTAGCCACTTTGGACCGATCCATCGCCGGGTTACGGCCACGTGCCGCAAAACGGCCACAGCACGCGATTCCTCTGACCGAGACCATGCCAGTCTTCGATTCGACCGCACGCAAGCAAATTGCCCCGGAACCGACGTTCCGCGCGGCGCCGCATAATATCGAGGCCGAACAGGCCTTACTCGGCGCTATCCTCGTCAATAACGAGGCATTCTACCGCGTCTCCGACTTTCTCGAGCCGAAGCATTTTTTCGAGCCGATCCACCAGCGTATTTTCGAGCTTGCTGGCGGACTTATTCGGGCAAATAAAACCGCCACTCCAGTGACCCTCAAGACGTTCCTGCCTGGCGATACCGACATTGCAGGGCTTTCACTCAATCAGTATCTCGCCCGCCTTGCCGCCGAAGCGACAACAATCATCAATGCCGAAGACTACGGCCGCACGATTTACGACCTCTCCGTACGCCGCGACCTGATCGCGATCGGCGAGGATATGGTGAACCTCGCCTATGACGCACCGGTTGAGTCGACTCCGCTGCAGCACATCGAAGACGCCGAGCGGAGGCTCTACGAGATCGCAGAGACGGGCCGTTACGACGCCGGCTTTCAACGCTTCGCGCAAGCGCTGACGACCGCGGTCGACATGGCGGCGCGCGCTTACCAGCGCGACGGCCGCCTTTCCGGGCTGGCCACGGGCCTGACCGATCTCGACAGCAAGATGGGCGGCATGCAGCCCTCGGACCTGATCATTCTTGCCGGCCGTCCGGGGATGGGCAAAACCGCGCTCGCCACTAACGTCGCCTATAACGTCGCCAAGGCATGGACCGGCGAGGTCCGGGCCGACGGCCACCTGGCTACCGTCAATGGCGGCATTGTCGGCTTCTTCTCGCTCGAAATGTCCGCCGAACAGCTGGCCACGCGCATTATTTCCGAACAGACCGGAATTCCGTCGAACAAGATCCGGCGTGGCGACATCGAAGAAGCCGATTTTGAGAAGATCAGGGACGTTTCGGTCGACCTGCAGAACCTGCCATTTTACGTCGATGAAACAGGCGGACTTTCGATTGGGCAATTGGCCGCGCGTGCGCGGCGATTGAAGCGGCAGCGCGGGCTCGATCTGTTGGTCGTCGACTACCTGCAGCTTCTGCAGGGATCGAGCCGCCGCGCCGCCGAAGGGCGCGTCCAGGAAATCACTGAAATTACGACCCGGCTGAAGGCACTGGCCAAAGAGCTCAACATCCCAATTCTGGCCCTCTCGCAATTGTCGCGGCAGGTGGAAGGCCGCGAGGATAAGCGCCCGCAACTCTCGGATTTGCGCGAATCAGGATCGATTGAACAGGATGCGGACGTCGTCCTCTTTGTATTCCGGGAGGAATACTATCATCAGATACGCAAGCCGACCGAGGCAAACCGCGAGAAATTTGCGGAATGGCTGGCGGAAGGCGAGCGTGTGGATGGCAAGGCCGAAATTATTATTGGTAAGCAACGTCATGGTCCCACAGGAACGGTCGAATTACAGTTCGACGCCGCGGTGACTCGCTTCGCCAATCTCGATACCGCGCACCGGCGCGACTTCTAAGCCACCGCAGGCGTGCTTTACGGCCGCAGCGGCGGCGGTCATAAGCGGTAATCATGGCACGCGCAAAACGCCTAATGCCCGCAGGACCGGCGCCGGGCGTGGCGGAAACCGGCGGGATATTGACGATCGATCTCGCTGCCATCGCCGCCAATTGGCAGGCGCTGGCACGCCAACTCATCGCCGTGGAATGCGCCGCGGTTGTGAAGGCCAATGCCTATGGCCTTGGCCTCAAGCCGGCGGTCACAGCGCTCGCGCGGGCGGGCTGTAAAACGTTCTTTGTCGCGGATCTGGCGGAGGCGCGAACCGTCCGCGCGGAGGCGCGGCAGGCCACTATCTACGTGCTTCATGGCTTCACGCTCGAAGGTGCGGACGCCTTCATCGAGCTTGGCGCGCGGCCAGTGATCAATTCGATGACCGAACTTGCCGAATGGGACACATTCGTTGCCGCCCGCGGCTGGCAGAGCGGCGCCGCGCTGCATGTCGATACCGGCATGCACCGCCTCGGCGTCTCCCCAGAGGAGGCCGCGGCGCTTGCGCCGCGTGTTCACACTTCAAATCACGGTATCGCGCTGTTGCTGAGCCACCTTGCTTGCGCCGAGCTTCCCGACCACCCGCTCAATGCCATCCAGCTGAAAATGTTTCGCGAGCTTCGCACCCTCTATGCCGGCATTCCGGCGTCGCTCGCCAATTCTTCCGGAATTTTTCTCGGCGATGCGGCCCATTTCGATCTGGCGCGGCCGGGTGCGGCGCTTTACGGCATCAATCCGACACCGGGCCGGCCCAATCCAATGAAAAGCGTTGTTGAACTGACCGGGCGCATTCTGCAGATACGCAGCGTCGGGCGCGACCAGACGATCGGTTATGGCGCCGCGTGGACGGCGCGGCGCAATTCGCGCATTGCGGTGGTCGCCCTCGGCTACGCGGACGGGCTATTACGTGCCGGCGGCGGCAGTGACGAACGCTCAGGCGGGTCGGGAATCGTGGCCGGCAAAAGATGTCCTATAGTGGGCCGCATTTCGATGGATCTCCTCGCGCTTGACATTACCGACCTGACCGACGGCGCCGTGCGCCGGGGCGACTTGGCTACGCTGATCGGCGGCGAACTGAGCATTGACGATGTCGCGGCGGCGGCGGGCACGATCGGCTATGAGATCCTCACCAGGCTCGGTCCGCGCTGCCATTTGACTTATCGGAGCGTATGATGGCACCGCGCGCGCCAAACTTCATCTGCCAGAATTGCGGCGCAGCGTTTGCGCGCTGGGCAGGCAAATGTGAAGCCTGCGGCGAATGGAACACGCTGGTTGAGGAAACCGCCAGTCGTGTGCGCGTGCCCTCGCGTAAGGGCCGGCCATTCGCGGTCGAGCCCCTGAAGGGCGCGACTGCGGAAGCGCCACGGCTTGCCTCCGGCATCGCCGAATTCGATCGCGTCACCGGCGGCGGGCTCGTGCGCGGTTCAGTGCTTTTGCTTGGCGGCGATCCTGGGATCGGCAAATCTACTCTGTTGCTCGAAGTCGCGGCGGCATTCGCGCGGGGGCGGCACCGCGCGGTCTACATTTCGGGCGAAGAGGCGGTGGCGCAAGTGCGGCTACGCGCGGAACGACTCGGCCTTGCCGAGGCGACGGTCGAGGTCGCAGCGGAAACTTCGGTTGAGGATATCGTAACGACGGTGTCGCAGGGCGTGATCCCGCGCATGCTCGTTATCGATTCCATTCAGACTATGTGGACTCAAACGGTCGATGCGGCGCCGGGAACCGTGACGCAAGTCCGGGGCTCCGCCGCGGAATTGATTCGCTTTGCCAAGCGCAGCGGCGCGGCCGTCATTCTGGTCGGCCACGTCACCAAGGACGGTCAGATCGCCGGTCCCCGCGTCGTCGAGCATATGGTCGATGCGGTTTTATCGTTCGAAGGAGAAGGCTCGCAACAGTTTCGCATCCTGCGCGCAATCAAGAATCGATTCGGCCCGACCGACGAGATCGGCGTCTTCGAAATGACCGGCGGCGGGTTGCGGGAGGTCGCAAACCCATCGGCACTATTTTTGTCCGAGCGCGATCTCGGCAGTGCCGGCACCGCCGTATTCGCGGGGATCGAGGGAACGCGTCCGCTGCTGGTTGAAATCCAGGCGCTGGTGGCGCCCACCATACTGGGCACCCCGCGTCGGGCCGTCGTGGGCTGGGACCCGAATCGGTTGTCCATGGTCTTGGCAGTGCTGGAGGCGCATTGCGGCGTGCGCCTCTCGGGGCATGACGTTTATCTCAATGTCGCCGGCGGATTGCGGATCCAGGAACCCGCGGCGGACATCGCCGCCGCCGCGGCCTTAGTATCTTCGCTGACGCATGCTCCCCTGCCCGCGAATGCCGTCTATTTTGGCGAAATCTCGCTCTCCGGCGCGGTTCGGCCAGTTCCGCAAAGCGCTGCCCGTTTGCGCGAGGCACAGAAGCTCGGTTTCACCAAGGCAATCGCTCCGGAAGCCGCGCGCAATGACGCCCCGGAGGGATTTACCCTCGCCACAATAGGCACCCTCGATAATCTCGTGGCCGATATCGCGCGCGACAGCACCCCTGCCCTGCGGCGGGTGAGCCGCCAGGATAGCTGATTTTGCTGCCAACTTAGCTTGCCAACGGTGAGGTTAATTAGCGCTTCGTGAGGCGCGTTCAGGGCCCGTTATCCGGCTGCGGAAACAATCGCGAGAAGATGGGTGACGGCATGGCGCAGCCCCGCTATACACGCGGCGGAGCGCCAAAAGCCCAGCCGAATCGTAGCCGAATCGTAGCCCATGCCGATCACGCTGCTCGATATCGTCCTGATCCTGGTGATGCTGATTTCGGGCCTGCTCGCCATGGTGCGTGGTTTCATGCGCGAGGTCCTCTCGATTACCGCATGGATTCTGGCGGCCGCCGCCACGCTTTATTCCTATGGCAAGCTGTTGCCTTTCGCCAAGCAGTACTTCAACAGCGATATTGTCGCCGCGATTGTGGTGGTGGGCGGGGTTTTTCTGCTCACGCTGCTGGTTGTTTCGGTCTTCACCATCAGAATTTCCGACATGGTGCTTGATAGCCGCGTCGGAGCGCTTGATCGCACGCTCGGATTTTTATTCGGGCTCGCTCGCGGCCTGATCATCGTCGTCATTGCGTTTCAGTTCTTTATTTGGCTCGTTCCTGACCGCAGCCAGCCACAATGGGTCAAGGGCGCCAAATCCAAGGTGGTCCTGGCGGGGACCGGACAATGGCTGATGTCGATGTTGCCGGATGACCCGGAAAGCACCATTTTAAACAAGTTGAAGCGGGCCCGTCCTGAGGACACCGATGCTCCGGCTGCTGCACCCGACCAACGGCGCAGCGAGCTCGAAAGGTTGGAGATACCAAGGTCATGACCGGATCTGCCGCCCTCGACCTCGACGCGGATCGGCTTCGCGAGGAATGCGGCGTCTTCGGCATTTTCGGACATCCTGACGCGGCAGCGATTACCGCGTTGGGTCTGCATGCCTTGCAACACCGCGGCCAGGAGGCTGCCGGAATCGTCACCTTCGACGGCAAGCGGTTTCATTCGGAACGGCGGCTCGGCCTGGTCGGCGACGCCTTCTCCAGGCGGGAAGTCATCGATCGCCTGCCTGGCAATGCGGCGATCGGCCATGTCCGCTATTCAACGACCGGCGAGACGATTTTGCGCAATGTCCAGCCGCTGTTCGCCGAACTAAATGCCGGCGGATTTGCGATCGGCCATCATGGCAATCTTACGAACGGCCTGAGCCTGCGGCGTCAGCTCGTGCGCGACGGCGCCATGATGCAATCCACCACCGATACGGAAGTGATCCTGCATCTGGTCGCCCGGTCCCACCGCAATCGTTTTGTCGACCGGCTGATCGAGGGCTTGCGCATGCTCGAAGGCTCTTACGCCTTCGCCGGGCTCACCAATAAGAAGCTCATCGGCGCCCGCGATCCGCTCGGCATTCGTCCGCTCGTGCTTGGCAAACTGGATGGCTGCCCAATTCTCGCCTCCGAGACCTGCGCCCTCGACATTATCGGCGCGCAATATGTACGCGACGTCGATAACGGCGAGGTCCTTATCTTCGACGAGGACGGCGCGCATTCGCACAAGCCGTTTCTGCCGCTGCCGCCGCGTCCCTGCATTTTCGAATACGTCTATTTCGCCAGGCCCGATTCGATTCTCGGCGGTCGCAGCATTTACACGGTCCGCAAAGCGTGCGGCGCGGAGCTGGCGCGCGAAGCGCCCGCCTCGGCCGACGTCGTCGTGCCGGTGCCGGACTCTGGGGTGCCTGCCGCGGTCGGCTATGCTCAGCAATCTCGCCTCCCCTATGAGCTCGGCATCATTCGCAATCACTATGTGGGCCGCACCTTCATTGAGCCGACCCAGCATATCCGCCAGCTCGGCGTTCGTCTTAAGCACAGCGCCAATCGCGCGGTTGTGGCCGGCAAACGCATCGTTTTGATCGACGATTCGATCGTGCGCGGCACGACTTCGGTCAAGATCGTGCAGATGATGCGCGATGCCGGCGCCATCGAGGTGCATTTGCGCATTGCCTCGCCGCCAATCACTCATCCCGATTACTACGGTATCGACACGCCAGAGCGGGACAAACTACTTGCCGCAACGCACGATCTCGAGGGTATGCGCAAATTCATCGGCGCCGACTCGCTCGCCTTTCTTTCGGTCGACGGCATCTATCGCGCAATGGGTGAAAAGGGCCGCGACCCGGTTCGCCCGCAATTCACCGATCACTGCTTTACCGGCGATTATCCGACGCCGCTGACAGATCGCACGGCGCAAGACACCGACCCTCGCCAGCTCTCGTTGCTCGCCGAAGCTAGCTGAGAAATGACGCAGCCTCTCGCCGGGAGCATTGCGCTCGTCACCGGCGCATCGCGCGGCATCGGCCGCGCCGTCGCGTTGGCGCTCGCCCGCGCCGGCGCTCATATCGTCGCGGTGGCGCGCACCACCGGTGCGCTGGAAGAAATCGACGACGCAGCGCGGGCAGCCGGCAGTTCGGCAACTCTGGTGCCGCTCGACATGCGCGATTACGCCGGCATCTATCGGCTGGCTTCCGCTCTCAATGAACGATATCAGCGGCTCGACGTGATGGTCGGCAATGCGGGCGTCGGCGGGCAACGTTCGCCGCTCGATCACATCGAGCCGCAGAACTGGGAGGAAGTCATGGCGGTGAACGTGACCGCCAATTGGCATTTGATCCGCGCCATGGACGCTTTATTGAAGCGCTCCGCCGCCGGACGTGCCGTATTCATCACCTCGGGGGCGGCAACCCATGCGCGCGCCTATAGCGGCGCCTATTCAGTATCTAAAGCGGCGCTTAACGTTCTGGCGCGAACCTATGCCGCGGAGACCGACGCAACGGTGCTGCGCGTGAACCTCTTCAATCCGGGACCAACGCGGACGCGTATGCGAGCGCAAGTCATGCCGGGAGAAGATCCGATGACGCTGCCCACGCCCGAAGATGTGGCAGAAAAGATTCTTCCGCTTTGCCTGCCGAGCTGCTCAGAAACCGGCAAGCTTTACGACGCTCCTGCCGGCAAATTTTTGGAATTCAAGCCGCCTGCTTAGTACACGCGGCAGGAAAGCAGCCGCGATTAGCGGTGTTTACGCGTCGCGTAGGG
>WNGG01004697.1_pt1 | contig 18673 bp, 17 predicted proteins | sample 5400661 | NCBI WGS metagenome assembly WNGG01 (sample SAMN13153372, study PRJNA577476) | soil metagenome | isolation source: 100 cm soil or saprolite under Garry oak tree replicate 1 | place: USA:California | collected 2016-06-15
CGGGTACTGCACGGCACCGCAATCGCGGCACGCCTGGAGCGCGAAGCGTCCCTGCGCGGCCGCGGCCGTAAGGCCAAGCGCGACGCGGCTGCGCGCCGCCGGAGGCACCGTGGGCAGCGGCGTGCGCCGCGTCGGGTTCTTGCGCTTCGATCGGCTCGGCGGCGCCATCGCGGCTGTCTACTTTCTCGACACGATTCGTTCGTCGGTAGCCGTGACAATGCCTCTCAGGAATTGTCTGATTTCGTCGAGCAACAACGAAAACTCGCGAGCGTATTGTTTGTGGTAATAACTGGATATATCCAGTAATTTGTTGGAAAGAGCTGGATCGACCGTTTGCATCTGATCGGGCAAATCCAGAATGGCTTTTTGACATTCCCCCATCAGGTCCCAGAAGAAATTATCCTCGGCTTGTTTTGCCTTTTCGATTGCATTCTTGAACAGGTCGTATATCTCGCCCTGGTGTGCGAACAGCGGAGCGTAGGCAATCTCGATCTGCTCTTCGCTGAATTGCTCGTAGATCGAAAGGCGAATCGCAATCATCTGCTTCCAGAATTCGTCCCTGCACGCGTAGGGGCTCTTGGTCTGCTGCAACAGTTCATTCATCTCGGTGAAAATAGGACGTATCCGGTGGATGAACGACAAGAACAGGGATTCGCATCGATCGACCTTCGCCAGCGTCATGGCTGCTGCTGCTCTGACTTTGTCGGCATATTCCTTCGTTCTGAGGCTTCTGTCTTTGTACCACGTGTAAAGAAAGCCCAACAGGGCGATTAAGACCGAGACCGACGTCAGCAACTCTCCGATCCTCATTGCAATCTCCGCTCCCCGAGTCATGCCCGACCCATGAATGCCTCGCAAGAATCCCGATTAGACGCATTGAAAGCTTGAGCCCATTCTGCCTATGCCGTGGCGCTCCTACAATGCCGGAAGAATGAAGCATGCGCGGCGGCTGACCCAACGCGCGCGAATAGCCATGAATAGCAGGCCCCGCTATAGTCACGACCTTCGGCAACGCCCAGGAGCATGCGGACTCACATGGAGCCCCTATCCGCCCGCCAGACCGTACTCATCATCGTCGATGTGCAGAAAGCCTTCGACGAATGGGAGGCCGCCGGCCGGAGGCGGAACAACCCGGATGCACTCGATCGCATTGCAGATATTCTCGCCGACTTTCGCGCGAAGCGTGCACCGGTCGTCCACATGCGGCACGCGTCGCGCAACCCCGCCTCGCGGTTTCAGGCCGACCTGCCGGGCTTCGCCGTAAAGGACGAGGTGCGCGAGCAGTCGGGCGAACCGGTGCTCGTCAAGCATGTGAACTCCTCCTTCATCGGCACCGACCTGGAGGCGCGCTTGCGGCGGGACAACATCGATACGGTGGTGATCGTCGGCGCGACGACGAACTATTGCGTCGAAACGACGGCCCGCATGGCGGGCAATCTCGGCTTCAAGGCGAAGCTGGTGCGGGACGCCACCTGGGCGTACGACTGCAAGGGCGTGGACGGCGAGCATTTCTCCGCCGAGCAGGTCCACGCCATGACCTTGGCGAACCTGCAGGGAGAATTTGCCGAAATCGTATTGGCTGCCGACGTGATGCGCAGGCTTGCAGCGGGCTGACGTGCCCTTGTTCCAAGGTTCGACCAGAGGGGCTTCGATGGCGAAAAACATGCTCGATGGCGGTCAGGTCATCGTCGATTATCTCATCCGCGAGAAGGTGCCCTATGTCTTCGGGCTGTGCGGCCACGGCAACATCCAGTTCATCGATGCGCTGTACGAGCGGCGCGACGACATCAAGACGATTTCGGTGCACCACGAGACCGTCGCGGGCTTCATGGCCGACGTCTATTACCGCGTGTCCGGCCGGCCGACCGCCACCTTCACCTCGTGCGGCCCCGGCTCGACCAACCTGCCAATCGCGCTCGCCTGCGCCTATCTCGACTCGGTGCCCTTCCTGGCAGTGACCGGCAACATCCCGACCAGCCAGTTCAATCGCGGCGCCTTCCAGGAGCTCTACCGCCAGTACCAGGCGGATTTTCCCTCGACCGTGCGCGCCGTGTGCAAGCGCGTGTTCCAGCCCACGCGCGGCGAAATGGTGCCGCTCGCCGTCCGTCAGGCCTGGAAGACAATGGTGACCGGGCGCCCGGGACCGGTGGTGCTCGACGTGCCGTTCGATGTGTTCAAGGAGGCGGCGGCGGAGGAGACGCCGAAGCCGGAGGAGTGGAACGCCAACATCTCGTGCCGCTGCGGCGCCGATCCGGACGGCGTGCGGACAGCCGTCGACATGCTGCTCGCGGCCGAGCGGCCGGTCATCCTGGTGGGGCAGGGCGTGCGCTACGGCGGCGCCGCCGCCGATCTGGTGAAGCTAGCCGAGCGCTTAAGGATTCCAGTCGCCTCATCGGCGAGCGGCCTCGGCGCCATCCCGAGCGATCACCCGCTCGCGCTCGGCCTCGTCGCGCGCAACGGCCTCTACCACGCGAACCACGCGGCGCGGCAGGCCGACGTGCTGCTGGCGCTCGGCGTGCGGTTCGACGACCGCACGTCAAGCTCGTGGCTGCCGGGCTATTCCTTCACCATCCCGCCGACCAGGCTCATCCACGTCGACATCGATCCCGACGAGATCGCCCGCAACTATCCGGTGGCGCTCGGCCTGATGGCCGACGTGCGCACGTTCATCGGCCAGCTCATGGCGGAACTCGACGCGCGCGCCAACATCGATGCGGGCGCCGCGGCACGGACCAAATGGCTTGCCGCGATCGACGGCTATCGCAAGGAGTGGAACGCCCACGTCGCGCCTGGATTCAAGGACGATTCGAGCCCCATCAACCCGCAGCGCGCGGCGTGCGAAATCGACAAGGCGCTGCCCGCGGACGCCATCCTCGTCAGCGACATCGGCATCCACCACAACTGGCTGCTGCAATACTGCACGCCCAAGCGCCCGGATTCGCTGATCGGCTGCATGGGCTTTGGGCCGATGGGGTTCGGGGTTGCCGGCGTGCTCGGCGCGAAGGTCGCGGCGCCGGAGCGGCCGTGCGTCGCGGTCGTGGGCGACGGCGCGTTCTTCATGCACGCGAGCGTGCTCGGCACCGCGGTCGAATACGACATTCCGGTGGGCTGGGTGGTGTGGAACAACTATGCCTACGCGTCGATCCGCGGATTGCAGCGCGGCTATCTCGGCGGCCGCGAGCTGGCGACTGACTTCAAGCACCCCAAGACCGGCGCGCCTTACAATCCCGACTTCGCCGCCATGGCGCGCTCGGCGGGAATCGACGGCGTGAGCGTCGACCGGCCGGCCGACCTCGCCGAGGCCGTGCGCGCCGGCATCGCCAGCGGCCGGCCCTACCTGATCGACGCCAACATCGCCGCCGACGCCAATCCGGGCGGCGCCGGCGTGTGGGAGCTTCCCAACACCGGCCGCAGCAGCCCGGTGATCGGCGGCCGCTATTCGGCGTGAATGCGGCGCACCTGCGTAGGGCGGAATAGCGAAGACCGTATGTCCCTTTCCTTGCGGAGGCGACTCGCCCTCGATGCGCTTGCGAGGGTTACCCGGATAGGCCGGGCAGAGCCTCACACAAGGAGGGCGAGTCATGAGGGATCATAGCGAAGCTTTCGTGGCGATCACGCCGGCGGCGACGGCCAAGTTGGTGCGGAAGCTTGCGGGCCAATACGAGCGGGTGGCGTTTTGTTACGAGGCGGGGCCGACCGGGATCATCCGCATCGAGGGCCTCCGGGCGAAAATCGTCGTGGGGAAAGAAATGTTGCGCTCTCAAGGCTTGACATGGGACATCAGAGCGTAATCCGCCTTTCAGCTGCGCCGGTAGGCGAATGTAACGGCGCAATACGCTATTGCGCCCTACGTGGTTGATCTTGTTAGCTTCGCGCAACTCCGTTTCTCAGGAACCCGCCCATGCCCGCCGAACCCACCCAAGCCTTGGCCCAGTTCGCCGCCGGGCTCACCTATGACGACCTGCCCGCCAACACCCGCGAGCAGTGCAAGAACCTCCTGCTCGACACGCTGGCCTGCGCGCTGGCGGGCCACCAGGGCGAGGAGACCGGGCAGGTGGCGGCGCTCGCCGCGGCGCTGGCGCAATCGGACGAGAGCAGCGTGATCGGCGGCGGCCGGCTGTCGCTCGCGGGCGCGACCTTGCTCAACGGCTATCTCGTCACCGCCGTGACCATGTGCGACGTCCATCGCCCGACGCTCACCCACATCACGCCGGAAGTGGTGCCGCCCGCGCTCGCCGTCGCCGAGCGCGACGGGCTCTCCGGCCGCGACCTGCTGGTGGCGCTGGCCGCCGGCTTCGAGGTGATGACGCGGATCGGGCTCGGCATGGACTGGCCGGCGGCGCGGGCGCGCGGCTGGCACGGCCCTGGGGTGCTCGGCCCGTTCGGCGCGGCGGCGGCGGTCGGCCGGCTGCGCGGCTTCGACGCGGACACGATGGCCAAGGCGTTCGGGCTGGCCGGCAGCCAGGCGGCCGGAACCTTTGCGGCGTGGGGCACCCCGACGGTGAAGTTCCATCAGTGCCGCGGCGCGCTCTCGGGGCTGATCGCGGCGCTGCTCGCCGAGCAGAAATTCCTCGCCACCCGCGAGTTCCTCACCGCCAAGGACGGCGGCCTCTACAACGCCTATGCCGGCGGCGGCAAACCCGAACTGGCGGTCGCCGATCTTGCCAAGCGCTGGGAACTCGAGCAGATCGCGCTGCGGCTGTGGCCCTCGGCGTCGTCGATCCAGGGCATGAACACCGCGCTGTTCGATCTCATGGAGCAGCACCGCATCGATCCGGCGCAGGTCAAGGCGTTGCGCATCGGCCTGAGCAAGCCGGTGTTCGACCTGCACGGCGGGCTTGCCCGCTACAAGGGCAAGTTCGACGCCCTGATCTCCGCGCACTACACGGCGGCGGTGATCCTGCACGATCGGGAGTTGACCCTCGCGCAGTTCGAGGCCAGGCGCTACGACGATCCCGTGCTGCGCCGCGCCGCCGCCGAGCAGGTCGAGATCAGGCCGGACCCGGCGCTCGCCGGCGTGCAGGCGACGGTCGAGATCGAGCACGCCGACGGTTCGAAACTTGCGGCGCGCTGCGATCACCCGCGCGGCTCGGCGGAGAACCCGCTGTCGCGCCGAGAGATCGAGCGGAAGCTGCGCACCTACGCGCCCGACCGTATTTCCACGGCGGCGATCGAGGAGGTCGCGCGGGCGGTCGACCGGCTGGAAGATTTTGCATCGGTGCGCGGCCTGATGGAGGCGCTGCGCGCGGCGCCGCGGAGCGAACGCGCGCCGCTGCGCGCGTCGGCGCGCGCCTGACGATCATGACGCCCTGGAAAACCGCGGCCGTGGTTGCCGCGCTCCTGCTGGCGCCGGTTTCCGTGCGCGCGGAAGTCTCCGAATTGCGCATGGCGACCCAGTTCGGGATCGGCGCCATGGCGATGATCATCATGCAGAAGAACAAGGTGCTGGAGCGGCACCTGGCGGCGGCCGGATTGCCGGACACCAAGGTGAGCTGGCGCCAGTTCCCGGGCGGCAATCCGATGAACGAGGGCCTGCTGTCGGGCAGCCTCGACATCGTGTCGGGCGGCACCACGGTGTTCGTCACGTTGTGGGCCAAGGCGCGGGCAACGCCGCAGGCGGTGCGCTCGATCGGCGCGATCTCGGCGCTGCCGTTGTGGTTCATGACGCGCAATCCGAACGTCAACAGGCTCGAGGACCTCAGCGACAAGGACCGCATCGCGCTCACCACCGTCAAGGTGTCGGTGCACGCCATCCTGCTGCAGATGGCGGCGGCGAAAATCTACGGGCCCGAGCGGTCCGATCGGTTCGATGCGCTCACCGTCGGCATTGCACATGGCGACGCGCTCGTGGCGCTGGTGTCCGGCGCGCACGAGATCAACAATCATTTCAGCGCGCCGCCGTTCCAGTACATGGAAGCGATGGCGCGCGGCGTGCGGCGCGTCACCACCGCGCAGGACATTCTCGGCGGCCCGGCGAGCTACATGGTGGCCTACGCGACCGAACGGTTTCGCGCCGAGAACCCCAGGACCTACGCGGCGTTCCTCGCCGCGCTGCGCGAGGTGATCGACGCCATCAACGCCGACCCGCGCGCGGCGGCGCGCGACTACCTCGACGCCGCGAAGGACCCGATCACGCTGGAGGAAGCCGTCGCGATGGTGACCGACCCCGGCGCGCGATTCACCACCGCGCCGACCAACGTGACGACGTTCGCGCAGTTCATGCACAGGCAGGGCCTGATCAAGGTCCGTCCGGACTCCTGGCGCGACATGTTTTTCCCCGAGCTGCACGACGGCCCGGGGAGCTGATGAGATCCATGGCGTAGGGTGGGCTATCGCATTTGGCTCCTCTTCACCTCTCCCCTTGCGGGAGAGGTCGACGCGCGAAGCGCGTCGGGTGAGGGGAATGCTTCCGCATGCTGAGTTTGTTGAAAGACCCCCTCACCTCACCCCTCCCTCTCCCGCCACGCGCTTCGCGCGCGGGGGAGAGGGGGCTGACTCGAAAACATCGGCATGGTGGCGGCCGGCTCGACGCCGGAGGAGCTTGCCGCGTTCGTCAAGTCCGAAACGGACAAATGGGGCGTGGTGATCAGGAAGGCGAACATCGCGCTCGATTGACGCACAACCCGTAGGCGGATTAGCGAAGACCGTAATCCGCCGTTCGCTATTTCAACGGCCGTGAACGGCCACGGCGCAATACGGTCTTCGCTATTGCGCCCTACCATTGGCCTGCCAGAATCGCCGCCCCGCTGCACACCCCGCGGTCGTAGTTGACCATGCCGTAGCCGCCCACGAGCGCGCGCCGCGCATCGGGCACCTGCGCGCCAAAACTTTGGCCGGTGAGCTGGCGGATCGCTTCCACCAGGCCGAGGAAGCCGCCGGCGGCGCCGGCTTGGCCGACCGAGAGCTGGCCGCCGCTTGTGTTGAGCGGAAACGTGCCGTCGACCGTGAAGGTGTGGCGGCGCACGAACTCCGCCGCCTCGCCGGCGCGGCAGAAGCCGAGGTCCTCGAGCTGCATCATGGTCATGATCGGGTAGTCGTCGTAGGTCTCGACCAGGTCGATGTCCTTCGGCCCGACGCCGGCCTGGGCGTAAAGCTCGTCGCGATCGAGAACCCAGCCGCCGCGCATCTGGACGGGATCGTCGGCAAAGGCGTTGTGCCGCTCGATGGTCGCCAGCACGCGCGCGAACGGCACCCCGAGCTTTTGCGCGCGCTCGGCGCGCATCACGAGAAACCCCTCGGCTCCGGCGCACGGCATGACGCAATCGTACAGCCGCAGCGGATCGGAGATCGGGCGGGCGCCGAGATATTGCTTGAGCGTCAACGGCTCCCGGAACAGCGCATGCGGAACGCCGCGCGCGTTCTCCCGCTGCGCCACGCACAGCTTGCCGAAATCCTCCGGCCTGGCGCCGGTGACGCGCATGTAATGGTTGGTGATCAGGGCGAAGACCATGTTGGGGCCGCCGGCGCCATAGGGATACGTGGCGTCGCGGGCGAACTGGCTGAAGTTTTGCAGACTGTGACGGAATGAATCCACGTGGTTGGTGTCGCCGGCGATGCAGGCGACGAACTCGGCGTCGCCGCATTGGACCGCGCGCGCGGCGCGGCGCAGCGCGACGATGCCGCTCGCGCCGCCCATGGGGATGTGATCGAGCCAGCGCGGCGCAAGACCGAGATGTTGCGTGAGGCCGACCGCCGTGTCGGGCGCGAGCGTGAAGCTCGAGACGGTGAGCCCGTCGACCTCGTCCTTACGCAGTCCCGACCGCTTCAGCAGCGCGGCCAGCGCGCGGGCGAGGAACCAATGGGCGCCGCGGATCGAATAGCGCACATAGGGCACGGTGACCGGTACCGCCGCCACGACGCCGTCGTAGCCCAGGCGCTCAGGGCTCATCCGGACGTCGCCGGCGTGCGCGCCCGCGTCTTTAATTCGCGCAGGTCGATCGCCTCCCCGTCGCGCACCATCCGCGCGGCCAGCGCGCGGGTCTCGCCGCGCTGCAGCTTTTGCGTCGCCGTGACCGGCAGCGCGTCGACGAAGGCGACGTAGCCGGGCGCCTTGAAATAGGCGAGCCGCTCAACGCAGCGCGCGGCGATCCCGCGCGCAATGGCCGCGGCCTCGCCTGCGCCGGCCGGGCGCCCGCGCGCGAGCCTGACCAGCGCGCAAACCTCCTCGCCGCGCACCTCGTCGGGCACCGGCGCCACCGCCGCCCCCGCGACCTCGTCGAAGGATTCGAGCACGCTCTCGACCTCGACCACCGAAATGTTCTCGCCGCTGCGGCGCACGATGTTCTTCTTGCGGTCGACGAAGAACAGCAAACCGTCGGGACCCTCGCGCACCGTGTCGCCGGTATGGAACCAGCCGCCCGCCCAGGCCGCATCGGTCGCGCCCGGGTCCTTGAGATAGCCGCTGAAGAAGCCGCGGCGCGGGTCGTCGCCGCGCGCGCGCACCAGCAATTCGCCGGGGCTGCCGCGCGCAACGTCGCGGTCCTCATCGTCGACGATGCGGTACGCGGCCCCGGCGCTCAGGCGGCCCATGCAGCGGGTGCCGAGGTGCCGCGGGCCGGTTCCGGTCGTGGTGACGGCGCCGCCGCCCGCTTCGGTCATGCCCCAGACTTCGACGAGCGGAAAGCCGAACCGCGCCTCGAAGGCCTGGTGGTGATCGGGATCGACGCCCGCCCCGAAGCCGAAGCGCACGCGGTGCGCGCGCTCCTCCGGCGCCGGCGGGAGCTTGAGCAGCACCGCCGGCATGACGCCGAGATAATGAATGATGGTCGCGCCCGCGTCGGCGACGGTGCGCCACCAGCGATTGGCATGGAAGCGGTCGAGCGGCACCACCGCGCCGCCTTTCAGAATCATGCCCATGGTCGAGCAGGCCAGCGCATTCATGTGGAACATGGGCAGGGGCGTCAGCGCGATCTCGCCGCGCTCGCGGATCTCGGCCAGGCCGCCCTGCGCGCCGTACCAGCGCGCGAGATGCAGGAAGTAAAAATTCGAGAGCACGCAGCCCTTCGGCTTGCCGGTGGTGCCGGAGGTGAACAGCAGCGCGCATTCGTCGGCCGCCGCGCCGCGATCACGCACGATTTTGCCGCGGCAGCGGGGCAGTGTTGCATCGGGCGTCGCGATGCGGGCGGGGTCCATGCCGGCGGCCGCGATGAGGCCGCGTTTCTCGGGAAGCGCGACGACGAGATCGGGCTCGGCGATGGAGAGCTGGTGGGCGAGGTCGCCCGCCTGCAGGTCCGGATTGATCGGGAAGACGGCCGCCCCGAGCCCATTGAGCGCGAGCCAATGGGCGAAGAAATCCGGGCGGTTCTCCAGCAGGAGGCCGACGCGCGCGCCGTGGCCGTACCCGGCGCCCGCGTAGGCGCGCTTGACGGCTTCGACCTGCGCGGCCGTTTCGCCGTAGGTGCAGTGGACTCCGTCGCGCGCGTAGGCCAGCTCGGCCGACGCCGGCGCGAGGAGAAACGGCGCCTCGGGATCGGTCTGCGCGCGGGCGGTGAAGGCCTCGTAGGGCGTGTGCATGATGTAATCCTCGAACGTCCGCGCGCGCTCCCTCTCCCCGCGTGCGGGGAGAGGGTCGGGGTGAGGGGGCCTCTGTGAGTCAGCACTTTCCCAAACGCCCCCTCACCCGACGCGCGTGAAGAACGCGCGTCGACCTCTCCCCGCAAGCGGGGAGAGGTGAAGCGCCTCTTTTCCCCGCAGCCATTGTTGTATACCGCTCGACGCGTGCCAAGGACGTAACGGGGACCGCGATGGCGAGCGTGCCGATTCATCCGATGCATGGGCCGAACCGGTTCAAGCTCGGCGTGTTCTCGGCGAACTCCGACGGCGGGCTCACGCTGACCCGCGTGCCGGAGCGCTGGCCGGCCGCGTGGAGCGAGATCGTCGAGGTCGCGCAGATGGCCGACCGCGCGGGCATCGAATTCTTCCTGCCGATCGCGCGCTGGAAGGGGTTCGGCGGCGAGATGAACAGCCGCGAATGGTCGTACGAGACCTTCACGTTCGCGGCGGGCCTCGCCGGCGTCACCGAGCGGATCGCGCTGTTCTCGACCGTGCACGTGCCGATGGTGCACCCGGTCTATGCGGCCAAGGCGCTGGCGACCATCGACCACGCCTCGAACGGGCGCGCCGGTCTCAACATCGTGTGCGGCTGGAACCCGGAGGAATTCGCGCTGTTCGGCCTGCCGATGATCGACGACCGCTACGCCCAGGGGCTCGAATGGTTCGAGATCATGCGGCGCATCTATACCGAGCCGGCGCCGTTCGATTTCGCCGGGCGTTTCTACAATCTCACGAACGTGTCGGGAAAGCCGGCGCCGCTGCAGAAGCCGCGCCCGGTCACGCTCAATGCGGCGTTCTCGCCGCCCGGCCGCGACTTCGCCGCCAAGGCGGCGGACTTCCTGTTCACCACGTTCGTCGAGATCGAGAAGGGCCGCGCGCCCATCGACGACATGAAGGCGCGCGCGGCAAAGGAGGGCCGGTCGATCGGGGTCTACACCACCTGCCACGTGGTGTGCCGGCCGAGCCAGGCGGAGGCCGAGGACTATTACGAGCACTACGCGGTGACGATGGCCGACCACGCGAGCGTCGACTTCTACACCGGCCAGAAGGAGAAATTCTCCGGCTCGCACGAGGCCGAGGCCTATCGCCTGCATCGCAAGCGTTTCGCCGCCGGCGCCGGCACCTATCCGCTGATCGGCACGCCGCGCCACATCGCCGAGGAGATGGCGCGCATGCACGAGGTCGGCTTCGCCGGAACGACGGTGTCGTTCGTGAACTTCAAGAACGAGCTGCCCTATTTCATCGAGCAGGTTCTGCCGCTGCTGCGCGAAGCCGGCCTGCGGGAACCGTGAATGATGACGTGCGCACATGAGAGAGTCGGTTGCGTGACCAACAATACACTCCGACCTCATCCTGAGGAGGCCGCGAAGCGGCCGTCTCGAAGGATGGCAGCAAACGCCTGTTGCCATGGTTCGAGACGCGCGGCTTCGCCGCGCTCCTCACCATGAGGACGCAGTTTTTCGCCCAACTGAGGAAAACGCCATGGCCAATGATCTGCCGAAAGTCAGCCGCATCCTGCACGTCAAATTCCGCGCGCCGACGCCCGACACCGCGCAGTTGCTGCCGGTGATGCAGGCGGCGCTTCCCATGCTCGAGGCGCTCGGCGCGCGCGTGCGGCTGCTGCGCAACGCCGACGACCATTCGCAGTTCGTGCAGATCATCCAGTACGACACCGATCCGGCCATCGAGGCGAGCCGGCAGAAGGTCGCCAGCGATCCGATGATCCGCAACTACATGCAGGCCTGGCGCACGATGTTTCCCGGGCCGGTAGAGATGGACGTGTACGAGGACGTGACCGACGGCGCGTGAGGGTGCGGCGCGCGACGACGGAAGAGCGGCCGCCTCGCGGCGTCGACGCGCGGCTTGTTAATCCGGGGGGTATCGCTACGATCGGGCCTGCTGCGCCATCCGCCACGAAGACCAGGCCATGAACGACCGATTTCTCAAGACCGGCATTTTCCTCGCGCCCTTTCATGCGCTCACGGAAAACCCGCTGCTCGCTCTCGACCGCGACATGGAGCTTCTGGTCCATCTCGACCGGCTGAACTATCACGAGGCCTGGATCGGCGAGCACCATTCGGGCGGCTTCGAGATCATCGCCTGCCCCGAGATGTTCATCGCCGCCGCCGCCGAACGCACGCGCCACATCCGGCTCGGCACCGGCGTCGTCTCGCTGCCCTATCACAACCCCTTCACCGTCGCCGGGCGCCTGATGCAGCTCGACTACATGACGCGCGGCCGCGCCATGTTCGGCGTCGGGCCGGGGTCGCTCGTCTACGACGCGGTCAAGATGGGGCTCAAGGCCGAGGACCAGCGGCGCAAGCTCGACGAGTCGCTCGAGGTCATCATGGAGCTCATGCAGGGCCGCATGGTGACCAGGAAGACCGACTGGTTCGACCTGTGCGACGCGCGCCTGCAGCTCAAGAGCTACTCGCAGCCGATGATGGAGATGGCGGTCGCCTCGTCCCGCTCGCCGGTCGGCGCGCTGGCGGCCGGCCGGCACGGCATCGGCATGCTGTCGATCGGCGGGACGTCGGACGACGCGCTCAAGGCGCACGCCAGCAACTGGGGCGTCTACGAGGACGCGGCGCGGGCCAACGGCAAGACGCCCGACCGCCGCAAGTGGCGCATCGTCACCTTCGCGCACGTGGCGGAGACGGCCGAGCAGGCGCGCCGCGACGTCAAATTCGGGTTGGAGGACTTCAAGCGCTATTTCACCGAGGTGGCGACCTTCCCGATCATCCCGCCCGACATCACCACCGACCCCGCCGAGTACCTGGTGTCGTCGGGCCTCGCCTGCATCGGCACCCCGGACGATTGCATCCGCCATTTCGAGCGGCTGTGGCGGGGCTCGAACGGCGGCTTCGGCGGCGTTCTGCTGCTGGCGCACAACTGGGCCGACTGGCCGGCGACCAGGCGCAGCTACGAGCTGATGGCGCGCTACGTCCATCCGCACTTCCAGCGCAACGCCAACGAGCTGCGCGACTTCAGCTACGACGACGCCAAGGCCAAGTACGAGACCGCCGGCCTGCAATCGCGCGCCGCCGTCCAGGCCGCAATCGACCGGCATCAGGCGCGCAAGGCCTGAGGCAGATCCAGTATCGGTTCCACCGGCTTTCTGCGGTGCTCCGCGCCCTAAATCTCCTCGACGATTGTCATGATCTCGCGCGAGCGCGGGACACCGGACCATGCCTTGTCGAAATCGGCGACAAGGCGCTTGATCACGTCCGGCGCGGTGCCCCGATCGAGCGCGGCGCGGTCGGCGAACTGGTAGTACGCGACATGCACGGCCGGATCGGTCTCGCTCCAGCAGCGCCACGCCTTCTGGGCGCCGAAGGATTTCGCCGCGTCGGGCAGATGTTCGTTCTTGTACCAGGCGTCGAACGCCGCGCGCCTGGCGGCATCGGCGACGGTCGCGCGGACGATAAAAAGGCACTTGGGCATGGGTTCCTCCGCCGTGTAGGGCCTCGCTACTCGCTCCCGGTCGTCTCACGCACCTCCGCCTCGATTGCGTCCAGCAGCGCTTGCGCGAACTCGCGCGGCAGATCGCGGGCGATGAACACCAGGCGGCTGCGGCGATCGTCCGACGGCCAGCGATCGAGGAAGGCGGGCGGATGGAACACGTGCTGCACACCGTGAATGACCGCCGGTCGATCCGGGCTTTCGGCAAGGTCGACGATGCCCTTCAGGCGCAGCAGGTCGGCGCCGCAATGTTCCGCCAACACTTCGAGGAACAACGTGAGCGCCACCGCCGGGATCGGCCGGTCGCGGATCAACGCGAAGCACCTGATCCGTTCGTCGTGACGGTTGCGGTCGTGTGCGCCGTGGTGCCGGTGCGGCTCGATCTTATTAATGGAGCATGATCTTTTCCCGAAAACCGGTATCCACCCCGGATCGAGTCCGGGGCAGGCTTTTTCGGGATCATGCTCGAGCGCCGCCAGCTTGCCGGACGGATCCCAGATGCGCGCATCGAACAGCCGCGCCGGATCGATGTCGCCGAAGCAGGCGGTGAGCAGCGGAGCGGAAGGGTTGAGGGCGGCGAGGCGATCCGTCAATGCGTCCGGGTTCTCCGCGACGAGATCGGTCTTGGTCAGTACCAACCGGTCGGCGACCGCCACTTGTTTGACCGATTCCGGCTGCCGCTCCAGCGTCCCGGCGCCGTGCACCGCATCCACCGTGGTGACGACGCCGGCGAGCGTCAGGCGCTCGGCCAGCCCATCGTCGCTCATCACCGCATGCAGGATCGGCGCCGGGTCGGCAAGGCCGCTCGTCTCGATGACCACGCGGTCGAACGGCGTCACCATGCCTTCGTCGCGCCGGCGCAGGATGTCGGTAAGGGTCAGCACGAGGTCGCCGCGGATCGTGCAGCACAGGCAGCCGGTCTGCAGCGTCACGAAGCTCTCGTCGCTCGTCTCGATGAGGTCGTGGTCGAGGCCGATCTCGCCGAACTCGTTGATGATCACCGCGGTGCGGGCAAACTCCGGGCTTTTGAGCAGCCGCCCCAGCAGCGTGGTCTTGCCGCTGCCGAGAAACCCGGTGAGCACGCAGACCGGGATCATGGCGGCACCAGCCGCGACGGCGCGATGCGCAGCCGGCTTGTCTGATGATCCGGATCGACGACCCGGCGCACCATGCGCAAGAGGCCGGCGATCGAGGTCACGCCGCGGTCGCGGCCGGCAAGCGTCACCGTCCAGCGAAACGGCGACGCGCCGCGCGCAACCTTGAGGGTCTGCTCGCCCGCCGTCAGCGCGATACGGTCGGCGTCCCGCTCGACGCGTCCGGCGACTTGCCAGGCGGCAAGGCTCGCCGCGAGCAGCCGATGAACGAGCCCGACCGTATCTGTTTGTTGGCGCATGATCTTTTCCGAAAACCGGTACCCACTTTTCGGGATCATGCGCTGCCGTCACAGCGCCGGCCCGGCGATGATCCCGGCCGGGATCTTGCGCTTCAGATATTGGCCGCTGCCGGGTGCGCCAAAATACTTGCCGTCTTCCACCATGACCTTGCCGCGCAGGATCGTCACCACCGGCCAGGCGAAGACGTCGTGGCCCTCCCATGGCGAATAATCGGACTCGTGCAGGTCCTCCTTGCGTATCTTGCCGCGCCGGGTCGGATCGAGGATCGCGACGTCGGCGTCGCTGCCCGCCGCAATCGCGCCCTTGCGCGGATAGAGGCCCATGATCTTCGCCGCATTGGTCGAGATGAGATCGACATAGCGTGGCAGGCTGTAGCGGCGGCGCGTCACCATCTCGGTGTACATCACGGCAAGGCGCGGCTCGACGCCGGAATTGCCGCCGGTCGTGTCGTCGATACGGCGGCCCGCGGTCTTCATCTGCAGCGAGCAGCAGAGCTCGTCAGTGGCGACGCAATTGATCGCGCCCGACAGCGTGCCGTCCCACAGCGCCTTCTGGTCCTGCTTCGACTTGAGCGACGGGTAGGTGTGGTAGATTTGCCCGTTTGGCCGCCGGTAATCTTCCGCCGAATAGAGCATGTACTGATGCAGGCTCTCGCCGTAGACCGGCAGGCCCTTGGCGCGCGCCTCGGCGATCGCCGCAACGCCGGTCGCGGCGCTCACATGCATCATGTAGATCGCGGTGCCGGGCACCCTTTCGGCAAGGCGGATCACCCGGCGGAAGCTCAAATCCTCGGAGAGCTGATTGTGCACCTCGGCGAGGTTCTCAAACCCGACCCGTCCCTCGGCGATCAGCTTGGCGTACATGTGCATGACCAGGTCATTGTCCTCGGCGTGGATGACGCCGAGCCCCTGGTGGGCGGCCAGCACCTTGAAGATCTCCCAGATGTCGCCGAAGTCGACCATGCGGCCCTGCCGGCTCGGCAGGATGTTGGTGGTGAATATCTTCACGGTCGGGTAGCCGGCCTGGATCGCCTCGGCAAGCTCGCCCATGTGGTGCGCCGGCGGATCGGCCGAGGCCATCAGATGATAGGCCCAGTCGCATGAGCTTTTGCCGACGAAGTCCTGGTCGCGTGACTCGATTGCCGCCCGGATGCTGCGGTCCGATCGCCAGTAGGCGAAATCGATCAAGGTCGTGGTGCCGCCCCACAGCGCCGCCTGTCCGACATGGTCCGGCCCCTTGGTGGTCAGGGTCGTGCCGTCCGGCAGGATCCACGGATGATGCATGTGGACGTGCGGATCGATGCCGCCCGGGATCACGATCTTGCCGGCCGCATCGATAACCCGGGTCGCGGTCGCGCCGGCAAGCGTGCCCGGCGCCGCTACCGCCGCGATGGCCTCGCCTTTGATCGCCACGTCGCAGCGCGCCACACCTTGCGGCGTCACCACGTCGCCGCCGCGAACGATGAGATCCAGCATGGCGTCGTCCTCCCCCATGGCGAGCCGGATACTAACCGGTACCCCACCCGGGATCACGTCCGGGCAGGCTTTTTCGGGTGGAGCGGCCGTGTTGCGCCGGCGCGTCGGCTCGGCTACCGCTTCGAACGGAGACGACGAGGAAAAGCATGCCGTTACGATCGGCCGCGCTCCTTTTTGGCGTGACGTTCTTCGCCTCGCAGGCCGGCGCAGCGACATGCGGCGGCGATTTCAACGCCTTCCTGTCCGCGATGGCGCGCGACGCCACGGCGGCCGGGGTCTCGCGCGCCGTCGTCGACAGTGCGTTTGCCGGTCTCTCGCAAGATCCAGCGGTGCTTGCTTTCGACCGCCGCCAGCGCGGCACCTTCCACAAAAGCTTCGAGGACTATGCCGCGACCCGCGTCATTCCGGCTCGCATCAACCGTGCCAAACGGCTGATGCAGCGCCATGCCGCCTTGCTCGCACGCATCGAGCGGCAATTCGGAGTGCCGCCGACGCTGCTGATGGCGATCTGGACGCTCGAAAGCGACAACGGCACCGGCGACATGGGCAGGCTGCCCGTTGTCCGCACGCTCGCCACGCTGGCGCACGATTGCCGCCGCAGCGAACTGTTTCAGCGCGAGCTTGTCGCCGCATTGCAGATCGTCCAGCGCGGCGATCTTTCCCTGCGCGATCTGGTCGGCGCCTATGCGGGCGAGCTCGGCCAGACACAGTTTCTGCCGTCCTCGTATATCAAATACGGCGTCGACTATGACGGCGACGGGCGTGTCGACTTGCGGCACAGCGTGCCCGACGCGCTCGCCTCGACAGCCAAACTCCTTAAGGTCAACGGCTGGCGCGCCGGCGCGCCGTTCGGTGAAGGCAGCGCGAATTTCGAGGTCATGCGCGAGTGGAACCGGTCGGTGATCTACCGCAAGACCATGGCGCTCTTTGCCGAGCGCCTCGCGCAACCTTGAGGCGCCGCCAGCAGGCAGACCATTCAGGGAGGAGGAAGATGAAGAGCGGTGTCTACCGCTATCCCCACATGGAGCGGGTGATCTACGGCTCGCCGCTTGCGGAGGTTCTCGGGACTGAAGTCGATCGCCTGGAGGCGCGTGCCGTCTATGTGCTTGCCAGCGGCTCGCTCACCCGCGACACCGATGTGGTGACAACAATTCGCCGCGTGCTGGGCAACCGCTGCGCCGGGGTGGCGGCCAGGATCGGCGCCCATACTCCGCGCGCCGACGTGGTCGAGGCCGCGAACGCCGCGCGCGAAGCAGGCGCGGATTTGCTTCTCACCGTCGGCGGCGGCTCCATCACCGACGCGGCCAAGATGGTCGGGCTTTGCCTCGGCAACGATGTCATGGAGCCGTCCGCGCTCGATGCCTATCGGGCGGTGGTTGCATCCGACGGCAGCACGCGACGCCCCGCCGTCAATGCGCCGGGCGTGCGCTTCATCGCCATCCCGACGACGCTCTCGGCCGGCGAGTTCAACGCTTCCGCCGGCTGCACCGACACGACCCGGCACGTCAAGGAGAGCTTCGCGCATCCCCTCATGGCGCCGCGCACGGTGATTCTCGATCCGAGCGTGACCGTGCACACGCCGGCATGGCTCTGGCTCTCGACCGGGATCCGGGCCGTCGACCATGCGGTCGAGGATCTGTGCTCGGTCAACGGGCAGCCGATGTCCGACGCCGCCTCCATCCACGCGCTGCGCTTGCTGGCGACCGGCCTTCGTGCCGTCAAATCGAATCCGTCGGATGTCGCGTCGCGGCTCGACTGCCAGCTCGGCGCCTGGATGTCCATGGTCGGCGCGCAGACCGGCGTCACCAAGGGTGCGAGCCACGGCATCGGCCACGTGCTCGGCGGCACCGCGGGCGTGCCGCATGGCTACACGTCATGCGTGATGCTGCCTCACGTGCTGCGTTTCAATTACGAGGTCAATGCCGAGCGTCAGGCTCTCGTGAGCGAGGCACTGGGCAAGCCGGATGCGCCCGCGGCCGACGTCGTCGCCACGCTGATCGCCGATCTGGGCTTGCCCAGCCGTCTGCGCGACGTCGGCGTCAAGGAGGATCAGCTCGATGTGATTGCCGAACACGCGATGCACGATCGGTGGGTCCACACCAACCCGCGCAAGATCGACGGTCCGGCAACGGTGCGGACGCTGCTCGATGCGGCGTGGTAAGTGCGAACTGCTCAATGCCCTGCACAGCGCCACATATTTTTGCGTCAGAGGAGGCGTGTCAGAAAGGCTAGAGACGAGGATATCGCTTCTGCTTTGGTCTCGATAGCGGACACTGGGCAGAGATGCCGGCAGGTCCGCGTTGTGCCAATGGACTAAACCGCTCGCGCGGTAGGGCGCTGCGGCAGGGGGCACGGCCGAGGCAGTGACGGAACGGAGCGTCCTGTCTGAAGATGAGGAGCTGTTCTCAACCTCACTTCAGACAGGAGCATCCCCATGACCGACGAGGCAATGAGCCCGTTGCGCCGGCGCATGATCGAAGACATGACGATCCGCAAGTTAGCGCCGAGGACCCAACAAGGCTACATCCGCACCGTCAAGAACTTCGCTGTGTTTCTCGGCCGCTCGCCCGACACGGCGAGCTTCGAGGATGTGCGGCGCTTTCAGCTGCATCTGGCTGAGAGCGGCGCGGATACGCCCACTCTCAATCACGCGGTGTCTGCGCTGCGGTTCTTTTTCAGGGTTACGCTCAAGCGATACGCCATCGTCGAGCACACGCGATTCATTCACGAGCCGCGCAAGCTGCCGGTGGTGCTCAGTCCGGAGGAGGTAGCGCGGCTGCTCGATGCCGC
>WNGG01003402.1_pt1 | contig 18656 bp, 13 predicted proteins | sample 5400661 | NCBI WGS metagenome assembly WNGG01 (sample SAMN13153372, study PRJNA577476) | soil metagenome | isolation source: 100 cm soil or saprolite under Garry oak tree replicate 1 | place: USA:California | collected 2016-06-15
CTTCCTATCTGGCGGGCAACGCGGTGATGTGCACCGGCACGATGCTCATTCGCCGCGGCCGCATCCTCGGCATCCGGAATGACAGCGGCCACTATCGCCCAACGGCCGATCACGTCGTGAATGTCCTGGAGGCGTTGAAGATGTTCGGGGTGCCGCTGGACATCATTTACGTGGAGGTGGGCGTGCCCAACGCCTGGGGCGGCCTGGACTGGCACTGGCAAAGCGGCGACATGATGCTGCGCGACCGGGGCAACTATAAGCGCATGGAACGAGGCAGCCAACATTACACCGACCACAAACCCATGCGACCCGTCGGAGTTAAGCCGCGTTAACGAATCGTGCCCGCGGTTCGCTTTCGCCAGGCCGCGATGCGTTCGATAGCAACGGGTTACTTGGCCCGAGCTAACAAGGCGGGCGAGTTTGTGCCATCGGGAATTGCGGGGACTTTCGGACCGTTCTCCATGCGCAATCCCGGCAGGAGGAAGTCCAGGGGCGAAACGGATTGCGACGCGTTAATCCCGCTGCAGCCTCCGCCTGCCACCGCCAAGGCCAGCAAGAGCAGCACCGACAAAGCAATCCGCTTTGGGTTCATACCAAGTAGAATAGCACGAGGAGATAAACACTCCAAACCACATTCGGTTGCGGAAATTCCTGCACGCGGCCGCTCAAAGGAGTTGATTTTCCCAGGCGCGAGTGGCGGTTCGTTTTTGTGCCAGCTGGTCTTGGTTGAGTTCGGCGTCGCGCGGGTGGATCAGGCGAGATCCTTCAGCGGCCCGGTGCTGTCGCCGATTCGTTCGACTCGCGCGCCCAGGAGATCCATCATGGAGAGATAGAGGTTGGTCATCGGCGTCTCTTTTTCGCACTGGACGTGCCGGCCGGTTCGGATCGCCCCGCCGCCGCGCCCGGCGAGCAAGACCGGCAAGTCGTCGTGGTTGTGACGGTCGCCGTCGCCGATGCCGCCGCCGTAAACGATGAGGCTGTTGTCCAGCAGCGTGCCCTCGCCTTCTTTGATCGATTTTAATTTTTCCAGGAAGTAGGCGAACTGGGTGACGTGAAAGTGGTTGATCTTCGCGATCTTTTGTTTCTTCTCCTCGTTGTTGCCGTGGTGCGAGAGGTCGTGATGGCCGTCGGATACGCCGATGTTCGGATAGTTCCGATTGCTGCCGTCGTGCGCGACGATGAAGGTGGCGATGCGCGTCGTGTCGGTCTGGAACGCCAGCGCCAGAAGATCATACATCAAACGGAGGTGCTGCTCGATGTCCTTGGGGACGCCGGTTGGCTCGTTGAACTTGGGCAGCGTGGTCGCGAATTGTTCGGCGCGTTCGATGCGCCCTTCAAGTTCTCGGACCGCCGCGAGGTATTCGTCGAGCTTGCGCCGGTCGGTGTAGCCGAGGTTGGCTTTCAGGCGATTGGCGTCTTCAAGCACGAAGTCCAGGATGCTTTTGTGGTAGCGGTCGCGGAGGGCGCGGTTTACTCCGGCTTCACTTCCGGAGCCGCTGGCAAAGAGCCGGTCGAAAACCAGGCGCGGATTTACCTCCGCCGGCATGGGGGTCGATTCGGACTTCCAGGAGATGTTAAACGAGTAGGCGCAACTGTAACCGGAATCACAATTGCCGGCCTGCTGCCCGCGGTCGCAACCCAGCTCGAGGGAAGGAAAGCGCGTCGTCCTGCCGATTTTGTCGGCGGCAATTTGATCGACCGAGACGCCCACGCGGATGTCGGCGCCGTGAGTCTTGCGTGCCTGGCAGCCGGTCAGGAACGTGGCGGAAGCGCGGGCGTGGTCGCCGGCGCCATCGCCGTTGGGCCGGGCTTTGTCGTGGGCGAGCCTGCTCAGGACAAGCAAATCGTTTTGCACCGTCTTGAGCGGTTCGAGGATGTAGGGCAGCTCAAATTCGGCCCCCACGGCGTTAGGGGTCCAGTCGGCCATGTTCGCGCCATTCGGCACATAGACGAAGGCCATGCGACGCGGCGGTCCTTTGGGGAGACCGGCCGCGGTGGCCGCCAACGAAACGCGTGGCACCATCGACTCCAGCAGGGGCAACGCCATGGCCGTGCCCATGCCTTTCAAAAAAGTCCGCCGCGGTATTTGCCATTTCTTCTCCATAAAGGTGTCCTAAGAGTGCGCAGCCTGCGCCGTTTATAGACGAGTTTAGGCGCCGAAAGCTTCAAAAACAAGTCGGAAAGGTCCATTTTCCGGAGTTGAATCGGTCACGTTTTGCAAATTAATCGGGTTCGCGACGGGCCGGCTGAGGCGGACGAGGGCGAGGCCCGCGCCGGCGGGTTCGGATGGACCAAACTGCTCCTCCGGCCCGATCGCCGAACGGCTCGTTTTTGCCGCCTTGCCGGCAAAGCCCCAACAGGAATAGGTTGTCGCCAACCGGCCAGCCACAGCGGTTGGACATGCTGCTTTGGCCCGGGAGTTGAGAAACTTATTGTGAAAATATCTGTGATCGGTCTCGGGTATGTCGGGCTGCCGCTCTCGCTGCAATTCGCGCGCTCGGGAGTGACGGTTCTGGGGCTGGACATCGACCCCGAGAAAGTGGACGCCTGCAACGCCGGGCAGAGCTACATCAAACACATCCCTGCCGCCGTCATTGCCGAGCAAGTGAAGGAAAGGCGATTCTCAGCCTCGACCGATTTCAGCCGCCTGAAGGAAATCGAGGCGGTGATCATCTGCGTGCCCACTCCGCTGAGCAAGAATCGCGAGCCGGACATTTCATACATCATCCAGACCGGCGAGATGATCGCGCCCCATTTGAAGAATGGGGTGCTCGTGGTGCTCGAATCGACCACTTATCCGGGTACCACCGATGAAGATTTGCGGCACGTCTTGGAAAAAGGCTCCGGCCTCACAGCCGGCGCTGGTTTCCACCTGGCCTTTTCCCCCGAACGCGAAGATCCGGGGAATCCCAACAGCAAGGTCGCCGCAATACCGAAGGTCGTGGGCGGCTACACGCCCGCCTGCCTGGAGAAGGCGAAGGCCCTTTACGGCCGGGCCATCAAACAGATCGTCCCCGTCTCCTCGTGCCGCGCCGCGGAAGCCACCAAGCTGATCGAGAACATTTTTCGCAGCGTCAACATTGCCCTGGTGAACGAATTAAAAATCGTCTATTCGGCCATGGGCATTGACGTTTGGGAAGTGATCAACGCCGCGAAAACCAAGCCCTTCGGCTACATGCCTTTTTATCCGGGGCCGGGCCTGGGCGGGCACTGCATTCCGATCGATCCGTTCTACTTGACCTGGAAAGCCCGCGAATACGGCCAGCACACTCGTTTCATCGAACTGGCCGGAGAAGTGAACACCGCCATGCCCCAGTATGTCGTTCAGCGGGTGACCGAGGCCTTGAATGCGCGCGGCAAGGCGGTCAACGGCAGCCGGATCCTCCTTTTGGGCCTGGCCTATAAAGCGGATGTGGACGACATGCGCGAGTCGCCCACTTTCATCTTGCTCGCTTCGTTGAAAGAGCGCGGCGCGAAAGTCGCCTATTACGATCCCCACGTCCCGGTGATTCGTCCCACCCGCGAACACGGCGCCTGGACGGGGGTGAAGTCCGTGGAATGGAGCCAGAAGAGTATTTCGTCCTTCAATGCCGTGGTGATCGCGACGGCGCACCAGGCGGTGAACTATCAGGAGCTGGCCGATTGGTGCCCCTGCATTATCGACACTCGCAACGCGATGGCAGCGGTTACCACCCGGCCGAACACCGTCTGGAAGGCGTGAGGTTTCCCCCGGCGCGGCCTACTCGACGAGCCGGTTCTTGATCGCGTAATGGGTCAGCTCCGCGCTGCTCTGCAAGTTCATCTTCTCCAAAATCCGCGCCCGGTACGTGCTGACCGTCTTCACGCTGAGGCTGATTTCCTTGCCAATCTGCGTCACGGTTTTGCCGGAGGCGATCAGCCGCAGCACTTCGTACTCGCGATTGGACAGCGTTTCGTGGGCCGGCTTCTCGGTACTCCCCTCGAACAGATAGACCAACTTTTCCGCTTGCGATGGGCTGATGTACTTGCCGCCCGCGTGCACTTTGCGAATGGCTTTGACCAATTCTTCGGGCGCGCTTTCCTTGGGCAGATACCCGGCGGCCCCCGACTTGAGCACGCGGCTGGCAAATTGTTCCTCCGCGTGCATACTCAAGACCAGCACCGGCAATTGTGGGGAGATCTGCTTGATTTCTCTCAGGATGTCCAGCCCGCTGCGCCCGGGCATCGAGATATCCAACAAAAGCACGTCCCAATTGTGCTTTCGCACCAGGTCCAGGACTTCCCGGCTGTCACCGGCCTCTCCGCTGGCAATGATGTCGGGGGTTTCCTGGAGAATCTGTTTTAATCCACGCCGCACCACGGCATGATCGTCAGCGATGAGGGTTTTAATCATGAACTTGGACGACAATTCCTGCCTCGCTCCCATAGAAATTTCAACCGAATTGGGATCTCACCGCCGGACGGAGCGGCCCAGCGACGCTCACCCAACCGAAATAAAAATCCCTTTCCATCTCAACGTGAGGGCCTTCCGCACAAACCCGCCCACTTCAAGCGCCCCACGTTCGTTCTGATCGTACCCATGCTCACCCGATGCGTAGCACGTCGCGCACCAAACCCAGTCCACGCAAAACTAAAGTTCGACAATTCAGGCGGCGGATTGGCTGGGTGGTCGCGCGGCAGCGAGCCTTCGCAACCGCCCGGCGCCGGCCAGAGCCTTGTGAAGGTGACCTGCACCAAATAGCGAGGGCTGGCGATTGGCCCGCCTTTCCTTCCCTAGCCATCTAGAATTCCAGCCACTCCACGACTCCATTCCGATCCGGAGCGCGTGCAAAACGAAACAAGGCGGTCGCGCCCAAATTGATTCTGCGAATCGATCGGAAGTTCGTCCCAAGGCCGGCCGTTTTCCGCGCACTGGCTCTTTGCTCAGCCTCCTGCGCGGCAGCGTCCGGCCAGTTTTTCCTGCACCGGGCAATTTCTCGCCAGCCCGTATGACTGAAACCACCTGGTCCGGAGATTGATTTGTGCGCCGTGGGAATATGGGGTATTCACCCCACCCGATTTGGGGTGTTCACCTACTATCCTAAATGCCGGCCGTACCGTTAAGCTTAAAGCCTCGTCAGTTTTGGGTCGGCCGCAGTGCCGAGTCGTAGCAAGGGCATCCTGCCCACCAAAACAGCCGTCAATTCGATAAAAACCTGAAAGCTCGCGGTAAAGAAAGCAATGGTGACTTATGTTGTCCAATGCACAGATTCAGAAGGGCGCAGGAATTGCGCGGGTGGCCGGAGTCAAAGGCAAAGACAGCGACCGGTTTTTGGAAACGCAATCGAGGCGGCGGTTCCGCGCGCCTCTCGCCAACGCATCATCGGGAGACGCAACGCGCTTCCACGTTCTCCACGAAATTTTCGAGGCGCAAGCCAACGCGCGACCCAATGCCCTTGCCGTTGCATTCGGAACGGAGAAGGCGACTTATCTCGACCTCGAACAGCGCGCGAACCGAATCGCCCGGCACCTTCGGGCGCAGGGCGTGCGGCCCGAATCGCGCGTCGCCCTCCTCCTGCCGCGTTCAACCAACATCTACGCGGCGATCCTCGGCATCCTTAAAGCCGGAGCGGCCTATGTGCCGCTCGACCCGGAGTACCCGGCCGATCGCGTCGCCTACATCCTGGAGGATTCCGGCGCCGAGTCGCTCTTGACGACCGCTGACCTGGCCGAACGTCACGCGGCGTATCGCGGCGCGATCGTCCGCCTGGACGCCGACCTCGCTGAGATCGACGCCCATAGCCCCGCGCGCCTGCCGCATAACGGGGTTGGCGTTGGCCCGCGCGACCTTTGTTACGTCATCTACACTTCGGGGTCCACGGGGCGCCCCAAGGGGGTGATGATCGAGCACCGGAGCGCGTGTCACCTCGTCTGCGCTGAAGGCCGCATCTTCGCGGTGCGTCCGGAGGACCGGGTTTATCAAGGCTTCTCGCTCGCTTTCGACGCGTCGGTCGAGGAGGTCTGGCTCGCGTTCCATGCGGGGGCAACGCTGGTCGCCGCGACGCCCGAAATGGCGCACGCGGGGCCAGACCTCCCACGGCTCCTGGCCGAGTCCGGCGTGACCGTGCTTTCGTGCGTACCGACCCTGCTCTTGATGTTCATTGAGGACGTGCCGACGGTGAGACTGCTCATCCTCGGCGGCGAAGCTTGCCCGGAACAAATTGGCGAGCGCTGGGCGCGGCCCGGGCGGCGGTTGGTGAACACCTACGGCCCCACGGAGGCGACCGTGATCGCAACGTACGCAGACCTGCGCCCTGGAAAGCCGGTCACTATCGGTCGAGCGGTGCCCGGCTATCGGGTGCATCTTCTGGACGATTCGCTCCGGCCAGTCCCGCCCGGGGTGGTGGGCGAGATTTGCATCGGCGGTATCGGCGTCGCGCGCGGGTACTCGGGCCTGGAGCAGTTAACGTGCGAACGATTCGTCTCGGACCCATTCATGCCGGGCGAGCCGCACGCGCGGCTATACCGCACGGGCGACCTCGGCCGCCTCGACGGCGAAGGGAACATCAAATTCCACGGTCGCTCCGACTCGCAGGTGAAGTTGCGCGGTTTTCGCGTGGAGTTGACCGAAATCGAGTCGGTGCTGGCGCAGAGCGATGGCGTCCTCGCGGCGGCCTGCGCTCTCCGCGAGGATGTGCCCGGAGTCCAGCAACTGGTCGGTTACGTCGTTCCAAGCAACGGCCAGATTGACCAGGAGCGCCTCCGTGGGCACCTGCGGAGGAACCTCCCTGCGTACATGGTGCCGGCCTTGATCGAAACAATCTCCGACCTGCCGCGGCTTCCGAGCGGCAAGCTCGACCGCGCGAATTTGCCGGCGCCGCAGGGGCGAACCGCGGCGCCTCACTCAGCCGTCAAGCCACCGCGGACGGAGACAGAACGCCGCATCGCGGAGGTCTGGGAGAACCTCTTTCGTCCGCAGTCTGTCTCCATTGACGCCGACTTTTTTCTCGACCTCGGTGGTCATTCGTTGCTTGCGGCGCGGATGGTGTCCGAGTTGAGGATGGACCTTCGGTTCGCCAGCGTTTCGATGGCCGACGTTTACGAGCACCCGACGATCGCGCTGCTTGCGTCCGCGCTCGATGCCGCGCTCCTCGATTCACAATCGCCGCGCAGCGCCGAAGCCCCAGCGGTCATGCCGGAACAGAACCGTGCCGGCGAATGGGGCCGTCACTTCATCGCTGGTTTGCTCCAAACGAGCGGTCTTTACTTCGTGTTCGGCTTCAGAGCGTTCCAATGGGTCACACCGTATCTGATCTATTTCATGCTGCTGGCGACCAATCACTCGGTGGCGGCGTCCGCTGCGTGGGCGGCGGCGAGCGCTGTAGCGGTCTTGCCGGCGCTCATTCTCAGCGCCGTCGCGGCCAAGTGGGTTCTACTGGGGCGCATCAAGACGGGCCGGCACCGTCTTTGGGGCGGCTATTACGTGCGCTGGTGGTTCGTGCAGAATCTGGTTGCCGCGCTCCACCTCGACGACCTCTGCGGGACGCCCTTGCTTCCGTTCGTTTATCGTTTGTTCGGCGCGCGGATCGGACGGAACGTCCATCTCGAAACGGACGATTTCGCCGCCTTCGACTTGATCTCGATTGGCAACGGCACCAGCGTGGACGACACGGCGTCGCTCCTCGGATTCGCCGTCGAGAACGGAGAACTGGTCATCGGAGCGGTGCAAGTCGGCCGGGACTGCTTCGTTGGCTCGCGATCTGTTGTCCGCGAGCACACGGTGATGGAGGACGGCGCGCGGCTCGAAGACCTTTCGCTCCTGCCGAGCGGGGCGCGGATTCCCCAAGGCGAAACCTGGGCCGGCTCGCCGGCGCGGCGCGCAACCAGGTCGAATGCGGCGACCCCGCCGCGGCCGGCGCACGGGCCGCTTCGGCGCGCGGCGACTGTCGCCCTCTACGCTCTGCTCGTCCCCGTAATCCAGGTTCTGCCCCTCGCCGCATTCGTGCCGGGTGTGGCGATCCTGACCCAGATAGAGCCGCTCAAAGAGCCGCTCAAATATTTGGCGGCGGCGCCGCTCGTCGGCGCCTCTTTCATCATTCTCCTCACGAGCGGCGTGGTTCTGTTCAAGTGGCTGCTCGTCGGCCGCGTCCGCGCGGGCACGTACCCCGTGCACGGCGGGTTCTATGTGCGGAAATGGATCATTGATCAATTACTCGCGCTCTGCCTCGACGTGGCGGGATCCATCCACGCCACGCTCTATCTGGCGCCGTGGTACCGCGCGCTCGGCGCGAAACTCGGCCGTTCGGTCGAGCTTTCAACGGCGACTTCGATGACACCGGACCTCCTTGAAATCGGCGACGGGGGAACCGTCGCTGACGAGGTGTCGCTCTGCGCGGCGCGGGTGGAGAACGGTTGGATGACTTTGGCGCCGACACGACTTGGCCGGCGGGCGTTCGTCGGCAACGGCGCGGTCGTGCCGTCCGGCACCGTGCTCGGCGACGGCTCGCTCGTTGGCGTGCTGTCGGTTCCCCCTTCTGACCCCGGTGATGCCGAGCGGCCCGGTGCGTCGTGGATGGGCTCGCCGCCAATCTTTCTGCCGCGTCGCCAGCCTAGCGCCGCCATGCCAGACGCGCGTACTTACGAACCGCCCTTGAAGCTCCGGCTGGTTCGCGGCGCCGTCGAAATCCTGCGCGTCACGCTGCCGCCGGCCGGTTTCATTCTCGTGACTACCACGGTGATCACGGCGGCCCTGGCGCTGTGGCACAGCATCGGGCTCGGCGCGACGTTACTGCTGCTGCCGCTCGTTTACGCGGCCTGCGGCGTCGCGGTGTCGCTTGCAGTAGTCGCCCTGAAGTGGATCGTGATGGGCCGCTACCAGCCCTTCGAGCATCCGCTCTGGAGCGTTTTTGTGTGGCGATTGGAGTTCGTCAACGCGCTTTACGAATTCCTGGTGACGCCGTTGCTGCTCGAGGCGCTGCAGGGCACGCCGCTGCTCCCATGGTACCTCCGGCTGCTCGGCGCGCGGATCGGCCGGCGCACTTACATCCACACGACCGGCTTCCTCGAGTGGGACCTCGTCGAGGTCGGCGATAAGGCAGTGATAAGTGAAGACTGCGTGCTGCAGACGCATCTCTTCGAGGACCGGGTGTTGAAAGCCTCCCGGCTCCGCGTTGGCCGCCGCTGCGAGATCGGCGCGGCGTCGGTGGTGCTTTATGACTCGGAGATGGAGGACGGCGCGCGGCTCGACGCGCTTTCGCTCCTGATGAAGGGCGAAGTCCTGCCCGCCGACACGGCGTGGGCGGGCAGCCCGGCGGCGAGGCGAGGCACACGGGCGGCCACACCGCCAGCGCATGCCTTTTCGAGCAACGGCGAGTCCGTCGGCTAAAACCGCCACGCCAGGCCGGCGAAGAAATTCCAGTTCTCAGCCGAGCGCGTTATTCCGATGCTCGCGCCGGCAGTAAGTTGGACATTATCCGTCAACGCGCAAATCAGGCCTGTGTCGAAAGTGCCCATCCAGCCCGTCCCGCGCTTCGTGCTCACCGCGCTGAGGAATTCCACGTAGCCGGCGAGATTTCCGAATAGATCGTGGCTCAAAGCGACGCTGTTGATGAACTCCGCGTGGTAGTCGCGTTCGTCATCATCTCGCACGGCGTCGAATCGGGTCTTCAGTCCCAATTCGAAGTCCCGCGGCAGCGCCACCGCCAGGGGCAGAATGAGGCCGCCCTCGACGCTGCGGTTGCCGAGACCCTCCGCGCTCGTGGGAAATTTCACGAACGGCATCGCTGCGAACGCGGTCGATCCGGCATCGTTGCCCCAGAAGTTGTATTTGAGCCGCACCGTGGTGTCGCCGAAACCGCGCCGCGTCACGCGATTGGTGCCCTCTCGCTCATAAACAAGCTGGTAAGGCTCAAGCCCGAGTTGCGCGTCGAGTTGGTTGAGCAAGCCGGCTTTCAAGGTGATTGGGGCAAAGGCCCAGGCGTCCCGCCGCAGGGTCCCGCTGTTGGACAAGTCCCGGTCGGCAGTGTAGCTGACCAAGGTCATCTCGACCTGGAAATGCCCCGCATCGACCGTGTAGGGAGTTTCGGTCGCGCCGCGATCATCCGTGGCCAGATCGCGGAGATATTGCGTCGGCGTCGGGTTGAAGAGATCGAACGCGCTCTTGTCAACCGCGGGTTGGCTCGCGCCCGTAACCGCGGTGAGGACAGGCCAGGCCAGCAGGCCCTTCAAGGCTTTCGTCATTTTAACCAACAGAAGTCAATTCGTTATTCAAGATTTGAGATCCGGTGTTCGAATAGCGCGAGCTTCGTCCCTCCAGGTCGAAGGAGCGATAAAAAAATCCTGTCAATCTTCAAATTCCTGCCAGAATTCCCGGCATGGAAAAGAAACCGCTGGTTCCGGTGACCGTCCTGACGGGTTTTCTGGGCGCGGGCAGAACCACGCTCCTCAATCACCTGCTGACGCAAAAGCCTTCATCTGCCGAACCGGCAAGCGAGTTGCCGCCTGGCCTCCCCGCGGCCAGGCATCCGCGGATGTTCCGGCCATGATTCGAAACCCAAACGAGAACGCCGAGGGCAAAAATATGGATGGTTCGGTGGAGGAGCGCCGGCCCCGCGCGTCGCGCGCGCTTCGTTTCAAAGTGCTCTCGATATGCTGGATTTTTCCCTCGGCCGGCGCGGTGTGGATTCTCTTTGGGAACGGCGCGCCCTGGCTGCGCGCCGCCACAGTCAGGGAAGGGCTGCAATCGGTCACGTTCGAGCAGTGGATCGCTTTGGGGCTGTTGTCCCTCCAATTTATTTTCGCTCTGCTCGCGCTTGGCTTCGGCCGCGGGGAGAGACCGCGCACAGAAATCGTTCGCGTTGAAAAACCGCGGGCGAAGGTCGATAATACGACCAGGGATTAAGAGCGAAAATGACGACTTTGATGCGGATTCCAAGTAATCATGGGCCCGGCTTCCAACACCGGTCAATCGCCGATGCTGCGGCCAGCGGTCCGGGGTCGCCGACCGCCGCCGAAGCAAGCAATACGCCGCTGGTCTTCCGGATTTCGCGTGACTGAAGAATATGCCGCTTTACGAATATGAACTGTGCGAAGGGAGTTGCGTGGTCTGCGGCGGGAAGTTCACGCTTCGCCGGCCCTTGAGCGCGCAGGAACTCAAGCGATGCCCTGCTTGCAAAAAGCCGGTGCGAAAAGTGATCTCCACTTTCAACTCACCGATCAAATTGAAGCCCGTTTCCATCTCGGACGCCAAGAAGGCCGGCTTCACCGTCCTAAAGCGCTTGGGCAAAGGCGAATACGAGCGGCAGTAAAAGGGGCGGCAAGCTTACGGACTGCGGCGGCTCGACGCCGCTTTGGATTTCGGGGAACGAACGGCGCAGCCAATCAATCGCACGCTCCGGGCTACGTGGGTGCCAAAGTGAAGGCGCCGTCGAGCCGCCGCAGCGCCAAAACCATAACCGGTTACGGCCAGCGCAACAAGTAGAAGCGGTGAGGATAATTCGTCGCTGCGGGGTCGGTGAATTGATAGATACCGCCGCCAATGGAAATGGGCGGACCGAGCACTTCCCAATTGGCGATGGGCGACACCGCGTTCGTCGTCGCCAGCACGCTGAAACTGGCGGCGCCCGGATTGCTAAACGCGAACTGAAAATCACCGCCGCCCAAAACTTTCGGCGCGGAGAGAAACGGCGGAGCGAGCCGGTAAAACAGCGCCACGGACTCGATCAAGCCGCTGGAGCCGCCGTAAGCCCCGCCAGTGGCGCGACCGCGGGCGCGCACATAGAAGTTCTGCCCCGCAGGGAAAGAAAGCCCCGTGAGCTGCCAGCCGCCACTGATGCGTATGCCGCTACCCAACGCCGTATAATTCGTTCCGTCAGTGGATTGTTGGAAGCTGACTTGTTCGATTTCCGGCCCCGCCCCGCTCCGGCTCCAGGTTGCCGTCGTGCCGCTCGCATTGATAGCCAGTGTTTGCAGTGCAGCGCTCCCGCTCGTGAGCCGGCCGATGTTGGCGCGCGGCTGACCACCCAGCATGCCGAACTCTCCTCCCACCGTAATCTTTCCGTCCGCCTGCAACGCGAGGCCGTACACGCCGGGAGCGAATGACAGATTAGGCATATCTGCCCCCGGATTGGAGCTAGCATCTACGCTTCCGTCGGCGTTCAACCGGCCAATCTGATTGCGCGGCTGACCGCCCAGCGTGCCGAACCCGCCTCCCACCAGAATTTTCCCGTCCGCCTGGACAGCCAGGCTGATCACGCCGAATATTGCCCCAGGATTGAATGAGCCATCCAAACTGCCATCGGTATTCAATCGGCCTAAGCTGAGGCGCGGTTGACCGCCCAGGGTGGAGAAATTGCCCCCGACCAGGATCTTCCCGTCCGTTTGCAGCGCCAGGCACCACACCGGCAGGTTAGCTCCCGGAGCGAAGGAACTGTCCAGGGTGCCGTCGGCATTCAACCGGCCAAGATTGGTGCGCGACTGCCCAGCCAATTGGAGGATCGCGCCCCCCACCAGAATTTTCCCATCCGCCTGCACGGCCAGACTGTATACCCCTTCACCGTTGACTCCCGGATTGAAGGAGGCGTCCAAGCTTCCGTCGGCGTTTAACCGCCCGATCTGGTCGCGCAACTGACCGCCGAAAAAGTGGAAAATACCCCCGACAACGATCTTTCCGTCCGCCTGCATCGCCAGGCTGTACACCGGCATGTTGGCTCCTGGGTTGAAGGGCAGATCGAAGCTGCCGTCGGCGTTTAACCGGCCAATATTGTAGCAGGGCTGGCCGCCCAGTTTGCCGAAAGCGCCTCCAACCAGAATTTTTCCATCCGCCTGCACGACCAGGCTGCGCACATCACGGCTGGCCCCGGGATTAAAGGCTTCGTCCAGGCTGCCGTCCGCGTTCAATCGCCCGATCGCCTGGCGCGCGTGCCCGCCCAAATTGGTAAAAGTCCCTCCAACCAGGACCTTCCCATCGGTTTGTGAGGCAAGGCTGATCACACGACCATCGGCCCCGGGATTGAAAGTTGTGTCCAGGCTGCCGTCCGCGTTGAGTCGGCCCACGTGATTGCGTGTCTCCCCTTCCAGGCTGGTAAAAAAGCCCACTACCAGAATTTTCCCGTCCGGTTGGACCGCCATGCTCAAAACCGCATCGTTTGCTCTCCCATCGAATGTCGTGTCGAGGCTACCGTCTCGATTGAGCCGATCAATCCAGCGTCCGATGCCGTTGGTGGAGTTTCCTCCTGCCAAGACTCTTCCGTCGGAGAGAACCGCTAGGGTGTAAACGACGACGTCTGGCCGCAGCAACCAAGCCGGATCGCGGCTTCCGTCGGGATTCAACCTGTCAATGTAGTCGCCCTCGTCGTAAGTGACGTGCTCCAAGATTTTCCCGTCCGCCTGCACGGCGAGCGGGACCACAAAATTCACGGATCCTTCGTCCGGATTGAAAGTAAAGTCCACGCTTCCGTCGTTGTTCAAACGGCCAAGATACTCGTGCGGTTCTCCGCCAAGCGTGCTGAACTCGCCCCCCACAAGGATCTTCCCGTCCGCCTGCAGCGCGACACCACTGACATAGCTGTCCGCGTCTGGGTCGAACAAAAGATCCAGGCTGCCGTCGGCGTTGAGCCGGGCAATATTGTTGCGCGGTTGTCCACCCAGCGTGGCGAAACCGCCCGCCACGATGATCTTTCCATCCGGTTGCACGGCCAAGCTGGAGACGGAGGCGAAACCGACATCTGTTGGATTGAAAGTGGTGTCCCGACTCCCATCAGTGTTCAACCGGCCAATCCCCGAGCTTGGCTGCCCGCCAAGCGACATGATGAAATCGCCCGCCACCAAAATCTTTCCGTCTGGCTGCACGGCCAGATGGAACACGATGCTGTCAGCCCCCGGATTAAAGGCGGTATCCACGCTGCCGTTCGCATTGAGCCGGGCAATGTTGTCACGGCTCATTCCCCCGACGGTCGTGAAACCGCCGCCGATGACGATTTTGCCGTCGGCTTGAATGGCCAGAACAGAGACGGCGCCATTAACGTCGGGATTGAAACCGTCCTTTGCATTTTGGCCGAAGGCGGGCGCCGACAAGCCAGTCGCCAGCATAACGATGACGCCCGCGGTGCCAACTGAGCACAGGCGATTGAATTTCATAAATAATTTCGTCGATCGGATACTGCAAAGGAACCGCGCGCTTCCACTGGCAAGCAGATCACCTGACCTAGTCCATGCTGAAGGCGGACCCACCCGACCTCCGGGGAACAGCCATCATACTGCATTTTCTGACCGCTTTTTCAAGGAGATTCTGCGCGGGCACGCAGGAAATGTGGAAAACATTTGGCTCGCCAAAGCGCGGTCAGGGTGCGACTTTATCGCCAGAGGTTATGAACGAATTTCAGGTGATTGAGTCGGCCTTGAAAGGCGCGGCCCGCCGCCGCCGAGGGGAACGCGCCTGGCGCGGATTCTGGCAGGGCCTCCTGGCCGGCGGCCTGATCTGGTTGCTGACGATCGCCGCTTACAAAATCTTTCCGTTGCCCGCAGGGTCGCTCCTTGCCGGCGGGATCGCGGCGGCCGTCGTTGCCCTTGCCGGCCTGATCCTCGCCGCTGGCAGAAGGATTTCCCTGGCCGAAACTGCGCGCTGGGTCGATGCACGGAAACAATTGCAGGAACGGCTCAGCACGGCTTTGGAACTCGCGGCGGCGCCTGGCGCCGGTGAATGGAAAGATCTCCTGGTGCGGGACGCCGCGCGGCACGCAAAGGATCTGGATCCGCGCCAGCTTCTCCCGTTTCGCTTGCCGATGGTGAGCCGCTGGGCGTTGCTCGTCGTCGCCCTGGGGACCGGCTTGGGCTTCGTTCCCGAATATCGGAGCCGCGAATTCGTCCAAAAACAGAAGGACGCCGCTAATATTCGCGACGCGGGCAAACAGCTCGCGGAGTTGACCCGGCAGCGATTGGCGCAGCGCCCGCCGGTTTTGGAGCCGACGCTCAAAGCGATGGAGGCCGTGGCGGAAGTGGGCGACAAGCTGGACCGCAGCACCCTCACTCGCAGTGAAGCGTTGCGCGACCTGACCAGCGTCACGGACAAACTTGCACAACAAACGAAAGAGCTGGAAAAAAATCCGGCCTTGAAACCGCTGGAACGGGCCGCGCGCGAATCGACCACCGGCGGCACGCCTTCGCCCGATGATTTGCAAAAGCAGATCGACGCCCTGCAAAAGTCGCTCGGCAGCGCCGCGGGCGATCCGGACAAACTGGACAAGCTGCAAAAGCAACTGCAGCAGCTCCAGCAGGCCGCCGCCAACTTGCCGGACAAGAACGCGGCCGCTTCCTCCGCTTCGCAAGAGCAGATGTCCCAGGCGTTGAGTGAACTTTCCAAGAAGGCGCAGGAACTCGGCGCGTCATTGCCGGGACTCGAAGAAGCCATCGCCGCGCTGCAAGCAAACCAGACTGACCTGTTTCTGAAAGATTTAGATGCCGCCCTCAATGATTTGGACAAGCTCAAGCAAATGGCTAAGGCGATGCAACAATTGCAGCAGCAAATGGCCAAGCTGGGCAAGGACCTCGCCGAGCAATTGAAGAACGGCCAGGCCCAGGTGGCGCAAGCCACGCTCCAAAAGATGATCGAGCAATTGCAGTCCGCCAGCCTTACGAAGGAGCAATTGCAGAAAATCATGGAGGAAGTATCCGCGGCGGCCGAGCCGGGCAGCGAATATGGCAAGGTCGGCGACTATTTGAAGAGCGCCGCCAGGCAAATGCAAAAGGGTCAGAAACCGAATGCCGCGCAGAATCTTGCCGCCGCCGCCAAAGAATTGGACAGGCTGCTGCAACAAATGTCCGACGCCGAGGCGTTGCAGGCCGCGTTGGACGCCCTGGACCAGGCGCAGTTGGCCATCGCCTCCGGCAAGGGCTGGAGCGATAGCAAGCGGTTTTGCCGGTTTTGCAACGGCGCGGGTTGCGGCCACTGTCGGGGCTGGGGGCACGGCGTTGGCCGGGGCGCCGGAGTGGGCACCTGGGCCGACGAAGGCCTGAATTATTTGCCCGAGGACGGCGAAGCGTTCGACAATTCCGGAATCGTTCGCCCCGACATGGACCCGCGCGGCCACACGGACCGGCCCGACGACCTCAATCCCGATCTCGCGCCGACCAAAGTGCGCGGCCAAATCTCACCCGGCGGTTCGATGCCGAGCATCACGTTGAAAGGGGTGAGCATCAAAGGCACGAGTTCCGTAAAGTACCAGGAGGCCGCCGCCTCCGCCCAAGCCGAGGCCCAAGCCGCCCTCAACCAGGACCTGGTGCCGCGCGCGTATCAAGGCGCCGTGCGCGATTACTTCGACGATTTAAAAAAGTGAATTAGGAAATCAGGAAATGTCTGCGGTTCCTGATTTCCTAATTGAAAAAAATGAAAACCGAAGAGCACATTTCATCGTTTCGCCAAAAGTACGCGACGCTGCGCGCCGAAATCGGCAAAGTCATGGTCGGCAACGACGCCATCGTCGAAGGGACTTTGACCGCGATCCTGGCCGGCGGCCACGTCCTGCTCGAAGGCGTGCCGGGTCTGGGCAAGACGCTCCTGGTCCGCACGCTGAGCGAAGTGCTCGACCTCACCTTCAACCGCATCCAGTTCACGCCCGACTTGATGCCCGCCGACATTCTCGGCACCAACATCGTCATGGAAACGCCCGATGGCCGGCGCGAGTTCCAATTCCAACGCGGACCCATCTTCGCCCACCTCATCCTCGCCGACGAAATCAATCGCGCCACGCCCAAGACCCAATCCGCCCTGCTCGAAGCCATGCAGGAGAAACAGGTCACGGCCGGCGGCGAGATCCGCAAGCTGGCCGAGCCGTTCTTCGTCCTGGCCACGCAGAATCCGATCGACCAGGAAGGGACATACCCGCTGCCGGAGGCGCAGCTCGACCGTTTCTTTTTCAAGCTGCTGGTTGATTATCCCAGCGCGGCCGAACTGACCGAAGTCCTCAACCGCACCACCGAAAACACGAAGGCACAGGTGAACAAAGTGCTCGACGGCGCCGCGTTGCTGGAACTCCAACAGCTCGTCCGGCAAGTGCCCATTGCCTCCCACGTGAAAGACTATGCGGTGCGGCTGGTACTCGCCACACATCCGAAGACCGAAACCGCCACACCGATTGCGAATCAATACCTGCGCTTCGGCAGCAGTCCGCGCGGCGGCCAATGCCTGGTCCTCGCCGGCAAGGTCCGGGCGCTGACCCAGGGCCGTTTCAACGTCAGCTTCGACGACATCCAGGCCGTGACCGCGGCGGCGTTGCGCCACCGCCTCATCCTGAACTTCGAGGCCGAGGCCGAGGGAATCACCACCGACCATATCATCGCGCAGGTCCTGAAAGACGTGCCGCGGAATTTGGAAGCGGTGAAGGTTTGATCTGTCCGGGTTCCGATCGCCGCGTACCGCGCACTGGATATGCCACTGCCCCAGAAGCCTCTTGAGCAAATAAGCGAGGAGGATTTGGCGGCCTTGATCCAACACTCATCCGCGAAGCGGATGGACGTGAATAGCCGTGGGTGTCAACCCACGGTACTACGTCGAAGAACATTTTCGACCCGGAAAGGGTCGCACAACGAACTGTTCGGCCCCTTCAGGGCCGGATCAAATGCCACCACTGTTCTGTTCCGTGGGTTACACCCACGGCTATTCACGTTGTTCGCCTCCGGCGAAACTGCCTACACCACGTTTTTCGCTCGCATGGAACTTGCTCGCATTGTCCCTCTGGCGACCCTAACGTGTAACCATGTCCACGTTTACCCAAATCTATTACCACGTCGTCTTCTCGACCAAGGACCGCGTCCCTGTCTTGGCAGCCGACAAACGAGAAAAGCTGTTTCGTTACGCCTGGGGCATACTGAAAAATAAGGACTGTCATCTCTACCGGATCAACGGTGTTGAAGACCACGTTCACATCCTGACCAGCTTGCATCCTACGGTTTGCCTGGCAGATTTGGTGAAGGAGGTCAAAGTAAGCACCAGCAGTGGTTCGGCCATCTCAGGGCCGATGTTTTGCACGATCGCGTTCCGTGGGTTGCACCCACGGAACAACGTCCGAGAAGATCTTCGACCCTGGAAGGGTCGCACAACGAATGGTTCGGCCCTTTCAGGGCCGGATCGAATTCCACCGCGGCTCCGTGGGTTGCACCCACGGCTATTCAAGTTGTTCGCCTCCGGCGAACCTGCCAGCGGCACGATGTTCGCCTCCGGCGAACGATTTTGTGTGGCGCTCTCACGGGTGTTTGCGTCGTCGCGTGGGATTTCATGAGTCCCTCACTCCTCACGCCCGAGCTCCTGCGCCGCCTCGAGCAGTTCCAATTGCTCGCGGCGCGGCGGGCCAAAAGCTCCGCCCGCGGCGAACGGCGTAGCCGCGCGCGCGGCCAGTCGGTCGAGTTCGCCGATTACCGCACCTACACCCACGGCGACGATTTTCGCTATCTGGACTGGAATCTCTACGGGCGGCTGGAACGCTTATTCCTCAAACTCTACGAAGAGGAACGCGAACTGCCGGTGCGCATCTTCCTCGACGCCAGCGAGTCGATGAGCTTCGGCGAGCCGCGCAAATTTGATTTCGCGCGGCAAGTCGCCGCGGCCATCGGCTATGTCGCGTTGTGCGGCTTCGACCGCGTGAGCATCGTCTCGTTCCCAAACGCGGAACGAGGGCTGCCGAGCGCGGCAACCAACGGCGGCGCCC
>WNGG01004944.1_pt1 | contig 18653 bp, 20 predicted proteins | sample 5400661 | NCBI WGS metagenome assembly WNGG01 (sample SAMN13153372, study PRJNA577476) | soil metagenome | isolation source: 100 cm soil or saprolite under Garry oak tree replicate 1 | place: USA:California | collected 2016-06-15
TTCGGCAGACCGCACTGGTGCAGCTTCAGGTTCGGCCCGGAGACGATCACCGAGCGGCCCGAGTAGTCCACGCGCTTGCCGAGCAGGTTCTGGCGGAAGCGCCCCTGCTTGCCCTTGAGCATGTCGGAGAGCGACTTCAACGGCCGGTTGCCCGGGCCGGTGACGGCGCGGCCGCGGCGGCCGTTGTCGAACAGCGCGTCGACGGCCTCCTGCAGCATCCGCTTCTCGTTGTTGACGATGATCTCCGGCGCGCCGAGATCGAGCAGCCGCTTCAGGCGGTTGTTCCGGTTGATCACACGCCGGTAGAGGTCGTTGAGGTCGCTCGTGGCGAAGCGGCCGCCGTCCAGCTGCACCATCGGGCGCAGCTCGGGCGGGATGACCGGAATCGCCTCGAGGATCATCCACTCGGGACGGTTCTCCGACGTGATGAACGCATTCACGACCTTCAGCCGCTTGATCGCGCGCTGCTGCTTCTGGCCCTTCGACGTGCGGATCGTCTCCCTCAGCGACCCGGCCTCGGCCTTGAGGTCGAGGTCCTTGAGCAGGTCGCGGATCGCCTCCGCGCCCATGCCGCCGCGGAAGTAGACGCCGAAACCGTAGGGCGAGCCGAAGCGGTCCTTCAGCTCACGGAACAGCTGCTCGTCGTTGACGATCAGCTTCGGCTCCAGGTCCTTGAACAGCAGCCACGTCTGCTCGAGACGGTTGACGGAGTCGACGGCCGCATCGCGGGCATCGCCGCGGCGCGACTCGATGTCGAGGTACATCTCGCGCACCTTCAGCGACCACTGCACGATCGCGTCGAGATCCTCCTTCTGGATCTTCCCGTCCGTGCGCAGGCAGAGGTCGTTCGTCAGCTCGCGGATGTCCTGCTCGCTGTCCCACGTGTCGACCACGTCGGCGAGGAGCCCGTTGCCCAGGTCGCGGGCACGGTCGAGGTTCTTGACGTCGACGCCCTCGACGAACTTCGCGTCGTCTTCCAGGATCTCGTCGCCCTCGAGCAGCGCATCGAGGATCCGGTTGATGTGCTTGGAGACCGCGCCCTTCTTCGAGCCGGTCGCCTTCGCCTGCTGCTTGAACAGCGGCTCGAGGCCGGCGAGGATCTGCTCCGCAGCGACGGCGACGTTCTCGAGCTCGCGCGGCGTCAGCTTGCGGTCGTCGCGAATCGCCGCGTTCCGGACGAGCTCGCGGATCTTCTTCGAGTCCTCGGTCGTGATCTGCCCGACGAGGTCGGGGAACATCCCGCCGGCGAGCGTGCGGGCGTCCTCGAGCGTCGGCATGCCCTGTTCCTCGGCCCAGTTCGACAGGCCGCGGGCCCAGAAGTCGTCGTCCTCGTCGAAGCCCTTGTCCTTGCCCTTCGCGAAGTAGTCGCGGCGCCGCTTGAGGCGGTCCTCGAGCGCGGCGAGCGCCTCCTCGCGGTCGACCTCGATCCGCTCGGCCTCGCCCTTGACCTTGTCCTCGAGATCGTTGAGGTCCTTCTTGCGCGCGGCGACGTCGACCGCGGTGACGATCGAGGCCGCGAAGTACAGGACCTTCTCGAGTTCGCGCGGAGCGATGTCGAGCAGGTAGCCGATCCGGCTCGGGACGCCCTTGAAGAACCAGATGTGCGAGACGGGCGCGGCCAGGTCGATGTGACCCATGCGCTCGCGCCGTACCTTCTGCCGCGTCACCTCGACGCCGCAGCGCTCGCAGATGATCCCCTTGTAGCGGACGCGCTTGTACTTGCCGCAATAGCACTCCCAGTCCTTCGTCGGACCGAAGATGCGCTCGCAGAAGAGACCGTCGCGCTCAGGCTTGAGCGTGCGGTAGTTGATCGTCTCCGGCTTGGTGACCTCGCCGGAGGACCAGTCGCGGATCTGCTTGCTGGACGCAAGCCCGATGCGAATGGCGTCGAAATCGTTGATGTCGATCAAGCTCTAATCCCTTCCTTTATTCCTCTAGTTCCAGTTCGCCCTCGGCGAGCGCCGGGGCTTCTTCGCCGCCTTCGGCCTCTTCTTGTTCTTCGTTCTCGTCGAGCACCTCGACGTCGCTCAGGTCGCCGAGGGATTCGTCGTTCGGGAGTGCCATCTCGCCGTCCTGGTCGACGCGCTCCTGGCCCTCCTCGGCCTCTTCGGCGGTCGGCTCACGCGCGGCTGCGCGGAGCGAGCCCGGCGAGAGGTCGATGCCGAGCTCTTCCGCGGCCCGGAGCAGCTCGTCGTCTTCCTCGCGCACCTCGACGGTCGTGCCCTCGTCGGAGAGGACGTTGACGTCGAGCGCGAGCGACTGCATCTCCTTGAGCAGCACCTTGAAGCTCTCGGGGATCGACGGCTCGGCGATGTTCTCGCCCTTCACGATCGCCTCGTACGCCTTCACGCGTCCGACCGTGTCGTCGGACTTGATCGTGAGCATCTCCTGCAGCGTGTACGCCGCGCCGTAGGCCTCGAGCGCCCAGACCTCCATCTCGCCGAAGCGCTGGCCGCCGAACTGCGCCTTGCCGCCCAGCGGCTGCTGGGTGACGAGCGAGTACGGGCCGGTGGAGCGCGCGTGGATCTTGTCGTCCACGAGATGCAGCAGCTTCAGGATGTACATGAAGCCGACCGTCACCTTCTGCTCGTAGGGCTCGCCGCCCTTGCCGTTGAAGAGGCGCACCTTGCCCGACGTCTTGCGGCCGACGGGCCGCTTCGGGTCGACGAGGAACTTGATCGGCGAGTCGGGGTTGCTGTTCACCCACGCGACGAGCGCCTCGTCGACGTCCTCCTCGGTTGCGCCGTCGAAGACCGGTGTCGCCACCGGATGCGGGTTGTCGGCCGCGATCGGCTTGCGGGAGAACCCGTTCGGGCCCTGCTCCTCGCCGTTCGCGAACACGCCGTGTGCCGCCGCCCACCCGAGATGCGTCTCGAGGATCTGGCCGATGTTCATCCGGCTCGGCACGCCGAGCGGGTTGAGCACGACGTCGACGGGACGGCCGTCCTCCAGGAACGGCATGTCCTCTTCCGGGACGATCTTCGCGATCACGCCCTTGTTGCCGTGGCGGCCGGCGAGCTTGTCGCCCTCCGCGATCTTGCGCTTCTTCGCCACGTACACGCGCACGAGCTCGTTCACGCCCGGAGACAGGTCGTCGCCGGCCTCGCGCGAGAACGTCTTCACGTCGATCACCTTGCCGCCCTCGCCGTGCGGGACCTTGAGGGAGGTGTCGCGCACTTCGCGCGCCTTCTCCTTGAAGATCGCGCGGATCAGCTTCTCCTCCGCCGTCAGCTCGGTCTCGCCCTTCGGCGTCACCTTGCCGACGAGCAGGTCGCCGGAGCCGACCTCCGCACCGATGCGCACCACCCCGCGGTCGTCGAGGTCCTTGAGGGACTCCTCCGAGCGATTCGGGATGTCGCGCGTGATCTCCTCGTCGCCCAGCTTCGTCGAGCGGGCGTCGATCTCGTACTCGTGGATGTGGATCGAGGAGAGGACGTCCTCCTTGACGAGCCGCTCCGAGATCACGATCGCGTCCTCGAAGTTGTAGCCCTCGAACGGCATGAACGCGACGAGCAGGTTCGCGCCGAGCGCGAGCTCGCCGTAGTCGGTCGAGCTGCCGTCGGCCAGCACCTGCTCGGACGCGACCCGCTCGCCGAGCTCGATCGTCCTTGCCGTCCTTCGTCTCGACCGTGATGTGCCCCGCGTCGACGTCGACGACGGTGCCGGCCGCCTGGGAGAGCACGACGTCACCCGTGTCGATGGCGGCGCGATATTCGAGGCCGGTGCCGACGATCGGCGCCTGCGTGATCATCAGCGGCACGGCCTGGCGCTGCATGTTCGCGCCCATCAGCGCGCGGTTCGCGTCGTTGTGCTCCAGGAACGGGATCAGCGCCGTCCCGACGGACACGATCTGCGCCGGCGCGACGTCCATGAACTGGATGTCCTTCGGAGACGCCATGACGGCCTCGCCCTCGCGGGAGCGGCAGAGCACCTGGTCGTGCTGGAACTTGCCCTTGTCGTCGATCCGCTCGGACGACTGCGCGATCGTGAACTGCGCCTCCTCGGCGGCGTCGAGGTAGATGATCTCGTCACATGCGGCCGTAGTGCGTCGGGTGCACGTCGCGCACCTCGATCGGGGCGCGCTCGCGCGTCAGCCCGCCTGCGCCGAGTGCCGAGAGGCGACGGCGGTGCGTCAGGCCTGCGAGCGAGTTCGTCTGGTCCATGAACTGCGACAGCTGCGAGGAGCCGAAGAACTCCTTCAGCGCCGCCACGACCGGACGGATGTTGATGATCGTCTGCGGCGTGATCGTGTCGACGTCCTCGGTCGTCATCCGCTCGCGCACGACGCGCTCCATGCGGTAGAGGCCGACGCGGAACGCCTCCTGGATCAGCTCGCCGACCGTGCGCAGCCGACGGTTGCCGAAGTGCTCGTACTCATCGAGCTCGCCGCGGATCGGATCGCGCGAGAGCACGATCGCGTCGGCGGCGAAGTCCTTCGACTCCTCGTCGACGCCGAGCGCGTGCGGGAGCTCGACGAGCTTCTTGACGAGCGCGAGGATGTCCTCCGTCGTCAAGACGCGCGTATCGTCGGGGACGCTGACGCCGAGCCGCTGGTTCAGCTTGTAGCGCCCGACCTTGGTCAGGTCGTAGCGCTTCGGGTCGAAGAAGAGCGCCTTGAGCAGGTTGCGCGCGTTGTCGAGCGTGGGAGGCTCGCCCGGGCGCTGCTTCTTGAAGACCTCGATCAGGGCCTCCTCCTCTCTCGTGGAGGGGTCCTTCTCGAGCGTGTTGACGATGAAGATCGAGTTGTTGAAGAGCTTGAGGATCGCCTCGTTCGTCGACGTGTCGAGCTTGAAGCCCGTCGACGGGTCCTCCTCGGGCAGCGCGCGCAGGAGCGTCGTGATCGGCAGCTTGCGCTTCCGGTCGATGCGCGCATAGACGACGCCCTTCTTGTCGATCTCGAGCTCGAGCCACGAACCGCGCGACGGCATCAGGTTCGCGGTGAAGACCTGCTTGGTCGCGTCCTTAGGCTCCATCAGGTAGGCGCCCGGGCTGCGGACGAGCTGGGTCACGATCACGCGCTCGGTGCCGTTGATGATGAACGTGCCCCATTCGGTCATCATCGGGAAGTCCCCCATGAAGACCGTCTGCTCCCGGATCTCGCCCGTCTCCTTGTTGACGAAGCGGACCGTCATCGAGAGCGGAGCCTGGTAGGTCAGGTCCTTCTCACGGCATTCCTTGATGGAGAACTGCGGCTCACCGAACTTGTACGCGCCGAACTCGACGGCGAGGGTGCCGGTGTAGTCCTCGATCGGCGAGATGTCGTCGATCGTTTCTCGAAGACCCTCGTCCAGGAACCACTTGAACGAGGCCTTCTGGATATCGATCAGGTTGGGAAGGTCGAGGACGTGCTTGAGACGCGAGAAACTGGTGCGCGCGCTTGGCGCAGCGACCTTGGTGGTCAAGTGATGAAGCCTCCCTTAGAAATACGGTGCGAGAACTGGAACGGCGGGCAGACGGGCGTGGACAGCGGAACAGCGGCGCAACCCGCCAGGGTACCCGAGAACCCCACTTCTGCGCAAGGGAAGCCCTGCGGAATCCGCCGAATGCTGCCGGAAGTGTAGCGAACCGCGGCCCGGTTTTCCAGGCGGAGAGCGAACTGCTGGGGTCTGACCCCGAGGGGTCAGACCCCAGCCTTTTCCTCTGCTCCTACGGAGTGGTGGTTGTGGTGGGTGCCTGAGGCGACCCGCCGACATGGAGCTGCCTGAGCACGAGCTGCGGTGCCGCGGTCGAGCCGGCTGCCGCACACGACCACGCCTGGACGCTGACCTTGCCGCTGACCGTCAGGTTGGCCGTTGTGTTCAGAAGCTGCTTCCCGCGCGGGCCGGAAGCCTTCGTCACGTTCAACGCGATCGTGCCGCCGGCAACCGTGCCCTTCAGGTTGAGCGGGCGGCACTTCGCCTTCGCGTGGTCGCCCGACTTGCCCGGCCCGCTCGACGTCGAGGTCGAGGACGAGCTGGAAGGCCCGGTTCCGGGCGGGGGCGCCGCGAGCGCGAACGAGGCCACGACGCCGGCCGCAAAGAGCGCGGCCAGAGGGATGAAATGCTTCATGCGGTCTCTCTCCTTCGAGGGGGATTCAGAGGCGTACGCCTCAAGAGATCAATCGGCCGCGGGATCCTTGCGCTTGGGCCGAAAAGCCCCTCGAATAGGGGAAATCCCGCGTTTCGGCGGTTTTTCCCTGAGCTAGGGGTTGGAGCTGGGGGAACCTTCCGGTCCCCCAGACCCCCTCCACTGGTCCGCTTCGCGGACGGGCGCTGCGCGCCTAATTGACCTCGACGGTGGCTCCGGCTTCTTCGAGCTGCGCCTTGATCGAGTCGGCCTCGTCCTGGGCGACGCCCTCCTTGACCGGCTTCGGAGCCGAGTCGACGAGGTCCTTCGCCTCCTTGAGACCGAGGCCCGTGATCGCGCGCACGACCTTGATCACCTGGATCTTCTGGCCGCCCGCGTTGGTGAGGACGACGTCGAAGGCGGTCTTCTCCTCGGCGGCGGCGCCGTCACCCCCGCCTGCGACCGCGCCCGGAGCAGCGACTGCAACCGGAGCGGCCGCCGTGATGCCCCATTCGTCCTCGATCTTCTTCTTCAGCTCGACGAGATCGAGGACGGACATCTTCCCGAGCTCGTCGAACACCTTGTCGACCGCACTTGCAGCCATCTACTGCTCCTCCTCTTGCGTCTCAGTGGTTGTCTCTTCAGCCGCCGTCTCTACCGGCGTCGTCTCACTTTGTGGCTCAGAGCCACTTGCTTCGCCGGACGGCGTTTCTTCCGCGACCGGCACCGCTTCCTCTTGAGCTTGTGGCTCAGAGCCACTAGCTGCTTCGGGGGTGTCCGCGCCCAGCTGTTCGATGCGCGCGTCGAGCAGGCCGTACAGGTCCTGCAGCGGTGCCGTGAACAGCCCGACGATCGCCGTCACCGGACCGGTGACCGCTCCGAGCACCTGACTTCGCAGGATGTCGAGCGGGGGCAGCTTCGCGAGCGACTCGATCTCGCCCGGCTCGACCGGCCGGCCCTCGAGCATGCCGCCGCGGACCTCCAGGACACGCGTCTCGCGGGCCGCGTCGACCAGCGCTTTCGCGACGGCGACGGGATCGCCGCCCGACTCGAGGAACGCGATCGCGGTCGGGCCTTCGAGCAAGGCGAGCAACGTGTCGGCGCCCGCAAGCTCGGCTGCGCGACGGGTGAGCGTGTTCTTCACGACCGCGAAGCGCGCGCCGTGCTCGAGCAGCTTCGTCCGCAGGTCGTCGATCTGCGGCATCGTCAGGCCGCGGTAGTCGGCGACGAGCAGCGTCTCGGTCGTGCGCAGCCGCTCGGTCAGCTCGGCGACCAAGCGTTCCTTGTCCTCTTTCTTCACCTACTCACCTCCTCGAACGATTCGAGCCCGCACACAGGCGGGCTCGCTGAAGGAGGCGAAAACCTCTCTCACCGATCCGCCTCGGGAAGACCTCTGCGCTCGCGCGCCGCTTCCTGTCTCTGGCGTCGGGCTTGTGATTTAAGCCGGAACTGCTTCTTGCGCTCCCTCGAACTCTTCGACGATGCCGCGCGTCTTTGCGGGATCGACGTGGATTCCTGGGCCCATCGTACTCGTGAGCGTGATCTGCCGGATGTAGCGGCCCTTGGCCGCGGCCGGCTTCGCGCGCACGATCTCGTCGACGAGCGCCGCGTAGTTCTCCACCAGCTGGCGCTCGCCGAAGCTCTTCTTGCCGATCGAGACGTGGACGTTCGCACCACGGTCGGTGCGGTACTCGAGCTTGCCGGCCTTCGCCTCGCGCACCGCCTTGGCGACGTCCATCGTCACGGTTCCGGTCTTCGGGTTCGGCATCAATCCGCGCGGGCCGAGAATACGGCCCAGCTTGCCGACGTTCCCCATCTGGTCCGGCGTCGCGACCGCGACGTCGAAGTCGGTGAAGCCCTCTTCGACGCGCTTGGCGAGATCGGCGGAACCGACGATGTCCGCGCCCGCGTCCTGCGCCTCCTTCGCCTTCTCGCCCTCGGCGAAGACGGCGACCTTCGCCTCCTTGCCGCTGCCGTGCGGGAGCATCAGCGTGCCGCGCAGCTGCTCGTCCGCATGACGGACGTTGAGGCCGAGACGGAAATGCACCTCGACGGTCTCGTCGAACTTCGCCGTCTGCATCTCCTTCAGCTTCCGGATCGCCTCGACGGGCGAGTACTCCGTCTCGCGGTCGAACGCCGCGCGCGCGTTGCGGTACTGCTTGCCGTGCGCGCTCATCCGAGGACGTCCGTTTCCACACCCATCGACTCCGCCGTGCCGGCGACGATGCGCATCGCCTGGTCGATGTCACGCGCGTTCAGGTCCGGCATCTTCGTCTCCGCGATCTGGCGGATCTGCTCGCGGCTCAGACGCCCCACCTTCTCCCGGTTCGGCTCACCGGAGCCCTTCTCGATCCGCAGCGCCTCCTTGATCAGGACGGCCGCCGGCGGCGTCTTCGTGATGAAGTCGAAGGAGCGGTCCTCGTAGACCGTGATCTCGACCGGGATGATGCGCCCGTTCTCCTGCTGGGTCTGCGCGTTGAACGCCTTGCAGAACTCCATGATGTTGACGCCGTGCTGGCCGAGCGCAGGCCCGACCGGCGGCGCCGGGTTCGCCTGCCCGCCGGGGATCTGCAGCTTGATCAATGTCAGAACCTTCTTGGCCATGTCTTCCTATCTACGCCCGAGCCAGACTGAAGTCTGGCACGGGATTCAGTCGAGTTTTTTCACCTGGTCGAACGTCAGCTCCACCGGGACCTGGCGCTCGAAGATGTCGACGAGGACCTTCAGCTTCTGCTGGTCCGCGTTGACGTCGACCACCTCGCCGTCGAAGTCGGAGAGCGGCCCCGAAGTTACCTTCACCGACTCGCCGAGCGAGAACTCGACCTGCGCGCGCGGCCGGTCGCCGTCGCCGCGACCCGTATGCAGGATGCGGTCGACCTCGGCCTGCCCGAGCGGCACCGGCTTGGCACCCGCGCCGACGAAACCCGTGACGCCGGGCGTGTTCTTGACCACCGTCCACGCCTCGTCGGTCATGTCCATGTTGACGAGGACGTAGCCCGGCAGCACACGCTTCTCGGTCTGGACCTTCTGGCCCTCCTTCGTCTCGATCACCTGCTCGGTCGGGACGACGACACGGCGGAAGCGCGGCGCCTGGTTCATGGACATGATCCGGTGCTCGAGGTTGGCCTTCACCTTGTTCTCGTGGCCGGAGTAGGTGTTGATCACGTACCAGCGGAACATGGCTACTTGACGAAGACCTGTTCGACTAGGCGCTTGAACACGAGATCGGAGCCGTAGAGGAACACGCCGACGATCAGGCAGGCGATCAGGACGACGGCGACGCCCTGGATCAGCTGGTTCTGTCCCGGCCACTCGACCTTCTTCAGCTCGCCCCAGGACTCCGACACGAAGCGGCGAGCGCCGCCGCCCGGCACAACGCGCTCGCGTCGCGGCTCCCGCGAAGGCTCGGGCTGTGCGCGCGGAGTCGGCCGCCGCGGCGGTGCGGGAGGCCCGCCCGGGAGCGCGGCTTCGCCCGCGGTCATCTCGGCCCGCCGTGCGCGTCGCTGAGCTCGGGTCTGGCGGGCCACTTAGCGCGTCTCCCGGTGCGCCGTGTGCTTGCCGCACCAGCGGCAGTACTTGCGCACCTCGAGCCGGTCGGGCGTATTCCGCTTCGACTTCGTGCTCATGTAATTGCGCCGCTTGCAGTCATTGCAGGCCAGCGTGATCTTGTCTCGTACTCCGGTTGCCATCTCTTCGCTTCGGTAAAGGGAAAGCGCACGCCGAGACAAGGCCCCGACCCTGCGCGGACAGGGAAGTGTAGCGGCGCCCGGACGCCCCGGGGACGCCCGCTCCTGGATGGCCCGGACCCTCGAGGAAAAGACCGGGCCGCCGGGGCCCCAGCGTGGCTAAAATCAAACGGCTTGGCGGCGTAGCTCAGTTGGTTAGAGCAGCGGAATCATAATCCGCGTGTCGCAGGTTCGAGTCCTGCCGCCGCTACCTGGGTCCGACCGGCCCGGGCTTCGCCCAGAGGCGATCGCTCGGGCAAACTGAGCCAATGCTGATCGCAGTTTTCTCCGGCCGCTACGACCGGCTGATCTGGGGCGCCGTGGCGGTCGTCGCCGCGGTCCTGCTGTCACGGCTCATGCGTGGGCTCGTCGCCGGCCTCGAAGCGCGCCATCCGGGCGAGGAACGCGAGCTGGCACGGCTGCGCCGGGGCGAGACCGCGCTCGCCCTGATCGCAACCGCGATTCCGTACGTCGCCGCGATCGTGATCCTCATTCTGGCCGCGAGCGCGTTCCTGCCCGGAACGATCGCGGCGCTGGGCGGCTCGGCGCTCGTGCTCGTGCTCGTCGGCTTCGGCGCCCAGCGCTTTCTGATGGACGTCATCGCCGGCGCCCTGATCGCCTTCGAGCGCTGGTACGGGATCGGCGACTTCGTCCGGCTCGAGCCGGCGCAGGTCAACGGGATCGTCGAGCAGTTCGGCCTGCGGACAACCGTCATTCGCTCACTCAACGGCGACCGGACCTACGTCCCGAACTCGCAGATCATCTCGGCCACGCGGAGCCCGCGTGGGTACCGCCGGTACAGCATCGAATTGCTCACGAGCGACCCCGAGGAGGCGCGGAACGCGATCGAGCAGGTCGGCCGCCGCTCGCCGGTGGGCGAGGCCAGGTTCCTGCGACCGCCGCGGGTCGTCGAGGAGCGCGAGCTCGGCGAGGGGACGTGGCTCGTCCGCGGACAGGCCGATGTCGCCCCGACGATGGAGTGGCTGGCCGAAGGGCTGCTGGTCGGGAGGCTCAAGGCCCAGCTCGGCAGCGAGTCGCTCCTGGCCGAGCCGATCGTCTACACGCTCGACGAAGGCACGCTGTCCCGCTACGAGCGGCGCGTGCTTGTCCGCTAGAGCAGCAGCTACTTGACGAGCGAGAGCATCTTGAACATCGGTAGGTACATCGCGATCACGATCACGCCGACCATACAGCCGACGAGGATCATCATCAGCGGCTCGACGATCGACGTCAGCGAGTTGATCGCCGAGTCGACCTCGTCCTCGTAGAAGTCAGCGATCTTCCCGAGCATCTTCTCCAGCTCTCCCGTCTCCTCCCCGATCTTCACCATCTGGCTGACCATCGGCGGGAAGATCGCGTTGTCGACGAGCGGCTGCGCGATCGGGACACCCTCGTGCACCTTGGCGCGCACGTCCGAGAGGGCGCTCTCCACCATCCAGTTGCCCGCGGTCTGACCGGTGATCTCGAGCGCCTTGATGATGTCCACGCCGGCCGAGACGAGCGTCGACAGCGTGCGCGAGAAACGCGCCATGGTCACCTTGAGCACGACCGGGCCGATCTTCGGAATCTTGAGCTTGAAGCGGTCCCACTGCTTCCGTCCCATCTCGGTCTTCTTCCACTTGCGGAAGCCGAAGATCGACAGGCCGAGGCCCGGGAAGATGATGTAGTACTTGTGCTTCAGGATGTTCGACGCCTTGACGACGTACTGCGTCAGCGTCGGAAGCTGGCCGCCGAGCTGCCCGAAGATGTGCACGAAAACCGGGACGAGGAACATCAGCAAGCCGACGAGCACGAGCGTCGCGAACGACAGCACCATCGTCGGGTAGAGCATCGCGCCCTTCACGCGCCGCCTGATCTGGGTCGCCTTCTCGATGTGCATCGCGACGCGGTCGAGGACCTCGTCCAGGATCCCGGCAGCCTCCCCGGCCTCGACCATCGAGACGAACAGGCGCTCGAAGATCTTGGGGTGCCGCTGCATCGCCTGCGAGAGGAGCAGACCACCCTCGACGTCGGCGCGCAGCTCCCTGATCACCGTGCCGAAGTACGCGTCCTCGGTCTGGTCCTCCAGGATCACCAGCGCCTGCACGACGTTGAGCCCCGCCTCGATCATCGTCGCGAACTGGCGCGAGAAGATCTGGAGCGTCTTCGGCTTGACCTTCTTGAAGACGTTTCTGGCGCCAAGGTCGCCCGAGGCCGGAAGCTCGTCGACGCGGTTCGCGAGCAGCCCGCGAATCCGGAGTTGCTCGCGCGCCCCGGAGACGTCTGGGGCGTGGAGCTCACCCGTCAGCTCCAGACCGTCGGCATTGATCGCGGAATAGGTGAATGCAGCCACAGCTAGTCCCTCACAGTGGCTATCGGCAAGGGGGTTGAGGCTCTAAAGAGGGTTGCCGATAGCCACTACGTGTACACACGCGCGCGTGACGAGGGCGGCTTCGGCCTGCTCGAGCTTCTGATGGCCATGGTGATGCTCAATGTCGGCATCCTCGCGATCGTGGCCGCGTTCTCCTCTGGCAACGCCGCCATCGCGCGTGCCAGCCGGGTCTCCACCGGCTCCGCCCTCGCGGACAAGCAGATCGAGTCGTATCGCGGCTTGATCTACGACAACATCGTCTTCGTCACCAGCGAATGGAATTCGGCGGTCGCGGATTCGACCTACACGGCCGACACGGTCTACGTCTCGAACATGCAGAACCCGGTCGCGCCGAAGGCTCTCGTCGCCACGGTTACGAACTGCCCCACGAATGTCCCGGCGACTTCGTGCGATCCGAGCTACACGACGACCGGCCCGGACCACCGCTCGTACCGCGTCGACACCTACCTCTACTACGACGCGCCCAGCGGCGGCAATCAGTTGAAGACCATCACCGTCGTCGTCCGTCCGGCCAGCGACCCGTCGAGAACGTACGCGCGCGTCTCGTCGACGTTCGATTCGTCGACGAATCCGGCGTAGGAACTTCAGGGGTCTGACCCCTCCGGGGGTCTGACCCCAGCCTTACGGCGAGGACGGCGGCGGAACCGTGACCGTCGTCGACGAGGTCGACGTCGGAGCCGGCGTCCTCGACACGGCCGTGCCGACCGGCTTCAGGATCAGCTTGTAGCGGACGCCGTCGGCGGTGTTCATCAGGGTGACCGGTTTGTTCTCGGTCAGCGTCACGGTCGGTGCGCCGCTCGCGTACGAGCCTCCGGCGATCGAGATCTTCGCCGAGTGCGCCGTCAACGAGACGAGATGGAAGAGCGGGACGACGGACGAATCGGTCGCGCTCGCCTGTGGAAAGTCGGTGCCGACGGAGACCGAGTAGAGCGTCCCGTTGACGGAGATGACCGCGCTTCCGGGCGCCGGCGCCTTCGCGCCGGTGACGCCTGCGCCGGACCCGGAACCGGAGCCGGAGCCGGCACCGGACGACGACCCGCCGCTCGACGAGGACGTTGAGCCCGAGCTGCTGCTCGTCTTTTCGTCGCTGAGCTGCTGCGCGAACGGATCCTTGCTGGCGAACAGGCTGAACGAGGCCAGCTGGCCGTCCTGAACCGTCGCCGTGGCCGACGAGAGATCCGAGGAGCCGCTGCCCGTCGTGCTCGGCGACTGGCCGCTGCCGGCGAGGGTCGGCGCAGCCAGCGTCGGGGTCCCCGCCGCTGGGGCCGCAGTCGTTGTCGTCGCCGCGGCCACGGGCGGGGCGGAAGGATGCAGCTGCTTCATCACGCGTGGCACCTGAAACGCGAGCAGACCCACGAACAAGACGCCGAGGACGGCGGCGATGATCTTCTGCTTCTTCTGCTTCGCCTTGAGCGGATCGACGTGCTTCTTCGCCATTACGGGGCTCCTGTCGCCGACGCGCTCGTTGCGGAGCTGCCGGTGGTTGTGGTCGTCGCCGCCGACGGCGTCGTCGCGGGCGGTGCCGCGGCCGGTGCCGGTGCGGGGGCCGCCGCGTAGACGAAGGCGTCGATCACGAGCGAAGCCTGGATGTTCGGGAACTTGAGCGGGCTCTCGTTGAAGGTCAGCGTGTCGACCGCGAACAGGCGCCCGGTCGCATCGAGCCGCCCGGCGTGAACGGTCACGAGCGAACGCAGCCGGTAGAGGAAGTCCGCCAGGTTGTAGAAGTTGCCGTTGAACGTGACGGCGATCGGAAGCACGCTGTAGCTGCCGATCCCGGCAGGGGTCTGCGGCGAGATCGAGTCGAAGCGAATCCCGGTGTCGCGGGCGAGCTGGCTCAGCTCGAGCAGGAGGTCCGGCATGTCGATCTTGTCAGGCATCGCCTTCGCGAGCCGGTAGACGTCTGCAACCTCGATCTTCGGCGCGGAGCGCGCCGCGGCGACCTGCTGGTTGTAGGCGTCGATCCTCTCCTGAACGTCGGTCGCCTGCCGCTTGAGGTTCGCGACCTTGCCGCCCTGCGGATGCACGACCAGGAACCAGCCCCCGAGGCCGAACAGGAGCACGGCACCGACGACGATCGCGATCATCGCCTGCTGCGGGAGCGGCTTCCGGTTCTTCACGAGCCCGTCCCCGAGGCGGATTTGATGTCGGCGGCGATCGAGAACTCGACGACATCCTGGTTGCCGACCTTCGCAAGCGTCGAGCTGACGAGCTGGACGTTCGTCAGGTCGGGCACGACCTGGAGGCGAGACAGCAACCGCGCCACGCCGTCGTGCGAGTAGGTGCGACCCGTGATGGTGAACTCCGACGGCGTCCCGGTGCCGGTCTCGCTCGCAGCGTTCGTGGCCGGCGAGATCGGGGACTTGGCGCTCAGCTCGGTCAGCCAGACGTCGTCCGGCAGGATGAGCGAGAACTCGCGGAAGACGCGGTCCCACGAGACGCGGCTCGCGAGCGCGGCGCTCAGCGCCGTCACCCGCGCGCTCTGCTCGCCGGCGAGCGCCTGCTCCGCGGCCGTCGGGCCCGGAGGAGGCGGAGGCAGTGCCTGGAAGCGACGGTTGAGGTCGTCGAGGTTGCGCTGTTGAGCCGCGATCTTGCCGCTCCCCATCATGAACATCGCCCCGAGCACCGCCAGCATGAGCACGGCGGAGCAGGCGCCCACGAGGACGGGCAGGCTCTCCTTCTTGATCGTCCGCTGACCATGGTCTCGCGGGAGCAGGTTGACGGCACGCATCGCCTAGTGCCCCTTCCAGTAATGCCGCCGGGCATGTATTGCTGAGAGGGGCACTAATCCTCGATCCCGAGGCCGATCGCGACCGCGAGTGACCCGATCTGCTCGGTCTCGCCTATCCTCTTCGACACCTTCATGCGCGCGAGCGGATCGCCGACGCGCACGCGCACGCCGATCAGGCGCTCGAGCTCACCGGCGAGGCCGGGCAGGTGCGCCGTGCCACCCGTCAGCACGATCTCGCCGATGCCCAGCGAGCCGGGCTGGTTCTGGTAGTACTGCAGCGAGGAGACGAGCTCGCGCGCGAACGTCTGGATAGCGCGGCGCATGGCATCCCGAGCCTTCTTCGCCTGTTCCGGAGTCAAGCCGTCAGGCACCATCTCGTCCGTCAGCGCGAGCGCGCGCTTCGCGCCCTCGACCTCGGACGGCGCGGCGTCTAGCGCACGTGCGATCGCAACGTTGAGCGCAGATCCGCCCCACTCCAGCACGCGCGTGAACTCACACACGCGTCCGTCGGAGACGGCGAACGTCGAGCGCTCGTGTCCGATCGCGACCGCGACCAGTGCAGCACTTGGATCGGTGCCTGCGCCCTCCTGCGGCGCCTGCAACGCACGCAACAGCGCGAACGCCTCGAGATCGATGCCGGCGAGGCCGATCCCCGCCTTCTTACACGCGTCGATGTAGCGGTCGATCAACTCGCGGTACGCGACGACGAGCAGGATGTGCTTCGTCGGCTGGCCTTCCTCGTCGACACCCTCGCCGAGCACCTGGTAGTCGAGCACCGCCTCGTCGATCGGGATCGGCAGCGCTTCCTGCGCGCGGAACCGGATCGCGTTCGTCAGCTGCTTCTGGTCCGTGATGCCGGCGATGTCGAACGTGCGCACGCCGATGCGGTTGTTGGCGATCCCGAGCCGGACGCCCTTCTTGGGAAGCTTGTGCTTCGCGAAGAACGCCTTCAACGCTTCGGCGAGCGCGTCGGGGTCGCGCAGCTCCCCGCCGACGACGATTCCGGGCTCGAGCGGTTCGCGCGCAACCTGCAGCAGCTCCGCGGCGCCGTTGTTCGAAACGCGTGCGGCCGCGAGCTGCGAGGCGCCGACCTTGAGCCCGACGAGGCGCTTCGCCCCTTTGCCGCCGCGCGCCGCCTTGACCTTCGACTGCTTCTGCTTGCGCTCCTTCGGAGCCTTCGGCTCCTTCGGAGTGCGCGCCGCCTTGGGGGCCTTCGGGGCCTTCTCCCGCTTCTTGCCGCCGCCGAACGACAGGTCCTTCTTCCAGAACGGGACCTTCTGCTCCGGGTCCGGCGGCAGCTCTGCGGCGGGAACCGGCGGATGCACGACGACGGGCTCAGGCTGAGGCACGGGCTGCGGCGGCAGGGCCGGCGTGGCGCTCCAGGTCTCGGTGAGCGCCTCGGCGGCGGCCGCTTCGACAGGTGCTGCTGCAACAGGCTCGATTTCGGGTGCGGGCTCGGGCTCGGCAGTCCGGCTGAAGGAGACTTCCTCGTCCAGACCTGCTCTTCGGACGCCGTCTCCGCGGGACCCGGCTCCGGGTCTGACTCCTGGGCATCGTCCGAAGCGTCGGCGACGGCTTCCGGCTCGTCCGCGACGGCCTCGACCTGCACCGGTTCCTCGGCGACGGGCTCCGACTCCTCCGCGTGCTTCCGGCCGAAGCTGACCGCACGCGTCCAGACCTGCTCTTCCTCCGCCGTCTCGTCGGCGTCGGCGACCACCTCGGGCGCGGCCGCAACGGCCTCGATCTGCACCGGCTCCTCGGGACCAGGCTCCGGATCCGAAACATCGGCGACGGCTTCCGCCTCGTCCGCGACGGCCTCGACCTGCACCGGCTCCTCGGCGACCGGCTCCGGCTCCTGCACGTGCTTGCGGCCGAAGCTGACCGCGCGCGTCCAGACCTGCTCTTCCGCCGCCGTCTCCTCGGGGCCCGGCTCAAGGTCTGACCCCTGGACATCGCCCGAAGCGTCAGCGACCACCTCGGGCGCGGCCGCAACGGCCTCGTCCTCGGCAGGCTTTGGCGGGTCGCCGCTCTTCTTCTTCCGGCCGAAGCTGATCTCTTTCTTCCAGATCGACGTCGGCTCGCTCGGGGACGACTCGGCGGTCGCCTCCTCGGGCTCGGGCTGCGACTCCTTCCGCTTGCGCCCGAACGAAATCTCCTTCTTCCAGATCGACTGCTCGCCCACGGCTAGCTCCCGGCGACGCGCAGTCCGACGCCGAGCGGCGCCGCTTCCACAGATTGGTCATCGGGGTCGGCCGGCAGCTGCACCTCGAACCCCGTCCGTTCGAGCAGCCCGATCAGCTGTGCCGGGCGGCTCGACCGCGACAGACCGATCTCGAAGTCGACGACGCGGCGGATGATCAGGTCGGCGAGCGACTGCTCCATCGTCTGCATGCCGCGCCCGCTGTTGGTCTGCATGACCGAATAGATCTGCTCGACCTTGCCCTGCCGGATCAGGTTCCGGACCGCGTCGTCCGGCAAGAGGATCTCCAACGCCGGTACGCGCCCCTTCCCATCCGAGGTCGGGAGCAGTGCCTGCGTGACGACTCCCTGCAGCGAGCTGGCGATCTGGATCCGTACCTGCTCCTGCTGCTCGGCGGGGAAGACGTCGATGATGCGATCGATCGTCGACGGCGCGCTCTGTGTGTGCAGCGTGCCGAAGACGAGGTGCCCCGTCTCGGCGGCCGTCAGCGCGGTCGCGATCGTCTCGAGGTCGCGCATCTCGCCGACGAGGATCACGTCCGGGTCCTGGCGCAGGGCAGCGCGCAGCGCATCGGCGAAGCTCGTTGCGTCGGGCCCGATCTCGCGCTGGTTGACGATGCAGCGCTTGTGGCGGTGCAGGAACTCGATCGGGTCCTCGATCGTGAGGATGTGCTCCGAGCGATTGCGGTTGATCTCGTCGATCAGCGCCGCGAGCGTCGTTGACTTACCGGAGCCGGTCGGCCCCGTGACGAGAACGAGCCCGCGCGGCTTCTCCGCCAACGCGTGCAGCGTCGACGGGATGCCGAGCTCTTCGAGTGTCTTCAGCTCGGTCGGGATCAACCGGAACGCCGCGCCGATCGACTCGCGCTGGAAGTAGACATTGACGCGGAAGCGCGCGAGCCCCGGGATCGAATGCGAGAAGTCGAGCTGGCGGTTGAGCTCAAACAGCTTCTGCTGCTCGCTCGAGAGGATGCGGTAGAGCAGCTGCTGCGTCTCCTCCGCGGTCAGCGAGTCGAAGTCGTCGAGCCGCTCGACCTCTCCACGCACGCGAATGACAGGGGGCGTCCCCGTCGTCACATGGAGGTCGGAGGCATCGCGCTCCACCATGCGCTCGAGCAGCTCGTCTATGGAGTTGGCCGCCGGCATAACTCGATCGAGCTATCGGCAGGCCGTGACGCTTCCTTTACGCCCGTGAGGTAGAGGCGCGAATCACCTGGATCGTGCCGTCGATCACCCCATTTGGGGGTCACCCATGCCAGGGGATACAGCCGATGTCATGGGCTCAACCTCCATGGAAGGAGCACCACTCTCATGAGCACCAGGATCCGGCAGCGGCTGGCCGGTGAGGAAAGCGGCTTCACCCTCATCGAACTTCTCGTTGTCATCATCATCTTGGGCATCCTGCTCGCAATCGCGATCCCCTCGTACCTGAGCTTCCGCGACCGTGCGAACAACTCGGCCGCCAAGGCCAACGTTCGAGCAGCGATCCCCGCAGTCGAGGCGTACAACGCCGACAACACCGGCACGGGCGCGTCCGCAGGCTATGCGGGCATGACCGTCTCGCTGCTGCAGGCCTACGACTCGG
>WNGG01006869.1_pt1 | contig 18649 bp, 18 predicted proteins | sample 5400661 | NCBI WGS metagenome assembly WNGG01 (sample SAMN13153372, study PRJNA577476) | soil metagenome | isolation source: 100 cm soil or saprolite under Garry oak tree replicate 1 | place: USA:California | collected 2016-06-15
GATAGTTGCCCCCGGCTCAGCAGCCACAACATACCAGAACTCGGTCTTGCCCAGTTTGCCAGCTTCATGCTCTGCCGCATAGATGTCATCTGGATGAACCTGTACCGAAAGTTTAGCATTAGCATCAATAAACTTTGCCAACAGTGGAAAACGCCGACCAAAGACCTGTACCGTCTGTTCTCCAAGCAGTGCTACTCCAAGTTCCTCAACAAGTGTTCCCAACGTCTTGCCTGCATATGGCCCATTCTGAGCTACCGTACTCAGTTCGGTCTCCCAGGACTCACCAATTGCAACATCGCCCGGCGGCAGCAACTTCCAACCATTGCGCTCTAGCCGTCGACCTCCCCAGATCGTCTCATGCAACGATGGCTTTAGCCGAATAGGATGTAAATCCTCCACTACACACAACTCCTCATAAAGTGGGGTTCTTTGGGACTACCGTCCCAAAGCGGGGGCTTACGGGTGTCGCATATTTTCTCATTTCTCCCAGAACACCCTGAAGGATGCAGACCCTGAATAGTATCTAGAAAAGAGATAATGGCGGATGGGATAGAGCCACTAGATCACCAACAGAACACCTTCTACCTGCTTCCGCAGCTTATCACGCATCAGGATACCCTTAATGCGATGAATCTCCCGTCCCCGATTAAAAAAGATCGACGTGGGCACCGCATCAACATTCCACTGGCTCGTCAGATCCTCGTTCTGATCTACATCCACCTTAGCGAATAGCACACGCCCTTGATACTCCTTGCTGACCGCCTCAAACTCAGGGTCAAATATCTGGCATGAGCTAAACCTATCCGTGGAAAAATCTACAATCACCATTTGTGGCGCATTCAGCACCTTCTCAGCAAAGTCCTGGCTGGTTACATTTATATAGCTGTCTGCCATGATACCCTCTTCGCCTCTCTATCAGACTAAACATTATGTGGTTGAAGGGTATCACCCGCACAAAAGGATGTCAAGGAAGAGGTCTGAGTTGATTCAAGAATCCCGGCACAATACCTGGCACCCACAAGGGGTGCCACTACTATGCCACGGATTGGCTTCGTTCCTTCGTCCATAGTAGTGGCACCCCTTGTGGGTGCCAGGGGGTGGCGGGGTGCCAGGCTCAAGATGCCAACAACTCCTCTGCATCCTCTATCACATACCTGTAGCCCTGCTCTGTCAGGAAGAGCTGGCGATTCGCAGAAAAATCCTGGTCGCGAGTATCACGAGTCACAATGGAGTAGAAGTAGGCCAATCCACCATCCGTCTTGGGACGCAGAATGCGTCCTAAACGCTGTGCCTCCTCCTGGCGTGAACCAAACGTGCCAGAAACCTGAATGGCAACATTTGCATCCGGCAGATCAATTGCAAAGTTCGCCACCTTGCTCACCACCATGCGCTTGATCTCACCCCGACGAAACTGGTCATACAGCTTTTCTCGCTGACTGGTTGAGGTACGTCCGGTCAGCAAAGGCGCATTAAGCTCCTCGGCAAGTATTTTCAGCTGGTCAATGTATTGCCCAATAATCAGCACCTGGTCCTCCTGGTGACGCTCTGCCAGGTAGCGAGTCACGGTCAGCTTCGCTGGATTTTCAGCTGCCAGCCGATATTTATCTCGATCCTCGGTCACGGCATAATTCAACTGTTCGTCCTCATCCAGGCCGACCCGAATCTCGTGACACTCGGCGGTCGCAATCCACCCCTGTCGTTCCAGTTCGCGCCAGGGCACATCATATTTTTTCGGACCGATCAGACTAAACACATCCGTCTCACGACCATCTTCGCGTACCAACGTTGCTGTCAGCCCCAATCGCCTCCGTGCCTGAATCTCAGCTGTGATACGGAAAACAGGTGCAGGCAAGAGGTGAACCTCGTCGTAGATAATCAGCCCCCAGTCATAGCTGGTGAAAAGTGAGAAATGCGGAAAATCCTCTTCCTCGGACCGGCGGTAGGTCAGAATTTGGTAAGTGCTCACCGTAATCGGGCAGATATCCTTGCGCTCTCCCGTATATTCTCCTATCATCTCTGGTGGGAGATCGGTCTTGTCCAGAATTTCCTGTATCCACTGGCGTACTGCAATAGTGTTGGGAGAGAGAATCAGCGTAGCCCGTTGAATATCAGCCATAGCTGCCAAACCAACAATAGTCTTGCCCGCGCCACATGGGAGCACCACCACACCGCTTCCGCCACTCGGTGCACCACCAGCATAGAAGGCAGCGGCGGCTGCATATTGGTAAGCCCGAGGTGCAAACAACTTCCCCTGTAGTGTCTCGGAGCGCAGTCTCATCGACAGTGGGGCACCATCGGTATAGCCTGCCAGGTCTTCCGCCGGAAAGCCAAGCTGGATCAATGCCTGCTTGATATGTCCCCGGCGTGAAGCATCTACCTCGATAGTATGCCTGTTCAGTTGCCGTAGCAAGAATGGCTGAGTGCGCTTATGATGTATTACTTCAGCAATCAAAGCGGCATCGCTCGACGTGAGTAGTAATGCATCACCTTCACGGATCAGCTTGAGGCGACCATAGCGGCTGATATATTCGCGAATATCGGCAGCAATATTTCCTGGAATGTCATATTTGCTATACTGCGCCAGTAACTCGATAATCGTTTGTGCATTCATACCACCAGCCGCAGCATTCCAGAGGGAAAGTGGTGAAAGCCGATAGGTATGGATATGTTCCGGTGATTTCTCCAGCTCGGCAAACTGGGCGAGGGCATCTCTGGCCTCTGCATGCTGGGGATGATCCACCTCCAGCAAAATGGTTCGGTCACTCTGAACAATTAATGGGTTTCCTGGATTCATTTCGCTTTAGACTCCTGGCATCTCTGACCAGATGGTAATATATTTCAAAACTGCCTTTACAGTCGCTTCCTCATATCCTCGCATGAGATGACGAGCACCAGTAATCATCTTGATCCCCTTGGGACCCTGTTGCTGTTCCACAAATGGCTCAAGCTTATAGAGTGGGCAGACTTCATCAAATTCGCCAGTCACAAATAATTTAGGGCGCTCGAAAGCTTTGGGGAAACCACTCGCCGCGCGAAAAAGGGGCAAACTAATGGCAACAAGTGTACGGATACGAGCATCAAAGGGGGCATACAGCAGGGCAATGTATGCTCCGAAACCATGTCCAACTACACAAACTTTGGCTGGATTCACCCCCGGTTGTGCCAGCGCACAATCAATAGCTCCAGCAAGATCAAGTGGTTCTAAACGCCCATCGGTCTGCTGCCCCTGGCTCTTGCCCACACCTCGAAAGTTAAACCGCAGTGCGACCATACCCGCCTCTGCCAATCGCCTTGCCAGTGCCACTATCAGTCCATCATTCATATCGCTACTGGCCGGTTGAGGATGGCAGAGAACAATAGCAGGCGCATGTTCCACTTTCTCAGCCGTATGTAATACACCTTCAAGGAGAAATGAGAGTTGCCCGCGACTCTGAAACATGATCGGTTGCTCAGCCTGTGCTGATAATGAGGCCATCTCTTCCCTTTTGTTCGTCCTGCATAATATCCAATCTACAACCCCAGCCTTGATGCAGGCAGAGGATACCTCTCCTTCTTCCACGAGAGGCCATACTATCTTATCGCAGCAGCGCCCACACGTCAACCACCTTTATCTGGCATTCTTGGCGAATGTGCACCCCAACAAATAAAATACAAACTAGTAGTCAGTCCAGTTTGATATTGACGACAGGATAGAGATCATGGAGCTTGTCACGAGCATCATTGGAGGTAAAGCGCCACGAGATGGTGCAGCGTTGAGCATTGCGTTCCTTCTCCAAGGTGAGGATGCGCTGGCGCAAGACTTGCATGCTCTCGACCCGCCGCGACAAACAACCGCGTGCAAAAATGCTGATCTCGATTTCGGCCATATTGAGCCAACTGCCATGCTTGGGCGTGTAATGGAACTCGACCCGCTGCAAAATGCGCCGGGCCTCCTGCGGAGGGAAGGCTTCGTACAAAGCCGCAGCCGTATGCGTGTTCAGGTTCTCCTGCACGATGCGCACGTAGTCAGCGTGGGGATAGACCGAATCGAGCAGCCATTGGATGCAGTGAGCATAGTCGGTCTTGGTGCGATGGTCGGTCATCTCGACATGACGCCAGCCGGAAAGTGGCTCGACGAAGAAAAACAGAGTGGCGGTGCCCAGCCGCTCATACTCGTAATCCACGCGCGCGGCCTGTCCTGGCTCCAGTGGCTCCGGGGGCCGCACATTCGCCTCCGGCGCGACGAGTTTTTCGTCGAAGCAGACCGTGGGATAGCGTGGATCGTACTCTTCTTCGTACAGGTCCAGCACGTCTTCCATCGGCGCGACAAACTCGGCTCCTACCGTCGGGATGCACCACTGCTCATGCTGCCAGGGCTTAAGTTCGGTTTTTTGAGTAATTGGCGGATGGTTTCGGGCGAAATCGACTCGACAAAGTCCAGTTCGACGGCCTTGCCGACGAGCAGACGCAGCGTCCAATGGTCGTGGCCCTCGGGTGAAGGACTGCACGTAATCGCGATCAAGTGGGCGGCCTGTCCGCCCGTGAGCGCCTGGCGATGGCGCGCTTGCTTCTTGTCGTGCAACACCCCTTCCAGTCCGCCTTCCAGCTACAGCTGTCGCACCCGGATGGCGGTATTGCGACTGATATCGAAGGCGGCGCAAATTTGCTGGTCGGTCCAGCCCTCGTCGGCTTTGAGCAAGACGCGCGCTCGAGTGAAGGTGCGGGCATTGGCCTTGCCCGCATGCAGGAAGGTGTACAGCGATGCTCGCTCGCTTTCGGACAGCGTGACGGGAATGGGATGTTTCATGCAGACTCTCCGGTTTTTCCATCATCATCTCACTCCTGTCAATATCATTCTGGACTGACCAGTAGTACAAAAGTCCTATTTATGTAAGGAATATCACAATTTTAAGGAAATTTTAAGATTCGTCTCAGAAAACCTTTTCATATACACAGAAGGATGTTATACTGAGTACCATAAGGGTACGTATTTTTAACTAGTCAGTTCTCGTAGTGCGTTCAATAGAGTCGAACAACAAACTTTATTTTTCGCAGCGCATCTTTCTCATCGCTGGACACCGATGTCCTTGTGAGCAGGTGAAGAGATGGGGGCAACACTCGACAAGCTTCCCGGATCTATTTGGAAGCCCCTTTCTCCTGATGCTCTCTCCGTCTGCACAGATTCCTTCCGGGGAAGGGGGATTCCACGGTCGCTCATTCACTTACGGTACTGTAGGTATTGTGTTTGTGTTGTGATAAGGCCTTTGCCTAAGTACCTTGTACTTCTGTCTGATAACAAGACTGACAACAGAGATTGTACTGGAAGTGCTGGCCGGGCTGGCAGGTAGATAGGAAACACATGGCAGTGTAGCCAAATGCGGTCGTTCTCCTGTCTGCCCACAAGCTGTGAAGTTCAAAGCACTTTTGTCCCAATTCAGAATAATGTGGCGGAGTTGTCATTCTCTAGGGGGAGGAAAAGAAGATGGGACATCTATTTGAGTATGCTCCGAAGTAAATCTAGTGAAATGTGGAGGCAGGACATTATGACTAACATCTTAGTCGTTGAAGAGGTCCCATTGGTTGCTGGGGTACTGAAAGAAGCACTAGAGGCCGAGGGATGCCATATCATTTCTATACCTGATGGCAAGGCGGCTGTGAAATTTGCACTCTGTGAAACACCTCAGCTCATTATTTTAGACATGATGGTGCGTGGAATGGATGGGTATGGGCTAATTCGTCAACTGCGCAATCATTGGAAAAGCATGCATATTCCCGTTATCGTCTTGAGTTCATTGGACGAACCTGCCAATAAGGTGCGTGCCTTTGAAGAAGATATCGACGATTACATCACAAAACCTTTCGACAAGTATGAACTACTTGCGCGTATACGCAGAACATTGCGTCGTGGACAACAGATATTTCTTTCCCCTCTCACAGGTCTCCCCGCCGGTTTACAGGTAGAACGAGCCATCAATCACAAGCACAGAAGCTCAGATACATGGAGTATCCTCTATCTCGACCTTGACGACTTCAAAGCCTTTAATGATGTCTATGGGTTCCTCACCGGTAATGAAATGATCCGCCTGGTAGGCCGAATTTGTCAGCGCATCGTCTGTGAATACGGCAACGCAGATGATTTCATTGGTCATATTGCATATTGGTGGCGACGACTTTGTAATTGTCACAACACCTGATCGGGCACAAATGCTTTCCCAGCACATTATTGAGAGCTATAGAGAAGAAAGTAAAGCCTTTTACCGTCCAGAAGACCTGAAGCGTGGCACGATCAGTGGTGTCGATCGCAAGGGACGCCCCTACCAGTTCCCCCTTGTCTCCTTATCCATTGGTGTCCTCCATGATAAGATACGCCCCCATAATATCCGGGAAGTGAGTTACCTTGCAGCTGAAGCCAAATGTCAGGCCAAACAGTCTACGAACAATATCTACTCTATCTCATCTCCCAGAGATATACCCTATCATACACCTTCTCACTCTGTGAGTTTCCTGTCGTCCCATCGAATCCTGACACCTGGTTCTTTTTCCTTTGCTGCCTTGAATCAGTCACATTTTGTCGAAGAGACCGAGGTTGAGCGCCAGGTGCACTGAAAGTTTCTCTGGTTTTCTTTGGTGCACCTGTGCTATGCTAAGGTTAGAGGGAGTAAGTAGTACGAACCAGGAAGAGAAACAGACAGAGAATAGCCTGAGCGAAAAGGAAATCGAGGCCAGGCGTTTAGATGTACGTGAGAATGCAAAGCGCGTCCTGCGGGAGAGCGGACTAGCAGATATGCTCCGGGCACTCAACAAGGAGCAACTCCAGGGAAGAGGGAAGTTTGAAGAGTATGATTCAATGATCCTTCTCAGATGGGGAACAAGCATCACTGGTCGCCACCTCTGGATCGAGATCAACGGGGATAGCATCCGTTTCAGGCTGACCCCCCACCTCAAATGTACTGCGCCCGTACCTCTATGTGATGGTGAATATCATACCTTCACCAGTTCCATGTGGGCCGATCGCCAACTGTTGCAGACAGAGCTACGAAAATACTATGAGAAGCCCGTCGCCGAGACTTCATCAGACTAGCCTCTTGACCCTCTCCATTAGAATGGCTCAAGTGGAAGAATCTGAACAACTCCCCTACTCTTCAGCAGGCGGCTAATGGCCTGGTAGGTTGGGTCGCTATAGAACTCTTCCCGCTCAGCCTCACCAGGCCAACTGAGCAGATTCAGGAAAATGGAGCCCTGCTGATAGATGGGAACCTCCCCGTTAGCTTTATTGCCTCCTGTTGAAGGCATTGTGGATAGAGCAGCCTCTTCGTTCATGCCCCTGGCTAAAAATGCAAACGCCAGTATTGGTTCCACTGCTTGCCGTCGTAGACCCTCGATCCACCCTCGTTGTATAGGTTCGACCTGGTCAGGACGAAGTGTTACCAGGTGTGCTGCTGCCACAATCGGTGCTGCTGATGTTGTAGGCCGACTATAGCCCCACAGATAGGACATCAGCCATTGCTCGGGAGGAGCCATGAGTAGTTCTGTAGCCGATCCCAACAGGAGATGTCCGGGGTTGTATCGCTCCTGCGCCTTCTGCCAGAAGTCTTCATCTTCCCATGTCGTTAACATAAAATAATAAGAATCACGCCCCAGGCTCCGGTAAAAACCAGCATTGATCAGCCCTGGCGCATTGCGTACCGTATCTGCGATCAGGTGCACTCGTGCTAATCCATCTTCCTCTTTGTCTGGCAATGTGCGCGCCAGCGTTGCAACCAGTAGTTCCATAAATCATCTTGCTCCCAGCCTGATTGATTTGGGTGAGCATACGATGGGCAACGGACAGGGCGACCGGTAGAGTGCCGATTTATCGAGCACGTGGTCGCCCCTCCCCAGGGACGATGGTTGCCGTGGTTTGGTAGGGGCGATGTTATTACGGGGACTGTGCTGGTTTCTCACAATGTCACGACCATTTCCTGACTACTCACAACACCACTCAGGAGACCGAGCCAGTAAAGTGACTTGAGGCTGGTGAGTTGGATGAACTATCACTCCTGATCTTGCTCATGGGTATCAAACGTTCTCCCCTCTTGCAAGAAGGCATTTAAATCTTCCCGTTTAATTCTATATTCCTTCCCACCTATGCGATAGGCAAGGAGTTCTTTTCTCCTGATCCAGCCTCTTACTCGTTCGGGAGAAACTTTGAGTTCTTTTGCTACGTCCTCAACGGACAACCACTCTATATTCAAGGCGCACTCCACGCTCTTTTTTTAGGCATTATAAGCTGTCTCTCAACATTCGTCAACACAAGCGGGAGGGAAAATGGATTATTCTATACAACCCGATATAACTACATAGAACACTTAACTTCTCGCTATATATGAGTATAATAGGAGATATATGAATGTCGTTCAACAAAGTTCCATAGAGAGAGATGAAAGAAACTGACCTACCGTCTCGCACACGATAGGCCAGCAAAGCGAGAACAGCAGATACCTTTATAGCGTTATCGTGTTCTCATCTGCTATTGAGGCACTTGAGAGCGTCAGTGTCAAGAAAGGCTGACCCATGCGAGAGCAGATCGCATACCGCACTGTTATCCCGAAAAGATCTAGCTTGCAGCAAGAGCAAAACTTGCCAGCATCACCACAAGAGAAGCGACGTATTCACCCACTTATCTGGGTCGGGCTTGCCCTGTGTATCATGATGATTGGTTGGGTTGCGTTCAATGGGCTGAGTAGTTGGATACACGACCGGCAAGATGATCTGACCTATGGCTACCCGCGAACCTACCAGACCGATGCCAACGTTGGACACTTTGGCCGCGTGAGCCATTTTATTTGCCTGAACCTTCATGGAGAAATTCAGGTCATTGAACTGCAACAACGACACCCCGAAGCGGCAAAGATTTACGCTGTGATAGTGTTACCAGCCGACCAAGACCGTGTACCAGTCACCATCAGTTTTCAAGACATCAACGGCGACAATAAGATAGACGCCCTGGTCCATGTTGGGGGAACTGAAATCCCTCTGTACAACAACGGGGTCACTTTTCAGAGCCAACCGCCAACCAGGTAGAAAGAGGATGTTATGCTTGAGGAAACCATCACAGAGGAACAGCAACGCCCAGGAGCGCAGCCAGAGGCCGACCCAATTCCTCCTACCACGGTTGACAGCACCTTAGCGGGAAGCACCCTTGTTAGCACCCAGGAACCGCCAGAGGAAGAGGCGCAGGGATCAAGGAATGAAACCCTATCGCCTCAGAAGCGGGTATTTCTCCCCAATTGGTCAAATATCATTGCGTGCCTCTTGTTTCTTATTCTCGTAGGGGAGCATCTTGTACCGCTTATCTGGCCTGCTCTTGACTCGTTCTTGCACCCCAAAGCGGTGGTGACCTTGTTTGCAGCCAAACAGCCGCTTAGCTTCACCTACACGTTTGTAGCGGTGACAGGAACAACAGATAGAGTGCAGCAGCAGATACCCTCACGGGTACTGAATGTGACCACGTCCACGAAAAGCGTTCCCATTCACACAACTGGTATCGGATATACGCCAGCAATTCACGCGAAGGGGGAAGTCACCTTTTATAACGCAGCTATTTACTCCCAAATCATAGCAGCAGAAACCGTCATCACTGGCAATGATGGTATCCAAATTGTGACCGATGAAACGGTGACAGTTGGAGCAGGAAACCCGCCTTACTCCTATGGTATTGCCTCAACACCAGCGCATAGCTTACAAGCGGGAACAGTGGGAAACATTCAGGCATTGGACATTAACGGGTTATGTTGTTTAGCTGGTATTTCGGTGAAGAATACCAGGAGCTTTACAGGCGGCAATGACCCGAAAGCATACCCAACAGTCAGTACCGCCGATTTACAGGCAGCAGCCCATCAGGTAGCTAGCGTCCTTGACCCTGTAGCACGAAATAGCGTACAAAGCCAGATCGAAGATACCGAACGAGTTTTGATCCCTGTCCAGTGCAGCTACACCACGGCATCAAACCCAAAGATAGGGGAGCGGGCAACAGAGGCGATGGTGAGTGTTTCTGAGACGTGCAAAGTCCAGGTCTATGACGACGAAACGCTGCAAGAGCTAGCACGTATGCAGTTTGCTGCTGATGCAGAAAAAGCACTTCATTGGGGAGTGGTGCAGGGAAACAGTTTTGCTCTTACCCTTGCCAAACCTCTGTTACTAGACAGCAGCCACCACACGTACAAATTGGCTGTTACGATGTCAGGAACCATGATCTTTCATCTTTCAGAAACGCAACTGCATAGCTTGGTAACGCGGATCATCGGGAAGAAGATCACAGAGGCGCAACGAGTGCTTCTTGCCATCAAAGGTGTGCAGGGAGTGTCTATCACCCCTGCCCATCCAGAGGAGAGCACCTTACCAACCGACCCGGGACGAATACACATGCTCGTTTCGGCGTAGGCATTTCGGCAAAAAATACTGGAAAACAGGGAGAGGGAACAAGCAAAAAAGAAAAGTGGAGGGGTGCTGTTTACAGCAGGCAACATACCCTCCACGCTGTTAGTAAGTTTGCCCTGAGCGGCCCAGAACCAGAGGAAGGAGGTGAGTACTATGCAGTTAGTTGAGCAGCATGTCATCGACAGAAAGGATCCACGCTATGCCGTGATTGACGAGGCGGCATTCAAGTCCAAGAACCTGTACAATGCTGCCAACTACGAGATCCGGCAAGCATTCTTTCATGATGGCACACGCCTCAACTACAACGAAGTGCAGCGTCGGATGCAGTTCCACGAGCCGTACAAAGCGCTTCCAGCCAAGGTCAGTCAACAAATTTTGATGCTCCTCGACAAAAATTGGACATCGTTCTTCGAGGCACGCGACTCCTACGAAGAAGACCCGTCAAAGTTCACCGGACGCCCAAAACTTCCCAAGTACAAGCACAAGACCGAAGGCCGGAACATCCTGGTGTATACGGTGCAGGCGTTGAGCAAGCCAGGCATGAGGGATGGTCTCATTCGACCGTCCGGGCTGTCCATCACCATCGAAACCGAGCACACCGTAGTTGATCAGGTACGGATTGTGCCTCGTAATGGCTACTATGTCGTTGAGATCATCTACACCAAAGAACCAGTTCAAGCCAATGTTGATCCATCTTTCTGTGTCGCCAGTGATCTTGGAGTCACAAATTTAGCGGCGATAGCATCAAACCGTGAAGGCTTTGTGCCTCGATTGGTTAACGGTCGTCCGCTCAAAGCGTGGAACCAATGGTACAACAAGCGTCTCAAAGCGCTAAAAAAGCTGCTGCCCAAAGAAGATCGAGAGCAGGTCACCAGGCAAATGGAGCGCATCACCAACAAGCGCAATCGGCGGATTGATCACTACCTGCACACTGCCAGTCGGCGCATTATCGACTTCCTGGTCGAAGAGGGGATTGGGACCGTCATTATCGGCTTAAATCCGTTGTGGAAACAAGAGGTCAACCTGGGCAAGCGCACGAACCAGAACTTTGTTTGTATTCCCCATAGCCGCTTCATTAACATGCTGACCTACAAAGCAGCGCTCATTGGTATCCAGGTGGAAGTCAGAGAAGAGAGCTACACGAGTAAAGCCAGCTTTCTTGAGCTTGATCCGATCCCTAATTACAAACCGGATGATGAGGAGCAGCACGTCTTTAGCGGGAAGCGGATCGGGCGCAGAAACCGCCTGTACCGAGCAAAAGACGGAAGAACCATCAGTGCCGATATTAACGGAGCCTACAACATTTTGCGCAAAAGTAGACCCGATGCCTTTGCAAAGGGAATAGGGGGCTATGTAGTTCACCCCGTACGGTTGGTCGTCTGATTGATCGTACAAATCAAACAGGAAGTAGAGCGGTGCAAGAAAACGCTCTATTTTTTGGAACTATACTTCATGTGAGAGAGTAGCACAATCAGGAGGATGACCCCATGACCCCGATGACCCCGATGCCGATAGGCGAATTTGAACTGATTACCCGCCTCACTCAAAATCTCCCCTCACGCCCAGGCGTCAGCCTGGGCATCGGTGACGACTGCGCCATTCTCGACCCTGGTGATGATCTACTTCTCCTCGCCACCTGTGATAGCCAGGTCGAAGGAATCCATTTCACCTTCCAGACCTCTACACCAGAGCAAATAGGTCACAAGGCGCTGGCGGTCAACCTGAGTGATATTGCTGCAATGGGTGGAGAACCACGCTATGCGCTTGTCTCGCTCATTCTCCCACAACACCTGTCCCTCGCTGTACTCGACGGTATCTATACAGGGCTTCGCCAGGAAGCAGCGCAATTTACGACAGCCATCGTCGGTGGCAACATCGCGAGTGCTGGCAAGGGCGAACAGCTGATCATCGACATCACCCTCCTTGGCACCATTGAACGTGGACATGCTCTGCTTCGTAGTGGTGCACATGTCGGTGATACACTCTTCGTCACCGGCTCCCCTGGTGATTCCGCGGCTGGATTGTATACCCTTTTGCATCCCGATCAAGCGTACCCTCAAGAAGCACTGGATGTGTTACACGCTGCTCATTGCACTCCACGCCCTCGCGTTCGTGAAGGACGAATCCTTAGCCAATTTGGCCCGGCAGTAGTCACAGCGATGCTCGACATCAGTGATGGTCTGAGTGGTGATCTATTTCATCTTTGTGAACGTAGCCATATAGGGGTATTGATCGAGATGGCACGATTACCAATATCCCCATCGTTACGTGCAGTAGCGGCGGGCACTGCACGTAACCCCTTTGTCTGGATGCTGCATGGCGGCGAGGATTATGAATTGCTTTTTACTATCGCTCCAGGCCATGAAAAGGCAATCGTAGAGGCGGTCCAATCGGCAACAGGAACATCTCTCACAGCTATTGGTACTATTCGTCCTCCACAGGACGGGATGAAACTCCTCTGGCCCGATGGTCGTGAGGAAGTGTTGATTCCCCAAAGTTGGGATCACCTTAAAAAATTGTAGGACCTACCCTACAATCCGAATGCTCCCATCCTCCTGCAAGTCTAAAATCACCGGAAGCGCCTTCGTACTGGTAACCAGCACATTGTTTGACAGGTGCAGTGCAATCGGGCAACTGACTCCGGCAAACTCCTCCTGGCTCAGGAGCTTCACAAGTTGAGCAGGAGGCGGAATTTGACTCTCCTGTGTGATTGGGCCGAGTGCTTTTGCAACCATCTCTATGCCATCAGCGAATAAAAGCCCACCCTGGTCAATCGCTGCCGGACCACTACAGTCGATACCTGGAGGGGTAAACGAGGTGCAGAAACTGGCATAGAATTGCTTCTGCCAGTCATCCTGGTTGTCCTGGCGTGCTGCAGCAGAAATCGCAATAAAAATGTGCGGCAGAGACAATTTTTCCTTGAGCGACCAGCGTACTAACTCCTTGAGAGCTCGTGCCTGCACGAATTCCCCGCCAATCATCAATGTGGGTTGCTGATCTTTAGGTAGACGAGCAAGGACCTCTGCCAGCGTTATTACGTCATTGGTCAGTAAAGGTGCAAAAATGAGATCTGGCCGTGGTTTTGCCTGCAATGCATCATTGAGGCCCCCCAGCAGATCATCACGAGATGCCTGGGGCTGCCCGGTTGCATCGAGCAATCCACTCGCAACTGCCGTTTCCTGGGCTACAATCCGAGCGCCTCTGCGCTGGGTAAAGCTATCGGCGAATACCTGAGCTGACCCATGTGATGAAGGGTTACTGGGATCATAGAAGATAGCGACATTGCGGACATGAAGCTGGTCATAGGCATAGTTAGATGCCAGTTCGCTCTGTCGCGCATCATCGGGTGAGAAGCGGATGAAGGCAAAACCGGGCGTGCAATGGCGGTAGAGAGAGGTCCTGGACAAAAGATCGATAATGAAGAGACCGGTCGCTGTTGGGGTAATGAGCGGTATACCAGCCCGGCAGAGTACTGGTAGAACGACCTGCGCCAGGCTGCTTGGTCCTAACCCCAGTACAGCCAGCAGAGGATGTTTACCCTGTGCCAGGAGGTGAAGCCGCTCAAGGGGTGGTGTCGTGCTCAGAGAGGCAACGGAATTTGCAATCTGGACTGCTCCTTGCTCAACCCCTGCCGTATTTGCCAGCACAAGGTAGAGCAGTGGTGCCCCTGGCGTCTGCATCTGCGTAGAGTTGTACTGCTGCTGAGCGATAAAGGCACCCACCAATTCCTGGGTGTAGGCAGCATAGAGTATATGGCGATCAGTTCCACCCTCTGGGTCAGCATTACCTGGCCCACTATCAAAGCTGACAATGATAACTCCAAAGGGATGACCTGAGTGGCGTACATTTAAGTCTTCGTGGTAAATTGCAGCCTCTGCCCCATCACACCCGGTAGTATCAGTTGTTACCGTGCTCGTAGCAGATGAGAGCAAGGAATCTGCCTTAGAGAAATTGTTGCTTTGCAGGGCGTGTATAGCCTCTCTTTTGTATTGATAACTGCTGGCGTTACAGGCATCGAAGACTTTCAGGCCATCACTGAGGCCAATGCCATCAGGCGTAGGGATAGTGTGTAGCTGCTTGTGCGGATGATAGAAACGTGCATCATCCCAACGAATAGCCAGGTACGCACTGAGTGTTCCAATCAACAATAGCAGCAGGAGAGTGCCATAGGAGAGTGCCTTCGGGGACATGGGTATCTGTCCCCCACGGAAGAAGCCTGTGGCTTCCCACCAGATGGCACTGAACGGATTGCGCACGGGACGGCGACGATATTTGCGATTAGCCTTTGCCTCCTGCCGGAACAGGTCAAGTAGTACCAGGCAGCCCGTCTCGCAGCTTAAAAGGTGTTCCTGTACTGCTGGATAGAGCGCGGTAACATTCTGTCCACTGTCCATTGCCTCGGCATACTCAGGCAGGAGCTGGCGGCATTGCTGACAGTCTAAAGGTCCGTCTTCAGGAAAGAGTGTAGGTAGCAGATTAGATGAAGCAGGTGTCATAGGAATAGCAGGATTCGCTGGTGCAGGGGGTGCCACCGGTGCAGGTGGTGATACTGCTTTAGATGGTGGTAGACTCTGTTGTGGGGTTTGTATTACAGGTTCGATGACTTGCACCGTACGAGATAAGCCAGGTTCATCGAGCGAGCCTGGCACTAGAGTTTGAGAAGAAGGCTCGGACTCCGCCACGCGCCGCACCTTTTTCTTTTTACGTGGCGTGCCCAGAGGTGGATTGCTCAGGCAGCGCGGACATGTAGCCATATGCTGCTGAGCCGCTTCTACTGCTTCTTCTGGTACTGCATCGGGGTCCTGATCGCGTTCTGCCAGTACAGAGATCGCGAAAGCACATGCTGGCGGCAGTAATTCGTCTGTTGCCATCAGCTTCCTCCAGAAATACTGTAGGGGATGTCCCTTCGGTCGTCTTTACGACCCACGCGCAAAAGAGCGCAAGGCAAAAGTAATTTGTTGTTCCAGAGTCAAGCCCTGGTCTTGAGGAATCTTCGCAAGCGCCGCTTGAGCCTCAGCTGCCGAATATCCCAGCCCCATCAATGCCTCCAATACCTCCGCTTGCACCTTGCCAGCTGGAGATACAGCAGCCCCGCCCAGAGCAGCCAGGGATGGGAGCTTCCCTTTCAATTCGAGCACCAATCGTGCCGCAAGTCGCTTGCCAACGCCAGGAGCCATCGCCAATCGTTGCTGATCCTCATCGGCAATAGCCTTGAAGAGTGTCCGAGCATCCATTACCGAGAGTAATGCCAGTGCGACCTTAGGGCCAACGCCGCTCACACCAATCAGTTGCTCGAAAGCATCTCGCTCCTCCTCACCGGAAAAGCCGTAGAGCGCTATGCCCTCCTCACGCACATGAAAATGCGTGTGCAGTGTGACTTCCGTTCCAAGGTCACCCAGATTACTCAGTGTTGAGGAAGGAACGAAGACACGCACACTGAAGCCCCCAACTCGTATAATTACCTGATTTGCCCGACGTGCTTCAAGAATACCGGAAATGCTTGCAATCATCGTTCCTCGCTCTACCTCTTCTTAGAGTAACGTTTGGCGTGAAAATTAGCATCCCCTTTAGGAAATTTGGGTGAGAGAATGCATCGATTCCTACCTGCCTGGAGGAGCGCAATTATGGATATTGATAAAATACTCGGACACCCACTAGCCGATAAATCGGCGGTGGGCGCGATAAATCGGCCCCTACGGTCTGACTGGGGTATTTCGTTAATGTGCATCATTGCGCCCATGGCTTCCTCAACGCCAACCTGTATTGATAACACCTTCTGTGAGGATATGAGAGGTATTCAGGTGGCAGATGGCAACAGCAGCAGCGTCGGCAGCATCATCTGGTCGAGGAATTGACGTGAGATGAAGTAAAATACGCACCATCTGCCCCACCTGGTCCTTGTCAGCATTCCCATAGCCAGTCACTGCCTGCTTGACCTGCTTGGGGGTATATTCAGAAATAGGCAGGCCAGCATTAGCCAGTGCCAGCATCGTCACGCCTCTTGCCTGCCCCACTGTCAGGGCAGTTCGAGCATTTTTTGCGAAGAAGAGTTCTTCCATCGCTGCCTCATGGGGCTCGTACGTACTAATAATTTCACCCAGGCTCCGATAAATATGCTGCAATCGCTCTGCCAGAGGCATGCCAGCAGGCGTTGTAATCACATCGCAAACGATCATGCTCAGTTCATCGCCTTTGGCTGCCACAACTGCATAGCCGACAATAGCAGTACCCGGGTCTATTCCCAGGGCAATACGAGAACCGGGTGCATTCCCCATTGTCTAAATTTTCCTTTTCCTGGCCGGAAGTGATGATGAATCCTATAAGTAATCAACTGACTCCCCTGCTTGTCTAGCCTTCATAAGAAGCGGCGAAGACATCAGAGAAGTCAGCATTCGTGTACACATTCTGCACATCATCCAGGTCCTCAAGCTTCTCAACCAGGCGTATGACCTGGTGAGCAACCTTCTCGTCGGTCAGCTCGATCTTGGTTTTTGGCAGCATTGTGCTTTCGGCTTTCACCACTTTATACTTTTTTGCCTCCAGGGCTTGACGAACCTTCTCAAGGTCTGCCGGGTCGGTGTAAATAGTGAGCACCTCATCGTCAGCCCTTGCAGGCTCAACATCATCAGCACCGAGATCCAGGGCCTCTAGAGAGAGTTCATCGGGATCATGGCTGTCCAGTTCGACCTCGATAATGCCTTTCGCCTCGAACAGCCAGTCTACACAACCATTTTCACCCAGGTTTCCGCCATTGCGGCTGAATGCGTTGCGCACTTCGGCGACAGTACGATTGCGGTTTTCTGTAAGAGCCCCCACCAGTACTGCTGTACCACCGGGTCCGTATCCTTCATACGTGATCTCTTCCAGTGCTGCTCCTTCACCACCGCCCAGGGCACGTTTAATCGTGCGCTCAATGTTGTCCATCGGCATGTTCGCATCTCGAGCGCGTTGCACAGCCAGGCGCAGGCGAGAATTTGCATTAGGATCACCGCTCCCGCCTTCGCGCACCGCTACAACAATTTCTCGTCCTAAGCGAGTGAAGAGTTGCCCTCTCCGAGCGTCGTTCACGCCTTTTGAACGGCGAATCTGCGCCCATTTTGAATGACCTGACATAACTTGCTCCCTACCTTTTTCAGGTGAACCGGATTAAGAAAATATGCCTCGTGAAATACGTCATGTGGAACTTCGAGCCTCCATTCAGGCCCAAAAAGAATGTATCCTGGTCTGTAGGGATAGTATATCATTGGAGACACGCTACTGTCGATAGGGTACCCTTGCGGGACAGGGCGATTGAAAAGTGCTCTTTTGCCGCACGTGTATGGATTACCCACATCATGACCCGATTCACTCACATCGTGTCTACAGCCTCCAAGCCGTTGAGAGGCCGCCTCAACCACCAGGTTCCGATGATGAGAAACCAGGTGATGATGATGGTAATCCATACACACGTGCTGGATAAATCCGCACTCTACAGGCGGCGCGAAAGAAGGAGGGTAGCGAGGACACCTCGCGCTCCGGCAAAGGGCGGCCGCCCTCTGCACTCCTGCTTCAGGGCGACTTTTACATCGCCCTGCTTGCGGGAAACGAGGCAAAAAGATTCCCTTTTGAGCATATCTCAGGTATACTTGCTCACAAAGAGAAAACATTACACCGACGTCAATCTCCATGTCTTCTCGGCGGGCTGCCCGGAGATCGATCGCATGCTGCTCTTCCGCAACTGGCTGCGCAGCAACGCATCCGATCGTCAACTGTATGAGCGCACCAAGCGGAGCTTGCTCGTAGGGAATGGAAGTACACGCAGAACTACGCTGATGCAAAGACGGCAGTGGTCGAGGAGATTCTCGCACGAGCGCGGGAAGATGCTGGAGAAGAGGTGCTCGAGGACGACTAGAGGGAAACAGTACGATTTCCTCCTCATAACCAGCGTAAGACTGGAACACCACCGCACAGTGAGGCACGGTGGGTCAAGAGTGAATGAGATTCATAGAACCTCCGCCTGTGGAGACCCCCGTCGTTCACGCGGGGGAGGAAACAGGCGTTCCTTTTCTGTGGCAGGAGAGGGGAAGCCTTCAGCCAATACTTGACTTTTCACATCATATGTGCTACCATGTAAAGTATGAAGCAGAAACGAGCCTACAAATATCGGTTTTATCCGACAGACGAGCAAAAGCAAATCCTTGCTCGTACCTTTGGCTGTGCTCGTTTTGCCTACAACTGGGGTTTGCGCTTGCGCACAGATGCTTACTATCAA